>Ga0316363_10001406_pt1 | contig 21458 bp, 13 predicted proteins | sample Sb_taG_3_FD_200459 | JGI IMG/M metagenome (GOLD analysis project Ga0316363, IMG submission 200459) | Peat soil microbial communities from Weissenstadt, Germany - Sb_50d_a_PC metaG (v2) (version 2) | ecosystem: Environmental > Terrestrial > Soil > Wetlands > Peat | place: Germany: Weissenstadt...
TACGGGATAATACCGGCTCGGCTGACGAGACCGAGCGTCGGGCGAATACCCACGATGCTGTTCGCCGACGCTGGTGATCGGATGGAGTTGACGGTGTCGGTGCCAATGCCCGCAATCGCGAAATTGGCAGCCACACCCGCGCCGGTACCACCACTCGACCCGCCAGGCGTGCGGGTTAGGTCATAGGGATTGAGGGTCTGCCCTTGGATCGAGCTAACCGTTTCACCCCAGATCGCGAACTCGTGCAGGTTGACCTTAGCGAGGATGATTGCGCCCGCACTGCGCAATTTCCGAGTAATTGCCGCATCGGTGACGGGAGTGTATCCCGCCAGGCTGAGCGAGCCGCCTGTGGTCGGCATGTCATTCGTGTTGACATTGTCTTTCAGCAGCACTGGGATTCCATGGAGCGGGCCGACGAACTTCCCGGTCCTGCGGAAATGTTCATCTAGCGCGGCCGCCTCTTCCAAGGCCCGAGGATTGAGAAAGATCACCACATTGAGCTTCGGGCCCGCCTGGTCGCAGGCCCGGATGCGCTCCAGATAAGCCTGCACCAACCTTACGGATGTGAGAGCGCCGGACTTGTACGCCGCGTGCACATCACTGATCGTGGCCTCATCGAGATGAAATGGTTTGACTGAATTCTGCGCGCCAGCGCCGTTCGCCATCAACATGACCGTCCCAAACATCAAAAGGCGCATGAATTTCATATGAACTCCCATCGCGGGTAATTTTTTATCCAACCGGGCTGGATACGCGCGCGCGCTTCATTTTGTGAATGTTAATGCGCCAACAATTCCAGTAATTCTGTTGTTTCGACAGTCATTGCTTCTTTAATGGTAGGTGCATAATCCGGGGCCCATGTGGCGGAATGCAACTGTGGCAAGGGCGCACCTGACTGCTGAGCAGCTGCGAATTTGCCAGGTTCAACCGCTCCGACCAAGAAATCGGCGGATGGTATTCCAGCAAGATTGAATTCCGCAAAGTCCTCAAACACCATTGTTGGCTCAATTTCGACCACATTGGCCTGGCCTAATACCCCACGCAGTGCGGCGACGAGCCGCTTAGTAAGTTCTGGATCGTTGTACATGGCATTTGCAGCATGTGTAACTTTCACAAGCGGCTCCTTGGGAGCGTTGCCAGCCATCGCTTCTCCCTTGGCCACGCGTTCGATGGATGCTAGAACGCGCTTTTGCACTTCGGGCTTGTACGTTCGCACTGTCAACTGCAGTTTAACCTCGTCTGGGATGATGCTGTTTTTGGTGCCGCCGTGGATGGTGCCAACGGTGATGACGACGGGATCAAGAGGATTAGTCTCGCGCGAGACGATTGTCTGCAGGGCGAGAACTGTCCGGGCTGCAATCACTACTGGATCAATCGTGCTCTGAGGCCGCCCCCCATGGCCGCCTCGCCCATAGATAGTAATGTCCACGGAATCTGCCGAAGCAAATGCATACCCGGAAACGAAGCCCACCTGGCCGACGGGCTGGTTGGCACTGTCGTGAATGGCCAAGGCGAAATCAGGCTTAGGAAAGCGCGACAGCAGGCCATCTTTGATCATGGCAGGGGCTCCCTCGCCAGTCTCTTCTGCGGGCTGGCCGATAAGAATTAACGTGCCGTGCCAGCGATCCCGATTTGTCGCCATCAGCTTAGCCGTGCCAATCCAACTCGACATGTGGATGTCATGACCGCAGGCGTGCATCACGGGGATTGACGATCCGGAATCACTTTTTACGACGACATGACTGGCATATGGCAAACCTGTCGCTTCTTCGATCGGAAGAGCGTCCATGTCGGTGCGCAGGAGTACCGTAGGACCCTTCCCATTCTTCAGCACGGCAACAATGCCAGTACCGCCGACGCCTGTCGTCACTTCATATCCCAATGCTTTCATGCGCTCGGCGAGCTTTGCAGCGGTTTGTTGCTCGTGCATAGCGAGTTCCGGGGTGCGATGCAGATCGAGATAGAGCGACTCAACCTCTGGATAGATGGCATTCACCTGATCGGGGGATGGAGTCGTCCAGGCTACTGGACTTGTTTGCGGGGCGCTGGGAGCTGCTAGAAACACGCAACCGAGAATGAGGGTGAAAATTGGGTGGTTCATGAGTTCTCTCCGTGGGCGGCTGATGATACTCTGCGATTCTCTTCAACGTAAGCAGTTTTTATCTTTGCCTAAACAAGCTCGCACCTAAGAAAATCCGGGTAAGTCCCGATTAGTTCTATAAAGGTCGAAGTCAAGGAAAAACACAGCTCCTTAGGCTGAAGGTTTTCTTGCTTCGCAGCCCACTCAATTGAGCAGGGTCTGTTCTGATGAGCCACACCATGTGCTCGATTGTTGGACACCTGGACCCAGCGATTGGGGTTTCCTCTACCAGCGGTTTTGATCGCTTGTTTGTGGCGAAGCCTGTCAGTTCCGAAACCAGCAAAGCAGAACCGCGGTCAAGTGGCGACCATAGTTCTATCCGGGACTCGTGGCCCATGGCTTTTTCTGGTTATCCGAGAGGGCCTAGGGTCGGCAGTGAGACTCGGTGCCCGAAGCACGCAGCGCCTAACTAATCGGCTGAGACTCGCTCTCGAACCAGAGTGTCTTGAGAAACCCACGGCCACCGCCAGAGAAGATCCCCAGGATGGCGCGGACGCGCTCAGAGACACTCAAGCTGTTTGTGGTTTCAGATGTTGGGCGTCGAAGCACACTCCTCTCTTCCAAACGATCAGAACAATCGTGGCAATCTTCCTGGCTAGGGTCAGGCGGGCCATTTCTGGCCTCATGCCTTTGGCCAATAAAGCCGCGTAGAACTCCTGAAACGGACCGGGTTTGCTTGAGGCGATGACCGCCGCCCCCTTGAACAAATTCTTCAGATCGTGATTGCAATTTCGGTTGAGTCCGCGAACGGAGTCTTTCTTGGATCGCTGTAGCTGTCCATTGATGGAACGATGATCGGCACTGCTGCATGTCTCGATGGCCAGACCACTGTATTTCCACAGCGGCCGCTTGGCCCGGAAGCGGTGCGGAGTCTGCAGAATGCCCAGCAACACCGCTGCCCTGATCGGGCCGATCGCGGGGATCTGGCAGAGCCGTTTCCAGGCTTTTTGCTTTTTACTCTCCGCTAACAACTCGCGCCGCACTCCCTGGCGCAACACTCTCAGCGCATCCAGTTGCTGGTAGTAAAACTCCGCCCGCCGGCGCACTCCCAGTTCGTTAATCTTCTCTAGCCACTCGGCACGATGGCAAGCGGCATAGACTTCCTTGCCGTTACAGGGAATGGCCCAGCTTCGATAAATGGCTTTTACTCGCGTCTTGACCCGTGCCAGGTCTTTCGTGACCGTCAGATAACTGCGCACCAACTCCTTCAGCGTTCGTAGGCCATGTTCGCCGTGATAGACGGGAGTGAGATGATCGATGCGCAGCAGCTCCGCCAATCGGCGGGCGTCAATCTTGTCATTCTGGCTGTCCTCTCTCCTGGAAGCGTTCTTCCGTGGATCGCAGACGATCAATTCGGTGACGTGTGGTCTCAGAAGGTCGTATAGCCAGGCCGCCGAGGTTCCTTCTTCAAACGTGGCGTGCAAATCCCCGCGCAGCCTGTCGATACACTGCAGAATCATGCTGGCTTTCGTTTCGATGACGCATTCCATCACGATCTTCCCGGCCGCATTCATCACCGCGATCGAGATGCTTTCCTTGTGCACGTCCATCCCGATATATTTAGTGCTAGTCATAAAGGGTGTCCTTTCTGGAAGGGTTGAGCTGAACTCTCAAAACCCTACTCCAAAAGGGGCACCCTTTTATATTGCGTCGGCAAACCGGCAACTTGGGTACTGGGCCCCACATGGACGATTAGTGCGTTAATCTCCTGGGTCGCTCTGCTACACTTCACTGAGATTACAGGTCACACCATGGTTGGACCCTCGTCTCGTAACAACCCACATTGAAAGGAGTTCCGCCTCCCATGTCTGGTTTCTACCCTCGTCTGCTTAGCTGTTCTCTCATACTGCTAGCTGGCCTTGCGCTCGTTCTCCCGTTGCCTGCCCAGGAGGCTGCTCAGCCTGTCTATTTGAATCCAAAGTTGCCATTGGAACAGCGCGTTGACGACCTCATCGGCCGCATGACGCTGGAAGAAAAAGTCGCGCAGATGCGGGATCACGCAATCGCCATCCCACGGCTTGGCGTTCCGAAGTACGACTGGTGGAATGAAGGTCTGCATGGTGTCGCTTTTTCCGGCTACGCGACGAATTTTCCTCAGGTGATCGGGATGGCTGCCACCTGGGACGCCGACCTTGTGCACAAGATGGCTGAGACGATTTCGACGGAGGCGCGCGCCAAGTACAACGAAGCGATGAGCCATGACCAGCACGAAGCGTTCTTCGGGCTAACGTTCTGGGCACCGAATATCAACATCTTTCGCGACCCCCGCTGGGGGCGGGGCCAGGAGACCTATGGCGAAGACCCGTTCCTGACGAGCCGCATGGGCGTGGCCTTCGTCAGCGGCATGCAGGGAAGCGATCCGCGTTATTTCCGGGTAGTCTCCACGCCAAAGCACTACGCGGTGCACAGTGGCCCCGAGTTGCTGCGGCACGGTTTCAACGTCAACGTCTCGCCGCATGATCTTGAGGACACTTACCTGCCCGCCTTTCGCGCGACCGTGACCGAAACGCACGCCCAGTCCGTGATGTGTGCCTATAACGCGATTGACGGCGCGCCTGCGTGTGCCAGCACGATGCTGCTGGGCGAACATCTGCGCGACGCGTGGAAGTTCGACGGCTACGTCGTCAGCGACTGCGGCGCCGTGGCTGACGTATACAGCGGGCATCACTACTCTGTGGACATGCCCCACGCGGCAGCCGCCGCCTTGAAAGCCGGGACCGATCTGGAATGCGGGTATAAGACGTGGCAAGCGTTCCCATCGCTCATTGACGCGGTTCGTCAGGGCTTGATCAAGGAAGCCGATCTTGACAACGCGTTGCGCCGCCTCTTCCGGGCGCGATTCAAACTCGGCATGTTCGACCCGCCTTCCAGTTATGCCTATGGAAGGATTCCCGCAAGCGAGGTCAATTCGCCCGAGCATCGGCAACAGTCGCTGCACGCGGCACGGGAATCCATGGTGCTGTTGAAGAACCAGGGTCAAACGCTTCCACTGAAAGCCGGCATCGCGCGCATCGCTGTGGTCGGCCCCACCGCGGAGTTCGTCCAGTCCTTGCAGGGCAACTACAACGGACCACCGCCTTCGCCGGTCTATCCACTCAACGGAATCGAGAAGCGGTTCGCTTCGGCGAAGGTGGCTTATGCGCAGGGCTCGACGCTGGTGGAGGGTTTCGCGATGCCGATCGAGCATACCGCGCTTCATCCTGCCAGTGGTTCCGGAAACGGACTCACCGGCGAGTACTTCAGCACGCAGGATCTGAGCGGAACGCCGGTCCTCTCGCGTATCGACCGTAACGTCAATTTCAATTGGGACAAGGTTGTTCCCGTGAACGGCCTGCAGCGCAACAACTACTCCGTGCGTTGGAGCGGCAGCTTCACCCCGCCGGCGCCCGGCGAGTACAAGCTGGGCGTGCGCGTGAACTACTGCTATTCCTGCGAGAACCAGGAAAGTTTTCGGCTTTACCTGGACGGGAAACTGCTTGTGGAAAGCAGCGGCAAGACGACTGGCGAGCGAGGCGCGGTTATCGAAGCACCAGTGACGTTCAGCGATGCGCAGCCACACCCGATCCGTCTGGAGTACTTTCACACGACGGGAACTGCCGGCATCAATCTTACCTGGCAAGCCCCGGCCGCTGTGCTGCGCGACCAGGCAGTCGAGGCAGCAAGGGATTCGGATGTGACCATCGCCTTCGTAGGGCTTTCGCCCGAGCTGGAAGGCGAGGAGATGCCCGTGAAGCTGGCGGGGTTCAGCGGCGGCGATCGTACTTCGATCGATTTGCCGGCGGCCCAGGAAGAGTTGCTCAAAGCACTGGCCACCACCGGAAAACCGCTGGTTGTTGTGTTGCAGAACGGCAGCGCGCTGGCGGTCAACTGGGCGCAGCAGAATGCCAATGCAATTCTCGAGGCTTGGTATCCCGGAGAGGAAGGTGGTACTGCAATTGCCGAGACGTTGGCCGGCGATAATAATCCTGGCGGGCGTCTCCCGCTGACCTTCTATTCGTCGCTGAGCCAGATTCCGCCATTTGAAGAATACTCGATGCGCGGCCGGACCTATCGTTATTTCACGGGGAAGCCACTTTATGGATTCGGCTTCGGTCTCAGCTATACGAGCTTCGCGTACGAGAACCTGAAGATTGCGCCATCGCAAGTCCAGGCCGGTAATCCGGTGGAGGTACAAGCCGACGTGCGGAACACGGGCGCAGTGGCAGGAGATGAGGTCGTTGAACTCTATCTCACCCAACCTCCGGGCGTGGAGATTCCGCTGCGCGTGCTTGTGGGATTTAAGCGTGTGCACTTGGCTCCGGGCCAGTCAGCTCATGTCAGCCTTACCATCGATCCGCGCTCTTTGGGCCAGGTCGATCAGAAAGGCAATCGCGTCATCGTGCCCGGTGAATACAGCGTCTCGCTGGGTGGTGCGCAGCCCCAGGATGCAGCCTCAGTTCTGACTGGCAAGTTCAACGTAACTGGCACAGCCGAGCTGCCAAAATAGTTGAGGCGACCAGGCAACTTCTCCAAGTCCGCGCCCGTTCGAGGAGGAGGCTCGCGGGGCCGGGTTGGCGGACGCGGCGGAGTTGTAGCATCAGGCGACCTCGTTCGAGGGAATGGCGGCAATGAACGCGGTAGCCCCTCGTTAGTTGGCTAACCGAACATGTGGAGGCTAGTACCCACTTCTCCGGTTAGGGCGGTGGTCTCAATGGGTCGACGCAACACTTTCTTGAAGTTTACTCGCAGGAGTCTGAAAACCTAAAGTCTTTCGTGGGCGTTGATTTAAGCGCAGCGCTACTTTGTCCAGATCCGACTGGGTATAGTCGGACAGGTCTGTTTTCTTCGGGAAGTATTGTCGTAAGAGCCCATTTGTGTTTTCGTTCGAGCCGCGTTGCCAGGGACTCTGCGGATCACAGAAGTAGACTTTCACATCGGTGGCCACTGTAAAGCTCTTGTGTTTGGCCATCTCCAACCCACGATCCCATGTTAAGGAACGGCGCAGGGCCTTGGGCAGTTTACGAACATGCCGAGTCAGTGCGGCGACGACAACCGCCGTGTCTCTGCTGGAGACCTTTACGAGCGCGGTGAAACGCGAATGGCGTTCCACCAAGGTCGCGATATGACTGTTCCTTGCGCCGCGCAGGAGATCGCCCTCCCAGTGACCCGGAATGGCGCGGTCCTCCACTTCCGCAGGCCTTTCCCTGATGGAGATGGCCTCGGGGATTTGACCGCGCGCGTCTTTAAAGATACGAGAGTGCTGCGACCGGCGTATGCGGCGCTTGGAGCGCAGGTGCTCCAGCAGCTCCTTTTTCAGCACTCCGCGCGCTTGAATGAACAGGCTTCGGTAAATGGTTTCGTGGGACACACGCAGGCTCTCATCATCGGGATACTGGGTTTTCAGCCAGCCGGAAACCTGCTCCGGCGACCAGTCCAGAATCAGTTTACTCGCAACGACCTTCTGCAACCCCACATGGATCGCAAGTAGACACCGTTTGGGACGCAAGGCCGATTTCCAGGCCTGGGAATCGGCTTCATTGGCGCGATACGCAGGACGGCCACCATGACGTGCGACTTCCCGGCTCACGGTCGACACCGTCCGGTCCAGGCATTTGGCGATCTCACGTATCGACGAGCCGGAAGCAAGCCCGCGAGAGATTTCCTCGCGCTCACGTTGCGTGAGCGCGAGGAGCGAGCGTCGCCGGACCGCCGGAACAAACCCACCGTGACGCGACACCAGACAGCGAATGGACGAATGCTCCTTGCCAAAGGCGCGCCCGATCTCATGCAACGTCTGCCCTGCTTTCCAACGACGCCACACCTCGCTCTTCTGCACCGCCGAGAGCCCAAACCGTTTCCCTTGTTTCATAAACACCACCTGTGAAAACAGCTTTATACCAGATGGTGTTGCGTCGACCCATTGAGACCACCGCGCTTACCGGACATATGCGTCCTAGTACGGGTCCGAAAACCCCATTTTATCTGGCGCTGCAAGTCGAGAAGAATCATTCAGGTCAAGATGCCGCTTTATGGGTTCCGAATACAGTTGGTTTTGCCGACATAAGTTGAGAGCGCTTTGTGCTGAAGAGCGCAAAGTCCGTTTGCTTTATGGTCGATTCACGGCCGCTCACCAGAAACGTCGCCGCCGGGAGGCATTGCCGCATCTAAGAAAAACAGCCTTTTCTCTTACGGCTCAGTTCCCTCGATACTGGCAATTCGTACGGGCGCAGAAGGCTTGTCGCAGGATGGACATAACGTGATTCAACAATCGCCTGTGCTATAAGAAAATCTTGGTATCTCCCAAGGTTGCCGAAGAGCGAACAGGACGGATGCAATTGAGTGCTGGCGGTTCTCCCAGAGTTAGGCAATAGGCGTGCTTTGCTGGTAAGTCACCCGGGAATCTAAGGTTCACACGGATCGTTGAAGAGGTGCACAGTGCAAGGAAACCGGCGTCCCCAACTCCATCGCAGGGCCCTCCTAACCGCCAGTCTCTTGGTCTTATTACCGTTCGCGGCCAGGAGCCAAACCGCCACAACATCATCCTCGACGGACTCGCCGGCGGATCTGAAATCCCTGGCGATGACCGTGCTTCAGCTTCAGTCACAGGTTCAAACGCTGAATTCCCAAGTCAGCGAATTGCGCGCTGCCCAGCAAGACGTTCAGCGGCAGTCGGAAGAGCTTCGCGCCGAACTGGCCCGGACCCAGAAGCAATTGGCAGCCAGCAAGAGCGGCGTGTATGAAGCCTATGCGCCGCCCGCCTCTCAGCCATCCTCACCATCCTCGGCTTCGGCGCCGCCGAAAGAAGCGCAAGGGGTGGGCACCTCTTTAGAGGACCGAGTTTCCAAACTGGAGGACGGCCAGGATTTGATGAATGACAAAATCCTCGAGCAAAGCCAAACAAAGGTGGAGAGCGGCTCGAAGTACCGTGTCCGCCTCTCCGGTATCCTGCTCCTGAACACGGCTGTGACCCGCGGGTCGGTTGACAATCTCGACTTCCCGCAAATTGCCACTCCGCCGGACACTCTTGGGTCTTCGGGAGCTTTCTCTGGATCGCTTCGTCAATCGCAAATCGGGATTGAAGCTTTCGGCCCGGACATCGCCGGGGCCCGCACACGCGCCAACGTCAAATTTGATTTTGCGGGAGGGTTTGCGGACCTGCCCAACGGCGAGGCATTCGGCATCATGCGGTTGCGCACGGGCACAATCCGTTTGGATTGGGAAAACACGTCAATTGTTGCAGGACAAGACTCCCTCTTTTTTGCGCCTCTTACTCCCACTACGCTGACTTCTCTTGCGATTCCCGCGCTTTCCTACACGGGCAACCTATGGAGTTGGACGCCCCAAATCCGGCTCGAGCACCGCATCACGCTCTCTGCCGCTTCACGCCTGTCACTGCAAGCAGGCATTCTGGATTCCCTGACCGGGGATGTGCCCGGAGCTGCCTACCGGTACCCGACCGCGGGCGAGCGGTCGGGGCAGCCTGCCTACGCCACCCGCATCGCCTGGAGCCATCGAGCATTCGGCAAGGAATTGACCATTGGACAGGGCGCCTATTACGGGCGCCAAAACTGGGGTTTCGGCAGAAACCTCGACGGATGGGCCGTCACGTCCGATGTCATTTTTCCACTTGGCACCTTTTTTGATCTCAGCGGTGAATTCTATCGTGGACGAAACTTGGGCGGATTGGGCGGCGGAGTTGGCCAGAGCCTTTTACTCTCGGGACCTATCGCCGATCCAGGCACCGCGATTCACGGTCTCGATTCCATGGGGGGCTGGGTTCAGTTGAAGTTCAAACCCAAATCCAATTTTGAAGTTAACCTCGCCTACGGACAAGACAATCCTTTCGCAAGCGAACTGAGAGCTTTCCCGGCCAGCTCGTACTATTATGGCCCCTTGCTTTCGCGAAATCTGAGCCCATTTGTGAATTTCATTTATCGAGTCCGCTCCGACGTGCTTTTTTCGGTGGAGTACCGAAGGCTGCAAACCTATACAATTGACGCCAACGCCGATTTGGCCAACCAGATTGGTGTCAGCTTGGGATACGTGTTCTGATGCGTGCGATTCGATGAGACTGATCTGCACAATCCTGAATTGCGTCATTTTCCTAGCCGCCTGGACGTGTTCGGCGCAGTGCCGTGCGCAAGACTTATCCATCTCCCTGAATGTTGTCATCACGCGGGCTGAGAGACCGAACGCAAAGATGCCCGCCGGCAAAGTTCCGGACGCCTCCAACGTGGCCGTCTGGCTAACGCCTCTCGATCGAACCGATGCGAATGCCCTGCACCACCTGCCTCCGGACAAGCCACCCCAGTTGGTTCAACGCCACAAAACGTTCGAGCCGCACGTACTGATCGTTCCCGTTGGTACAAGGGTTGAATTTCCCAACAAGGATCCTTTCTTCCACAATATTTTCTCGCTTTACGACGGAAGGCGTTTCGATCTCGGCCTCTACGAAGCCGGCACAACGCGTAGCGTCTTGTTCGACAGAGCCGGCGTAAGCTTTCTCTTCTGCAATATTCACGCAGAAATGAGCGCCGTTGTCGTGTCGGTCGCCACTCCCTATTTCGGCCTTTCCGATCGCTCGGGGAATCTGATCATTCGCGGCGTCCCCAACGGGCGGTACCAGATGAATGTCTGGTCCGAACGGGCCTCGCCGGAATATCTAAAGGGATTGGCACGCATCGTGACGATATCAGACTCCGCGCGCAGTTTGGGACCGCTTCGTATCCAGGAGAATTTCGACTTCACGCCGGCTCACAAGAATAAATATGGTTTGGACTACGTTCCCCCGCCCTATGCCGATTACGACCGACCTTAAGCGAAACCCACAGGTTTCCCCGCGCAGCGAGGTCTTTTCCATCATTCTCTCCAAGCCGGCGCATCGCCCTCTCCGCCAGGCCGCCGATTTTACCTACTGTTGACAATTCACGGACAGCACGATGACAAGGTCCGCGCGTGAGTTTCCTACCCTTCCTTGGGTACATGAGCGACAACCAGCCGGGGCAGTTCCGCGCAGGAATACTGCTGAGTCTTCGCTCTGTACCCCAGACTTTCGGCCGAACATCGTTCCACGACTCTCGAAGACGCGTCCACGATGGCGGCACGTGCACTCAAAAGGAGATTCTGATGCGAAGCAATTTGCGCGCTCTACCCGCAGTGTTGTTTGTGCTCTTTGCAGTTTCTGCAACAGGTTCGCGGGCCGTCGCCGCAGACGATGACAACGTTCTTAAGAATCTGCATACCGTAACCACCATCGCCTCCACATTGCCTGCGAACCAGGATGTAAATCCGTACGGGGTGGCCAAAGTCCAACGCACGGTTGGGCACCTGACGGAAGGGCACATCTTGGTCAGCAACTTCAACAATGCCAGCAATGCGCAGGGTACCGGCACGACGATCGTCGACGTTGCGCCCGACGGCACGGTGAGCCTCTTCGCGCAAATCAATGCCAGCGCACTCCCTGGTCCCTGTCCCGGTGGTGTTGGCCTGACGACTGCGCTCGTGGCCCTGCGCTCCGGGTGGGTGATCGTGGGAAGTTTGCCGACCTCGGACGGCACTTCCGCCACGGCTCAGGCCGGTTGCTTGATCGTTCTCGACAGCTCAGGTAATCCCGTGGAGACCTTTTATGGGTCGCTCATCAACGGCCCCTGGGACATGACTTCCCTGGATGCGGGAGACCAGGCATGGCTCTTTGTCACCAACGTTCTCAACGGCACTGTGGCGGCCAATGGTTCGGTCGTCAACCAGGGAACGTTAGTGCGAATCAATCTTGGCGTTTCCGGCCAGAACATGCCATGGATCGAGTCCATGACCGTCATTGGCTCCGGCTTCAGCGAACGCACCGATCCCGCAGCTCTGGTGATTGGGCCGACCGGTGTTGGACTTAGTCCAAATTGCACCGCTTCGGACCCCGATGACTGCCGAACCCCTTGGGGAAATCAAGGCGAACCTGTATTGTATGTCGCCGATGCGTTGAACAACCGGATTGCCGTGATCCCCCGCGCCATCTCACGCGATAATTCCGACGGTGTCGGCACAACTCTTACCAGTGGTGGAAGTCTGAATGCTCCATTGGGGCTGACAGTTACGGAGGGTGGCCACATCCTGACAGTCAATGGCGGTGACGGCTTCATCACGGAAATCACGGCACAAGGAAAGCAGATTGCCAAGACCTTGCTGGATAATTCCGGCACACCTCCGGGGTCCGGCGCGCTGTTCGGTCTTATCTTTGAACCCGGCCGGGGAGTCGTTTTTGTGGACGACGCCACAAATACACTGAACCTTCTTCACTAGGGCAATTTGAGCACCACGAACAAGCGCCCTGCTGCGAGCAATCGAATCCGGGAGATTGCCGCAGCGGGGCGGTTGTATAATCAAGGCCCGGCATTCTCTCGGGGAGGGCTTGCTTGACCGGACATCTCCAGTCCAAAGGAATCGCGTGGATACTGTTTTAGTTGTGGAAGACAGCCGGCCAATGCAGCGCACGCTCCAGCGCCTGTTTGAGGCGGACGGCCTGCGCGTGCAGATTGCTGCGGACGGCGTGGCAGGGCTTGAAAGCTTTCGCAAGCAGATTCCCAGCGTTGTCGTGCTGGACTTGAAACTTCCCCGATTGCCCGGAAAGGAAGTCTGCCGCGCCTTCAAAGCCCATGCCGCTTCCGTTCCCGTGGTCGTGTTGAGTGCGAACAATCAAGTGGAAGACAAGGTGCTCCTACTCGAACTTGGCGCCGACGATTACGTCACCAAGCCCTTCAGTCCCAAGGAATTGCTCGCACGCGTGCGGCGCGCGATGCGGCGCAGCGGTCAACTGGGCGACGCCTCAGCTCCCGCAGCTCCCGGCGTTCATCACGACATCCTGGCATTTGGTGAAGTGAGCATCGACTTCACAAGCATGGTAGCGACGCGCGGCTCAATTTCGCTCAGCTTTACCACCCAGGAATTCAAACTCCTCAAATATTTCGCCAATTCCCCCTCGCGGGTTATTTCCAGAGAGGAATTATTAAATGAGGTTTGGGGATACGAACACTATCCCACGACACGCACTGTGGATAACCATGTGCTTCGTCTGCGTCAGAAACTGGAGCCCGATCCCGCTAACCCGCGCTACTTTGTCACCATGCACGGCTCCGGATACAAGTTCCTCCCCGGCGATGAGGGTATCGCTTCGGGAAAATAAATCCTTCTGCCGGGAGATTCATGGCGCACCTCCGACTCCGTACACAGCTTCTGGTTGCCACCCTCCTGATTATCTGCACTCTAATGGGTGCACTTCTCCTGATTGTCCGCCATACGGTGCGCTCGGAAATTGCAGATGGCGTGCGGCAAAGCACGGATGCCTCGCTCCACGCGTTTGAGAACGTCCAGAAAGAGCGGGAACTGCAACTCTTCCGAACCGCCGCACTGCTCTCCGAATTGCCCACACTCAAGGCCATGATGCCCTTGCGGCATGCGCCCACGATTCAGGATGCGTCGGAACCCTTCTGGAAGCTAGCGGGAAGCCAGCTTTTTGTCCTTTCGAGTCCTGACGGACAGGTCTTCGGGTTTCACGTCTCCCGGCCTGGATGGGACGCTCGCCTCGCCGAAGCCAACCTCAAGAAATCCGTGGAACAAGGTGACGACGCCGCATGGTGGTACGGCAACGGCCAACTCTACCGGGTCTTCCTGCGGCCGATTCTGGCAGGCAGCGGAAGCAACCAGCGGCAAGTCGGCATTGTCGCTGTTGGCTATCAAATCGATGCGAACGTTGCCGCACAACTTGCGCTCGCCTCGGGCAGTCAGATCGCACTTGCCACCAGCGACAAAATCATCGCTTCCACTCTCTCTCCCGCGGAAGAACCGCAATTACACGATGAATTGCGCCGGCGCGGGGATCTGCTCGTCGGCTCCCGCGAACTCGTTCTTGGCGCGAATCGCTATCAGACGGCCACTGTCTTGCTCCACCAGGGCCCGCCGGCTGATGTGAAATGTTATGTCCTGATGTCCCTGCAGCCGGCCAACGCCTTCCTCCAGCGGCTCAATCGCACCATTCTGATTTTGGGATTTTCTGCCCTTGTGCTCGCGGGGTCGCTTCTCAGCTTTGTCTCGCGAACGATCACCCATCCTCTCGACGAACTGGTTGCGGGCGTGCGCGCTCTGGCCAATGGCGATTACACCTACTCCATCAACCCGCGCGGCAGCAGTGAAGTGGCTGAACTTGGGGACACTTTTTCCCGAATGCGCGGAGAACTGCTGGTCTCCGAACAGCGCCGATTTGCCGCCGAACGCATCGCCGCGTTTGGCAGGGCTGCCAGTTCCATTTCCCACGATCTGCGCCACTATCTTGCCGCGGTAGTGGCGAACGCCGAATTCCTCTACGAAGCCGAAAAACTGAAGCTCGATCGCGACGAGATCTATGGCGAAATCAAAACCGCCTCCGAGCAAATGATTGACCTTCTGGATTCTCTGCGGGAACTCTCGCGAGAGGAAGGCTCCATCTCTTCCAGGCCCGCCGCAATTGATCAGACCATCCGCCGCGCGGTTGATGCGGTCTGCGCGCGCGCCGAAATGCGCACCCGCCTGATCACCCTGCACACCTTCGGAGAAATGGCCGGAACCTTCGACCCGCAGAAAATCGAGCGGGTCTTCTTTAATCTTGTCCTGAATGCGTGCGAGGCTTCGGCGCAATCGCAAAGCGAAATCGCGGTTGACGTGCGCTCGTTGCCCGAGCTTTTTGAGATCCGCGTGACCGATCATGGTCCGGGGATACCTGCGCCGATTCGGGATACCTTGTTTGATCCCTTCATCAGTTTCGGGAAAGCGAACGGAACAGGGCTGGGACTGGCCATCGTAAATAAAGTGGTTCACGATCACGGCGGTTCCGTCAGTGTGGAAGAAACCTCGTCCGCGGGAACAACTTTTCTGGTCAAATTGCCGCGTGCCGCACGCGTCTTAAGCGAAGCCACTCTGGCAGTAAACAATTGAAGCCCTCCACAGTGCCGTTGCAAAATCTTCCCATCATTCCGCCTTGCGATTAGCCGGGGATCTCCATCCAAATTTATAACTTTCTTGTGACAAGGCTTTTGCCTCGCCGCGACAACTTTCTCAACGCTGCTAGCCACACTCCCTTATGAAACGGAACCAGCGCGAGCAAGTTCGGGCGGAAATCCATTTCAGAAAGAGGAGAAAACTATGCTTTTACAAGGATTGGCAAGGGTTTCAGGAGTTCTTTTGCTCGGTCTCGCCGTGTGCGCCACGGCCTCCGCTCAATACGGCGGCGGTACGGGTGGATCAGGCGGTACTGGCGGAGGCGGCTCGACGGGTACCAGCAACACCAGCGGTTACAGCTACGGTAGAGGCAAAGCCATCGGGATCGGCCTGGGAGTTGCCGGGGCCGCGGGCGTTGGCATCGCATTGCTTGTCCATCACCGTCATGCCGCAACTCGTTCGGAAGCTTCCCTGGTGGGTTGCACGCAGTCCGTCCTGAACGGACTCAGCTTGAAGAACGAAAAAGACAACCAGACATACATGCTTATTTCCGGTGACACTCCCCTGCAGCCCGGGGAGCGCGTCGAACTGAAAGGCGTAGTCGCTAAAGACGGATCCCAAGTCCACCCGTTCCATGTGCGGAGTCTTGTGAACAACTATGGGACCTGCGACTCGGTTTCCGCGTCAACGGACAAACCCGCAGCCGAACAAATCGAAGTTGCAAAAGCCCTGAAATAAAACAACAAAGAGCAATTGCTTTATTCACCGCGGTCTGTGATCCCAGTCCAGTGTTGTTCAGTGAGGGGTGGACGCCTCGTCTTCCGAGGCCCACCCTTCGTGAACAAGCAGTCAAACATCTCTCCAGGCACCGAGTTGCGTCAGCCGTCCGGCCTGCAGTTTCTCCCTTCCATAGAGCCTCCGTTCAGAAGTGCCGCCCCTTCGGCTCAATTCCGCAAGCCACACCCCCGCTTCGGCCCTGTGGAGTGAATGGCAAAGCTGGTAGGGGCGGTCGGGATCGAACCATCAAGCCCATTGCAAACACGTAAGTTATTCATTCCTCGTTCGGACAAAAACTACAAAATCGCTAGAAACGCCGAAGTGAGGTACACGGCGAGTACACGGACGTCATGATGACGCAGCCAAAAGCAACCAAGCCCATCTCGCTCGTATTGGAGTCTCAAGCTCGGGAGCGGCGCGCTTCAGGACTTCTGCTGGTTTAGCTCTTCTTGAACAATGCATTCGATAACCGGTTTAGGGATTTCACGGGACACTAACTGCAGAACGTCGCGATCCATTTTCTCTGACCGGGCAGAAATTTACTCAGGGAGAATCGAGAGAGTATTAGTGCCTGGTAAACGCGGTGGTCTCAATGGGTCGACGCAACACTAAGCCCGAAGCCCGAGACTCGGGCGAGGATGTTGACGCTTCAGCATGACGAGTTGCTGACGCAAAGCGAGATTCTCGAGAAGAAGACTTTGCCGCCGGCGAAAGAGGCGCACCAGCGTTCCGAAGCAGAGCCCGACGAAGCGAAACATGGTCAGGATTTATAACAAATCGGTGGTGAGATGGTAGCAGCTATGTTATTGATTTCACGGTGGGCTGGAGTTTTGGCGAACAACACCCGGAAGATTTGCTTGGCACTGTGCTGTGGATCCTTTCGCCAGGATCGGGTTTTGTAACGGGCACGGTCATGCCTGTTGATGGAGGCTTTTCCGCTTATAGCGGTGTGTGGACGATTTCGCGCGCTGGATGGATCATTGTTGCGCGGGACACGGGAGGAAAAAGGAAGCGCATGTGCATCACTGCAATCCAAGCTCGCGTCTTGACTAGCTGGAACCCGCGTGGAAGTACGCGCTCTGCAATGGCTGCTCGCCGGGCTAGAGGGTGCGGGAAATGGTGATTGGCGAGGGATCCAGCACCGCGTACCTCAACCCCGGCGAGGTCAAGACGATCATGGCGGAGGCACTAGCCTCTTTGCCTCTTGATGGCAAGCGCGTTCTCATCCTCATTCCCGACGGCACGCGCACGATGCCCACGCCCATGTTGTTCACGTTGTTTCAGGAACTCCTGGAACTCCGCGTCCAAGCGCTCGATTACCTGGTGGCATTGGGGACGCACCCGGTCATGAACGATGTGCAATTGACGAAACTGGTCGGACACCCTGTTGTTGACGGCAGAACCGGCGGGAGTTGGGTCCACAATCACCACTGGGAAAACCCCGCGAGTTTCGTTCAACTGGGCACCATACCTGCGGCCGAGATCGGAAAGATCACCGGCGGCCTCATGTCAGTCGACGTGCCGGTCACCTTAAACAAGTTGATCCTGGACTACGACCATCTCCTCGTGTGTGGGCCAGTCTTCCCGCACGAGGTCGTGGGGTTTTCAGGCGGCACGAAGTACTTTTTCCCAGGCATTGCCGGCGCCGAGATCATCAACTTCACGCACTGGCTTGGCGCGGTGATGACCAACTACAATGTGATCGGCGCCGGGTACACTCCGGTGCGCGCAGTGATTGACCGTGCTGCGGCGATGATTCCGCGACCCGCCTCCTGCTTTGCGCTGGTCGTCACTCACGACGGGTTGGCGGGCATGTACTTCGGCACGCCGCAGGAAGCCTGGAGCGCGGCTTCAGCGCTTTCCGCGCAAAAGCACATCGTCTATGTGGACAAGCCCTTCCGGCGAGTGCTTTCGATCATGCCCGAGTTGTACGATGACCTGTGGACCGCCGCAAAGGGTATGTACAAGATGGAGCCCGCGATTGCCGATGGCGGCGAAGTGGTCATTTACAGCCCGCGCCTTACGGAAGTGAGTTATACCCACGGCAAGTTGATTGACGAGATTGGGTACCATTGCCGCGACTACTTCCTCAAGCAATGGGACCGCTTCAAGCGGTACCCCGGTGGCGTATTGGCGCACTCCACTCACGTGAAAGGCCTCGGCCAATTCGATCCCGTAACCGGCATTGAGACGCCACGCATCCACGTGACGCTGGCCACGGGCATCCCGGAGGAGCGCTGCCGGCGCATCAACCTCGGGTATCTCGATCCCGGCTCGATAAACATCGAAGAATGGCGAGGCCGCGAGCGGGAAGACGTAATCGTCGTTCCGCGCGCCGGGGAAGTCCTTTACCGAGTCAGAAACAAAGCCGCCGCAGAAGGGTAAGAAACGAGATGGAATACAAGATTGGCGTGGTCGGTTTGGGTGTCATGGGGGCTAACCTCGCTCGCAACATGGAGCGCAACGGCTTCCCGGTCGTCGGCTACGACGTGGATGCACAGAAGGCGCGCAGTTTCCTCGACGGACCGGCAAAGGGGAAAAAGATCATCGTCGCTGGTTCTCCCGCTGAGCTAATGAAGGCGTTGGAGAAGCCGCGCCGAATTCTGATTATGGTGCCCGCAGGCGCGCCCGTGGATAGCGCGATCGCGCACTTAAAGCCACACCTGGAAGCTGGCGACATTTTGATGGACGGCGGCAACTCGTTCTTCCTCGATACGGAACGCCGCAACAAGGAACTCGATGCCCAGGGCTTCCGGTACATCGGCACCGGCGTTTCCGGGGGCGAGGAGGGCGCGCTGTGGGGCCCCGCAATTATGCCGGGGGGGCAACGCGAGGCTTGGGATGCGGTCGCGCCGATTCTTCGCGCGATGGCCGCTCGCGCCGAGGACGGCCAGCCTTGCGTCGAGTACATGGGTCCGCGCGGCGCCGGACATTACGTCAAGATGGTGCATAACGGAATCGAGTATGGCGACATGCAGTTGATCGCCGAGAGTTACGACCTGCTCCGCCGGGGATTGCGACTGCCCGCCGACGAGCTGCACGGCATCTTCACGGAGTGGAATCAGCGCGAGCTTAGGTCCTACCTCATTGAGATTACCGCCGCGATTCTGGCGAAGCAGGACGGAGAGACGGGAAAGCCCCTGGTGGAAGTTATTCTCGACGAAGCCCAGCAGAAGGGCACCGGCAAGTGGGCGAGCCAGAACGCATTCGACGTCGGGGCTCCCATCCCGACGATCAACGCTGCGGTCGAGAGCCGCATCCTGTCGGCACTGAAGCCGCAACGCGTGGCCGCCAGCAAGGTGTTGCGTGGGCCCACGCCCGCCTATGCAGGAGACCCATCGCGCCTCATCGAGGCGGTCGAAGCGGCGCTATACGCCAGCAAGATTACTTCTTACGCCCAGGGATTGGCGCTGATGCGCATCGCTTCCGACGAGTACAAATATGAATTGCATTTGGCGGACATTGCCAAGATCTGGCGCGCTGGCTGCATCATCCGGGCCAACATGCTGGGGGACATCATGATCGCGTATCAGCGGAATACGGCTCTCGTCAATTTGCTGCTCGACCCGGCATTCCGCGAAGCGCTGGAAAGCCGGCAGGAAGCCTGGCGCTTCATGGTGCAGACGGCCATCGGCATGGGCATTCCTGTCCTGGCGACGAGCGCTTCGTTGGCCTACTTTGATGCCTACCGGAGCGCGTCCTTGCCCGCGAATCTGACGCAGGCCCAGCGCGACTACTTCGGCGCGCACACGTACTGCCGCACGGACAGGGCAGGCACGTTCCACACCGAGTGGACACAACACACAAAAGTGATCCAGGAGAAGTGACCGAGCCGGTTGCAGCACGCGAAGCCGGCGGCTGAAAGTTCCCGAGTAGCATGAAGTCCATGGAGAATAGAATGGATTATGGCTTGAAGATACACACGAATGCAGCGCTCGATTTTGTCTCGCTCGGTGCGCTGGTTCATCGTTTAGACCCCGGCGTGACACCGTTCCGGAAAGCCACCGAATGCAAGATCCATGTCAGCGGCGGTGAGTTTAATTGCGCCGCCAATCTTGCGGATTGCTTCGGACTGCGAACGGGAATCGTCACCGCCATGGTGGATTATCCCATTGGAGACTTAATTGCCGAGAGAGTTAGGGCGATGGGCGTCAAGCCTTTTTACAAGCGCTTCAAGCACGACGGAGTGCGCGGCCCGAACATGGCCACGGTGTACAGCGACCGCGGCTTTGGCGTGCGACCGCCGGTGGTGTTCTACAACCGGTGCAATGAAGCGGGGGCGCTGCTCAAGCCAGGGGATTTCGACTGGAAAGAGATTTTCTCCGGCGGCGTGCGCTGGTTCCACAGCGGTGGAATTTTCGCGGCCTTGTCGCCGACAACCTCCGAGCTGATTATCGAAGGCATGCAGGCCGCCAAGTCCGCCGGTGCGGTGGTTTCGTTTGATCTCAATTACCGGCCGAAGCTCTGGAACGTATCAGGGGACGGGGAGCGCGCGGCGCCGGTACTGCGGCGGATCGTGCAGAACGTGGATGTTCTCGTCGGCAATGAGGAGGATCTGCAAAAGGGTTTGGCAATCTCCGGTCCGGAGGTCGCTGCCAAGTCAAAGCTGGACCCCAGCGTCTTCTTGGGAATGATTGATCGCGTCGTGGAATCCTACCCGCAGATCAAAGTAGTTGCCACCACAATGCGTGAGGTGCACTCCACCAGCCGTCACAGTTGGAGTGCGGTGGCCTGGATCAACGGCAAAACGTATTCCACTCCCACGGCGGAACTCGACGTGTACGACCGCGTCGGAGGCGGAGATGGCTTCGCCTCCGGATTTTTCTTCGGTCTGCTCTCCAATGCGCCGCCGGAAGAAGCCATGAGACTCGGATGGGCACACGGCGCCCTGATGACGACATTTCCGGGCGACACAACCATGGCAACCCTCGAGCAAGTACGCGCTTTCGCGAAGGGAGCTTCGGCGCGTATTCAACGTTAAGCATGGATTTCGGCGTAGAGGGAATGAGACAGCGCTGTCGTCCGCCAAAACTTCAGCCGGGATCAAAATCCGAGACCGTTGTTGATAGAGAAGGCCTGAATCTGATCTTCGCTTCGACTGTGCCTCTCGATAATCTCGAAATGTTTGAGCGAATGGGGGTTAGTTTTCTTCCATAATTCTCGCTGATGCTCATTTCTCTCACGACGCTCTTCACAACTCTGTCTTCGATCTTCCATTCGCGCGCTGCGCTCCAGTTGGAGAATCTGGCTCTGCGCCACCAAATCGGCGTGCTTCAGCGATCCTCGAGAAAACGGCCAAAATTAACTCTGGTGGATCGCCTATTGTGGGTCTGGCTCTCCCGCATTTGGAGCGGCTGGCAATCGGCGCTGGCCCTCGTCAAGCCCGAAACGGTCGTGGCCTGGCATCGCAAGGGTTTTCGTCTTTTCTGGACCTGGAAGGTGCGGCACGGCCAACCGGGACGACCTATCATTTCCCGTGAGGTCCGAGATCTCATCCGCAAGATGTGCCGAGAGAATCGCTCTTGGGGTGCACCACGGATCCACGGTGAGCTGCTCAAGCTCGGCATCAACATCGGTGAGAGCAGCGTCAGCAAATATATGG
>Ga0316363_10001411_pt1 | contig 21394 bp, 16 predicted proteins | sample Sb_taG_3_FD_200459 | JGI IMG/M metagenome (GOLD analysis project Ga0316363, IMG submission 200459) | Peat soil microbial communities from Weissenstadt, Germany - Sb_50d_a_PC metaG (v2) (version 2) | ecosystem: Environmental > Terrestrial > Soil > Wetlands > Peat | place: Germany: Weissenstadt...
ACGTGTAAGCGATGCAATGCCTGGCGTATCCCCTGCATACACATCAGACCGCGAATTGCGCCGCCTCCCAACGAGCTATCCGATTGAGGAATTGCGGCTTGCCGGAGTAGAGGTTTCGAAGGACTGAGTTTTGGGGGGGCGAGCAGCGACTGGGGGCAGTCAGCAGAGACGAACCCGGAACGGCCTCGGTTCAAGGGCTCCCCAAATTCGGGTCAGCTTACGTCGTGGCGGCTACGCGGGAAGGTGGGAGGGGGATCCACAGACGCGAAGGCGTTTAGCGGGAGTAATCGAGCGGCTGACCCGCCCAGAGCTTGGTTCGTCACTTCCCAGATCCGGACCTCACGGTTGCCGAGCCGCCCAGTGGCGGCGCCGCGGACTATGAGCGCATGGTTCTCCGGCGCGTAACGAGGCAACGGCAAGAGAACCACGGCCCATAATCGTATCCAGTCCGCGCGCTCAAGCCTGGCTCAAGCCCGCAGATTTAGTGGCGCTCGCTATCGCGATGCCTTTCTGTCGGCGAAAGGGCATTCTGCATGACATAATCCGCAACGGCAATTCCAAGCGAGGTTCCGTCGATTGTCGCGGTTCGAAAGTGGATGCCGCCGAATACGCGCGCATTCTTTACATCTTCGAGAGCTTCCGAGAAGTTGTGATATTGGCGCGTTACGCCGGGCATTGCGAGAGAAACGATTCCAAAAGACGTTGCCTCGCCAAAAGCTCCCGCAAGGATGTGCGCGGCCGCGCCACTCGCACACGAGTGGGCCGAGGGGTACTCCGGGAAAGGAGGCGTCACAATCAATGGAGTCCATGAGGGGTCCGGAGCAGTGGCATCGTTACCATCCGTGTCGGCCAACTGAATCGCAGTGATTGGCCGCCACGAGCTGTATGTATACTTGGAGTCCCAGCATCCGATCATGGCGTCGGCCATTCCTAAGTTAACCAGAGCCAGCAACCGGGCCGTGTCAGAAATCGAATAGTTGTTTTGTTCCGCTAGCGAAAGAACCGCCTGGTCCCAGTAATCGGGCGGATTGCCAGCCTGCCAGAAGTTCGCAGAGAGCGTCTGGTCCGCTGTCCGTCCGGAGTTCGCAGCGACTCCCATGCTTTTCGTTTCGTTGAAGTCCGCCGTGTATTGATCGCTGGTGAGGGCTGGCGGACCTGCAAGGCGGAACTGTGAAGGCGACCGGATGACCCACGGGGTTGTGGTAGCCAACTGCGGCGCGAGGCCGGCAGCCATAGCCGGCGGAGTGGGCCGCCACTGCCCGGGATTAGTTCCGCCCAGGTACGCTGCTACGGTATTGGAGAATCCGTCCTGGCTTTTCCACGTCCATATCTGATTCGCGACGGTCTGACCCCATGCCAGCCCCTGTTGAACAGCGAGGTTGTTGTCGGTAATTTGTGCCAGGGAAGCCGTCCGTTGCTGATCGAATGTAGCTTGCTGCGCTGGATATAGATCCACCAGCGTGACATAGGCCGCCTCCACTGCCGCGGCTTGTACGGATGCTCCCTCGGGCGCCGCCGGTTGAACGAAGATAGGCGTGTAATGTCTCTCGATCCCGTTTACCGCGTCGAATACAGCCGCCTGCACAATGGCTGTTACACGAGTAGTGATCGGGGCTGGAGTTACCGGCGCCGTCTCGGTTGCTTTGATCAGGACCAGGTTCCAATCCTTGATTACATCTGCCAGGGCAGCGCTGCTTGCGAGCGCCAGCCCGAGCGAAATAGAGAGTATCGGTTTCATCTTTTTTCTTCCCTCCACGGTTATTAGGAAATTGAGATTCGAACGATATTCCGATCTCGTTCGACGCCGATGACCCGCCGTGCTGGCGTTGGTCATCAGGCTTTTCGAAGGGTTTAGCGCAATGTGCCGCCGAAACAGCTCAAAGATTTTCCTTGCGGCGCAATTCACCCCTGGCGGCCAGGCGCATGATGAGGAGGCCGATCCACGCTGCCCCTGCCGAACCAACGGCACTGACCAAGAATGGGACTGCGCCGGGGGCGAAGGTCAACGCTGGAATGACCTTCCCAAACAAGAGGCGATCACCCAGCGCTTTTCCCAGACCGAGCAAGACGAGGCCGGCCAGTTGGGCCAGCCGGCCGAACCGGCGGCCGGTCATGTACAAGGTCCATACCGCGGCGCCGCCAAAAGCGACGCACGTACCGAAGTCAGGTGGCCTCAAAAGCCAGAGTGGATCGGGCTGCCCGGAAATGCGACTGCTCCACCACCCGTGGCTGCGGCCGATCGACCAGGTAATTGTGCTGGCAGCGGCCCAAATGAACCCTCCGACCATCCCTGCGAACCGGAGCGGTTTGCCACCCGGAGCGCTGATTTTCGGCAGCGCACCGGAAATGCGCGCAAAGGCGACAGAAGAGAAGACCGCACAGATTCCAAGACCCAGACCGAATAGCCAAAACGGGAGGGGGAATGTGTCCAATCGTGGGTTCCTTTCGGCGGCCTCAATGTTGTGGCGCAACTGGACAACTACGCTGGCCACGCCGAAGAAAATCAACAGCACGATCACACCACCCACCGCGAATCCTTCGAAATTGCGGCGGCGAAAGCGGCCAAACCGTTCCCACAGGCTCGCCTCCCGAGCCCGAATGGACCGTTGCTCCAGGTGCCGCTGAAGATCGTCTGCGAGGGATGCCACCGATCCGTACCTGCGCTCCGGTTCTTTGCGCAGCGCCATCATCACGATCGCATCCAGATCGCCCGCCAGGCGCTTACGGAGGCGGTTCGGATCTCCCTCTCGGGTGGCGCTCAGTTGTTCGGGCGTTATCTCCATGCGGTCCCGCGCCGAGATGCGGTCCGATCGAGTCACGACATCGCTGGGACGCGCAGGCTCAACCTCCGCAATCACGCGAGAGATCTCGTGCGCGGCCGCACTCGCCAAATGGAATGGTTTGTGGCCCGTCAGTAGTTCATACAGAACGACGCCCAGCGAATAAACATCGGATTGCGTCGTGATTGCCGAGCCGTTCACCTGCTCCGGGCTCGCATACCCCAGAGTCATCATGCCTGCCAGCGTGAGAGCTTCCGCCTCCCCAGCGGGACCCGAAATGACCTTGGCGATTCCGAAGTCGAGAAGCTTGACGACGCCATCGCCGGTGACGAAGATATTGCCCGGCTTCAGGTCCCTATGCACCACCAGATGGCGGTGAGCGTATTCCACGGCGGCGATGACGCTTCGGAACAATTCGATACGCTGGCTGATATTCAATTTGCGCTCATCGCACCAGCGATCGATAGGCTGGCCCTCTACAAACTCCATCACAAAATACGGCCAACCCTCTTCGGTGGCGCCGGCGTCGAGAAGTTTGGCGATGTGCGGATGATCCAGCGATGCGAGTATTCTGCGTTCCTGCTGAAACCGGGCGATGATGACGTCCGAGCCGGAAGCAGGCAGCAGTTTAACGGCGGCCCGGCGGTGGAAGGCTCCATCGGACCGCTCGGCGAGATACACCACTCCCATTCCCCCTCGGCCGATTTCGCGAATCAAGGTATATCCGCCGATGTTGTGGCCCTCCAGTTTGGGAACGGGAGGAGGACCGAACGGTCCAGCCGCTTCCCAAATTGGGCGATCCATCCACGTCGGGACGTTTTCGTGAGCACGGAGTAGCCGCTCGACCTCCGACCGAAGATCCTCTCGGCCTTGGCACGCCCTGCGGATGAAGGCATCTCTGGCCGAGGGGCTCATCGGCAGCGCCTGCTCGTAAATCCCCCGAATTTGGCTGAGTTCTTCGGGCGTCATCGCATCTATCTCTTTCCGGTGAGCTTAGCGCAGAACAGGAAGAAACTAGCTCATAATATATTGAAACGGTATGCCGGAAGGGCGCGAAACGAGCGATGTGACAGGCCTTCTCGACCGGTGGCGGCTCGGGGATCCTGCGGCGGCAAATGAACTTGCCGCGTTAGTCTACGGCGACCTCCACCGAATCGCGGCGCGGGAGATGCGCCGGGAGCGTGGCGACCACACCTTGCAGACCACGGCGATTTTGCACGAGGCGTATCTGCGGATTTTCCACTCCGAACCAGTTGCGTTCAACGATCGTGCGCATTTCTTTGCTGTCGCCACGCAGCAGTTGAGGCGCGTACTGTTGGACCATGCCCGGAAGGCGAATAGCCTGAAACGCGGAGGCGGCGCCGTCGAGCTTTCGCTGTTGCAGCACGACGGCGCTACAATCGGGCTTGATGAGCGCCTTTTGATGGTAAACGACGCGTTGACCCGCTTGGAGCACCTAGATCCGCGTGCCGCCAAGGTCGTCGAACTGCGATATTTCGGTGGCTTAACTGAAGCGGACGCGGCTGAGGTGCTGGGTGTCTCCGTTGCAACGCTCAAGCGGGATTGGGATTTCGCCAAGACGTGGCTGGCAGACCAACTGGGTAGGAACTCGCCATGAAGATGGCCAAACCCTGCTCAGGGCTGGATGTATCGGCGAAGTGATGTGGCAGCCCTTCGTCGACGCGGCCCCATTGAAGGGCTCTCAGACGCATCTCCTAAAGTCCTGCTCCGGTTAACAGCCCTGGAGAAACTGCCTTGACTGAAATTCTCCAGGCCAGCAGCGGCTGTTTGTCGATCAGAGTTGCAAGGGTCTCATCCAAGATTTTGAGCAGGTATGCTGGAAAAACGATCCGCACGGGAACGCCCTGGCGGAGCTGGATAAGTCAGACCCGAGAAGAACCCACCTCAGCGACGCAGTCGGCTATTACGTATCGCGCGAGTTTCCGATGCGGCCCGTCCGAGGCGTGAGCGAACATGTCGGAAACCATCGCCGATTCCGGCCTGCCTCGCAATGCTCGGCGGCGGAAATCTGGCTGACACGGCATCCCATTTGACACGACTGGCGTTGTGTTCACAGGTGATATACTGTTACCCGGCCGAGGGCACTCAAATCGTGCCCAGGGGAACGGGAAGTCGGCCAGCGTGGCGGATTGCTGGTCACGAGGCCGCTGGCTCAAGACCGATTTTGTCGTTGACCGCATTTCGTAGCCTCTGCTTGCAGCCGAGGTAGCGTTCCGTTGTTTGAACGCTGACATGACCAAGCAGGAACTGAATTTGTTCAAGCTCCCCGCCTGCCTCATGACACAGACGGGCACAGGTACGGCGAAGATCGTGAGGCGCAACCCGATCCAGACCGCACTTCGATGACCCGGCCTTCACGACGCCCCAGATCACCTTTGGACTGAATCCGCTCGTTCCGATTCGGTTGGCCTTGTTGATCGCCCGAAAGATCGGACCTGTTGAGATACCGGCGGCGGTCAACCAGCGGTCCACGGCGACCTTGACCCAGGTCGGGACGGGCACGGTTCGCACGTGACCGCCTTTGCCGACGAGATCGGCGATGACCCAATGCTCTTCTCGCTGTTGAAGGTCTTCGACAATGAGCCCCGCTACCTCCGCCCTCCGGAGGCCGCAACCGACCAAAACCGCCATCATTGCGTAGTCACGTCTGCCGCGTAGATCCTCACCGCCGAACGCCGCAAGGAGCCGCTTCCCTTGATCGGCGGTTAACCAATTCCCGATGCGCATGCCATGTTTCTTTACGCCCTTGACCCGCCGGATTCCGGCCGCAAGGTCGGGACTCAGAAGCCCGCAATCCGCAGCTTCGTAGGCGAGTCGGCGAATGGCGGCAAGCCGCAGGTTGATAGTGGAGGAGGCATATTGGGCCTGTTCGAGGTTGATCCGGTAGCGCGTCACCACCGTCTTGTTGAAGGCGAGGCGGGGTTCCGAGCAGTACCAGTCGATGAATTCACGGATCGCATGGTCGTACGAGCGTTGGGAGCTGCGGGAGGTCAGACTGTTAAGGACTGCTGATTTCGACTGTTCGAGATCCGGCAGTTTCAGGACGGTTTTGGGACTGAGTTTGCGTTTTTTGTTGGCCATGCCCGCAGTCTGAACCACGGGGCAGGAGCGTCGCGCCTCCAGCATACGCTGGCGCGTTTATCGTTCCTAATCCATTTTTCGACCGGCGATTCCGGATCAGCGGTTCGGGCGTTAGGAGGTCAAGTGCTCTGGGAGGCGGATCGCCGGGAGGGCTGGAGTTCCTCCGAGGGTTAGCTGTGGGAACTGCGTGGCGGTGTGCGGACTTGTGGCGGTGTGCGGACTTAGGATCATTACTTCGGGGATCGGTCCGCCACCGAAACCGGCAAGGCGCACTCGCGGCGCCAAAAGCCACCTTCGGCCCGGACTCTCCGCCCGCCGCGGGTCGAGAGAGGCGGTAGACTGAAAACGATGCCGCTGATGCGACTGATTGCCGAGAACATTGGACCATTCGAGAGGCTCAATATAGATTTTTCAGACGGCCAAGGCAAGCCGCATCTTGGTCCCCATATTCTCGCGGGCGTGAACGGATCGGGCAAGTCGACGCTACTACGGGCGATTGCGTGGGCGTTGTCGTCGGACCTGTCCGGTTTCCCAGAGGAAGAATGGCGGCATTTCTTGAGGGGGCCTGAATCGCGGGTCTTCGTCCACGTGTCGTTTGGGAACGACGCGCCTTACATCAATGCCGCGACGGCAGACAACGCCGACGGTTGGGACGAGCGGCTTGAGGATTGGGTTCGGGAGATTGGGGTCGCAAGTGAGATTGGGCTGTTGCATTCGCTCGGATTACGTAGTGACGCGACTGTATCCCGGCACTCTGGCGTGTTGAACCAACCTCCGATTGCAGCCTACGCTCCAGTGCGAGCGCTCTCTTACCTCGACTCGCCTGCGAAGATGCAATCCTTGAGACGCCCGACGGAGGACTGTTTGGGATTTGAGTCGACCGTTCAGAATAGGGCGATACAGCGTTGGTTGGTAGATCTGTTCAGCAGGAGAGCGCTGGCCAAGGAACGGGGCCAGGAGTTTGACTCGTACCAGCAAACTCTTACGCAATTTCAGGATGCACTCAAGCTCGTTTGCGACGACCCCAACATTCGGGTGGACGTGGAGCTTGGGCCCATCCTTGAGCCTCGTCTGAATTTCCACGGCAAGAAGTTGAATTTCTCGCAGCTCTCCGACGGCGTTCGCACGACAATCGGATGGCTGGCCGACTTCATGATGAGGCAAGACCAAAACAATGCGAGTAACGTCGCAAAGTCGTCTGAGAACGGGATTCTTCTTTTGGATGAAATCGACATTTACCTCCACCCCCGTTGGCAGCGGACTCTTCTGCCGGCAATGCGAAAGGCGATGCCCCACGTACAGGTTATCGCCAGTTCTCATTCCCCATTTGTCATTTCCTCTTGCCGGGACGCGCGAATCCACGTTTTGACTCTAGATGAACGAGGTGCGGCCCACAAGAAGCGAGGAACTAAGGCTGATTGTCAAGATCCCGAAGACCTTGCCGGCGGATGTTTTGAATTCATTGACAGGCCATCCTGCGCGAAAACCACCTCACGCTCGCTCCCCGAAGGGAGATGGGACCCGCACACCCCGAAGCGCCAAGCTGGGCTGATGGTACGCACTCGACGACGGCCCGCCTCCCCGGGTGCGCTTAAACTAGGCAAGCGGGCTTGGACGGCACGCTGGAAGAAAATCGTAGCGGCTAGTACGGGCGGCGACTGGGCGACGCAAAAGGCAAAGAAGGCGCTCAAGGGGCCGCTCCTCTAGCGTTGACGTGGGGCAAGTGTGCTTTTTGCGAGGGCCTCCTTGGATCGCAGGCATATCCGCAGATCGAACACTATGTTTCACGGAAAATCGACCCGGATCGTGCATTCGAGTGGACGAATCTCCTTCCCGTTTGCCAAGTGTGCAACACGTCAAAGGGCCACGCCGACCACCAAGGAAGTCTGCTGAAACCTGACTCTGAAGATCCCGAACCGTTCTTCTGGATTAGTCCAGAGGGCGGTATTACACCGCATCCGGGACGGAACGCCGAGGACGCCCTTCGCGCTTCGGAGACGATCCGTTTGTGTAACTTGGACCGCGGCGAATTACGCGAGAACAGGCAAGCCATCGCCAATCGCGTCAGGCGCTGGCTCGAACGAACGTCGCGCCTTGCCGGTGGCCTGGAGGAGCTTGAACGAGAGGAATGGGACGAGCTTTCGGATCCACGACACAGCCACAAGATCGTAGTTCGCCACGTGCTGACTTTAGGAAACTCGCCTGAGCTTGCCACCAGAGACCGAAAACTCTTTCAGCGGAGGAGGTGATCCCTTGCTTGACGGCTTTCGCCGCCCCGCCGATACGTACTCGGTGTGCCGGCGGTGTTCGATGAGGAACGACAAGTGGGGGTCCAATCAAACGCCGTTCACGGGAGTGAAGAGTCGCCATCTCGCCGATTGGCCCGCTTCGGATTAGGAACGATAAGTCGGCTTGGCGACGGTAATGGACCGGGTCGCGGCAAGATGAAGAACGCTGATCGCGACCTCTGGGGGTCTGCCGCACCTTGATAACCTGAAAGCTCATGCCTGTCATTTCCGCGTCCCGACTCACCCGTTTCGCCGAAGAGATTCTGCTGGGCGCCTCCGTGCCGCCGCCGAAGGCCGCCATCGTGGCCACGTCGCTCGTGGCGTCCAACCTTCGCGGCGTCGATTCCCACGGCATCCAGCTCCTACCTTTTTATATCGACCAGTTGCTGGCCGGCGAGATGGACCCGCACGCCGACGGCGCCGTGGTTTCGGAGAGCGGCTCCTGCCTGACATTCGACGGCCGCAACGGGCTCGGGCAATGGGTCGCCGAGCAGTGCTGCGGGCACGCCGTGCGCATCGCGAGAGCGCAGGGCATGGCGCTGGTGACCGCGCGCGAATCCAACCACTTCGGCGCAGCGGCCTGGTGGGCGCAGAAGATGCGCGCCGCGGGCCAGATCGGCATCGTCATGTGCAACGCCTCTCCCATCGTGCCGCCGTGGCAGGGCAAGCAGGGCCGCACGGGCACCAACCCCATCTGTATGTCCGTGCCCGGCCCGTGGCTGCTCGACATGGCCACTACCACGGTGGCCGCCGGCCGCATCTTCAAAGCCTTCCTCAACAACCAGCCCGAAGTGCCGCCGGGATGGGCCTTCGATTCCGAAGGCGTGCCCACCACCGATACTGCCCGCGCCTACAAGGGCATGCTCATGCCCCTCGGCGGCTACAAGGGCAGCGGCCTGGCGATGATGGTCGAGATCCTCTGCTCCATCCTGAGCGGCGGCGCCATGTCCAACGAAGTGGGCGGAATCCGCTTTCGCGGGAAGCCGGTCCGGGTGAGCCAGATGTTCATGGCCATCGACGTGGCCCGCTTCATGCCCGTGGAAGAGTTCACCGTGCGGGTGGACCAACTCGTCCGCATCATGAAGGCGACCCCCGCCGCGCCGGGCTACGACGAAGTGATGGTGGCCGGCGATCCCGAGTGGCGCTCGGAAGCGGCGCGAATGGCCAACGGGATTCCCATCGCCGACGGCAACTGGGACCAGCTCTGCAAGGCCGCCGCGCGGGTCCAGGTCGCCGCTCCGGCGGTGTGAAGGGGCCCTCACGGCTTCCCCAGGAACTGGCGGACGTTCTGGCCCGCCTGGCCCATGGCGCGCGCCAGCGAGGCCTTCGCCAGGTTGTGCAGGAACAGCGCCGCGATGTAGTCCTGCTCGGCGGCGGCAACCGCTTCCTGGGCCTGCACCACTTCGACCGTGTCGGCCACCCCGGCGGCGAATCGGTCGCGCGCCTGCTCCAGCGTTTCGGCGGCCAGCCCGCGATTGCTCTCCGCCACGGTGACCTGGGTGGCAGCCGAGGTCAGGTCCAGGAACGCCTCACGCACTTCGGCATCGATGCGGCCCCGCAGATCCTGAACCTCCGCGCGCCGCTGCTGGATCACGGCTTCCGCCTTTTCGATCTCGCCGGTCACGCGCGTGCCCTGAAAAATGGGAACGCGCACGCCGCCCGCAAGCGTGAAGGTGCCGTGCGAATTGTCGGGCGACGGCCCGATCACTCCGTAATCGACCGACACCTGCGCTGTGGGATAGCGCTCCGCCGCGACCGCCTTCCGCTCCATTTCCGCCGCGCGCACACGGGCCTCGGCGGATTTCAGGTCGGGGCGTACCGACCAAGCGCGGGCGCGCGCCTCCTCCAGGGTGAGGTTGGTCAGCGGCGCGTAGGGCAGCGCGTCGGTCAGCACGAGGTCCTGCCCCGGGGGGAGTCCGATCACCCGAGCGAGACGGATCTTCTGCTTGGCAAAGTCGTTCTGCACGGACGTGAGCCTCTGCTGCACGGTCTGAAGTTCCACCTGGCTGCGCGTCACATCGATGCGCGGGGCCACGCCCGCCGCGCGGCGGTCGGAGGCCTGCTGGTAGGTGGCCTGCGCGGTGGCCACCTGGGCCCGCGTCGAATCCACCCTGGCGGACGAGGCGATCACCTGGAGGTAAGATCCGGTCACGGCGAGCACCACCAGGTCGCGGACATCCTCGGCCGACAACTCGGCGGCCCGCAGGTTCTCCTGGGACGCCCGGTAGTTCCTCAGCCGGGTGATGTCCAGAACGTCCTGGCTGACGCCGGCTCGCGCGTCGAAGAAGTGAAACGGTCCGAGGATGGTGGGGATTTGCAGTCCGGGAAAGCCGGTGAATCCGAGCGCGGCGAGGCTAGACTGCTGATCGGACACCAGGAGGCTGCCGGCAGCGTACGGCAGCAGGGCGCCGAGCTCGATCAGGCGCTGGCCCCGCGCCTGCCGCACGCTGTTTTGCACGCTGATGGCGCCGAAGTTGTATTCGGTCCCGCGGCGCAGGGCCTCGTCGAGCGAAAGCTGGAGCGGCGGCCCCGCGGTCCCCGCCGGGGGAACGCTGCCCTGAAGCGTGGCCTGGCCCGGCGGGGGCAGCGACGACACGGTGGCGCGGTTCGGCGGAAAATTCTGCGGCGATGGGGCCTGGGCGCACAGGAGCGCAGACGTAGCGAGGATGAGCGTGAAGACAGTTATGCGGTGCACATTTTCACGGTGCGGGAACGGCCTGGAGTTTGTCAACCAATCCGGCGCACGACAGTGCCGTCCGGCGCAATCAGCGTGACCACCATGGCCAGGGTTCCATCCGCGTGCGTGGAGCAGCTCAGGCACGGGTCGTAAGCCCGCACCACGGCCGACACACGATTGAGCATGCCCTCTTTCACGTTCTCGCCTTCGATGAAATGGCGGGCCACCTGCCCTACGGCGCGGTTGATCGCCAGGTTGTTGTGGCCGGTGGCGACGATCATGTTGACCCAGCGAATGGCGCCCTGTTCGTCGACCTTGTAGTGGTGGATCAGGATGCCGCGCGGGGCCTCGATCATGCCGGCGCCCTCCAGGCAGTTCACCGCGGCGTGGGAGCGGACGTGCGTCTCCAGGATGGCCGGATCGTTCAGCAGCACTTCGATTTTTTCCAGCCCGTGCAACAGCTCGATCAGCCGCGCGTAGTGGTAGTGGAAGGAACTGTGCGCCGGGCCCCCGGCGCGCTGGTGGAATTCCACGAGCTCGCGGTCGGCCGCGGGAGTTCCCATCGCGCCCGCCACGTTCAGGCGCGCCAGGGGACCGACGCGATACACTCCGGCGGGATAGCCGGCCGGCTTGAAATACGGCGCCTTCATGTAGGAATCGCGCAGGGAGGCCTCGCCGATGAAGCGCTGGTAATCGCGCGCGCGAATGCCGCCGGCCAAGGTCTTGCCATCGGCATCCTGGAACTTCAGGAGGCCGTCGTACCAGTCCGGACCACCGGACTCATTGACCAGTCCCGCATACATCGTCGGGGCGGAGCCGAAGTTTTCGATCTCCTCGGCGAAGCGGTCCAGCACGGTTTTGAAGAACTCCAGCGTGCGCTCGGCGAGAGCGCGCGCGGCCGGCAGGCCGGCAAGGATGCGGCTGCGCACGTCGGCGGCCAGCGGAGCGTTCACTCCTCCCGGCACGATCCACGATGGATGCACGCGCTCCTTGGCCAGCCCTTCGATGATCTCCTGGCCGAACTTGCGCAGCGCCACCCCGGCCTTGGCCATTTCGGGATTGTCTTCGATCAGCCCGAAGATGTTGCGCCGCGCCGGATCGGAGTCGAAGCCCAGGAGCAGGTCGGGCGCCGAAAGATGGAAAAAGCTCAGCGCGTGGGACTGCACGAACTGCGCGCAGTGGATCAACTCCCGCAGCTTGATGCCGGCTGGGGGCGGCGCGACGCCCATGATGGCGTCGCAGGCCTTGGCGGAGGCGAGCAGGTGGCTCACCGGGCAGATGCCGCAGATGCGCGCGGTGATGGACGGCATCTCGTAGAACGGCCGGCCTTCGCAGAATTTCTCGAATCCGCGCACCTGGGTGACGTGAAAACGGGTGTCGGCAACGTGTCCCTGGTCGTCGAGGTAGATGTCGATTTTGGCGTGGCCCTCGATGCGGGTTACGGGATCGATGGTGATCTTTCTCATGAGATTCTCCGAGGGTTACCCGAACTTCACCTTGGCGGTCAGGTCAGGCACCCGGCCATCCAACAATTCCCCGAGCACGTAAGAGATCGCCTTGGCGCTAGGAGGACAGCCTGGCACGTGCAGGTCCACTTTCACCACTTCGTGCACGGGCACCGCGTGGCGCAGCAGGGCGGGCACCCCATCGGTGGGGACCACGCGGCTTTCCTGCGCGCCCTCGATGTAGATGCGCTCCAGCATTTTCCGCGCCGGGTGCGAATTGCGCATGGCCGGAACGTTACCTGTAACGGCGCAATCGCCCAGCGACACGAGCAGCTTGGTGCGCTGGCGGATGGTGCGGATCTTCTCCAGATCCTCCTGCGAGCTGACCGCGCCTTCCACCACCGTGACATCCACGGCCTTGGGAAACTCCTGCGCGTCGACCAGCGGGCCGTAGACCACGTCCGCCCGTTTGGCGACGTTGAGGATCAGCTCGTCCATATCGAGCAGCGACATGTGGCAGCCGGAGCAGCCGTCCAGCCAGACCGTTGCGAGGCGGGCTTTTCTCATGAGTGCACTCCCCGCCTGGCTTCCAGGCGTGTAAGGTTGCGTTCCTGCTTGACCATCTCCTCCACTCCGAACCCCTTCTCGGCCATGGCGCCGGTGGGGCAGACCTGCACGCACTTGCCGCAGTTGGTGCAGCTTCGCGACTGGCCCCACGGCTTGTTCATGTCGCACACCACCATGGAGCGGATGCCGCGCGAGCTGACATCCCAGACGTGCGCGCCTTCGACTTCGGCGCAGACGCGCACGCAGCGCGTGCACAGAATGCAGCGGTTGTGGTCGAGCACGAAGCGCTCGTGCGAAACGTCGATGGGCAGCTTGGGATAGGAGTAGGGATAGCGCACGCTGTTGACGCCCAGGCGCTGCGCCAGGGACTGCAATTCGCAATGGTTGTTGGAGACGCAGACGGCGCACTGGTGGTTCTTTTCGGCGAACAGGAATTCGAGCGCGATGCGCCGGTAGTGCGCCAGCTTCTCGGATTGCGTAGTGACGCTCATGCCGTCCTGCACCGGGGTGGTGCAGGCGGGCAGCAGGCGGTTGATGCCCGAGACTTCCACGATGCACAGGCGGCACGCGCCCACCGGCGTGGTGCCGGCCAGCCAGCAGAGCGTGGGGATGAACTTGCCGCCGGCGCGGGCCACCTCCAGAATGGTCTGGCCATCGTGCGCCGGAACGTACTCGCCGTCGATTCGGATTGAGATTTTGTCAGGCATTGTGGTGGTCCTTGATATCGCAGCGCAAACAGCGGCCGGATTCCTCGCGGGCATCCTCGGCGCCCAGGCCGAGCATGCACTCTTCGAAACTCTCCACGCGATCGGCCGCGGGCACCTCGTAGGTTTGGTGGCGGCGGACCTCGGCCGGGTCGCCGGGCGGATCCTGGCTGTAAGGAATGTGCGCATCGATCTTGTCCCAGCGCCAGACGCCCATGAGCCGCAGATCGATGTTGCGCGCGGCTTTCTTTCCGTAGCCCATGGCGTTGGAGACGTTGGAAGCGCCGCTGATGACGTCGCCGCCGGCGTAGAACTTGCTGCGGCTGGTTTCGAGCGAATAGCGGTCCACTTCGAGCGTGCCGCCTTCCTTGATGCGCAAGCCGTTGGCGCGCATGAAATCCTGATCCACGGCTTCGCCCACCGCCAGGATCACGGTGTCGCACTCCAGGCGGCGGATCTCTTCGGTGGGAACGGGGCGGCGGCGGCCCGAGGAATCGAACTCGCCGAGCTTGGTCTTGACGACTTCGATGCCTTTGACGTTGCCTTCCTCGTCGCCGAGGATGCGGTGGGGGGTGGCCAGGAAGACGAACCTGGCGCCCTCCGCCTGCGCGGCGTCGGTCTCCTCGCGGATGGCCGGCATGTCTTTGCGCTCGCGGCGGTAAATGACGGTGACCTCGGCGCCCATGCGGAGGGCGGTGCGGGCCGAGTCGATGGCTGCATTGCCGCCTCCAATGACGGCAACTTTTCGACCCAGCCGCACCTGCTCCTCCTTCGCCACCGCCTCCAGGAAGAGGAGGGCCGGCAAGACGCCCTTCAGCTCGGTCCCGGGCAAGTAGACCCAAGCTTCCTTCCAGGTGCCGATGGCGAGAAATACGGCGTTGAACTGGCTGTCGAGGTCGTTGAGGGTGATGTCCGACCCCACCGCGACGCCACAGACGAAGTTCACGCCCATGCGGCGGATGAGGTCCACTTCCTTGCGGACCACTTCGCGCGGCAGGCGGTATTCGGGCAGGGCGTAGCGCAGCATGCCGCCGGGCTCGGCATTGGAATCGTACACCGTGACTTCGTGCCCGAGGAGCGCGAGGTAGAATGCCGCGGCCAGCCCCGTGGGTCCGGCGCCAACGACGGCGACCTTGCGGTCGGTGGGCGGCAGCTTGCGCGCCGCGATGCGTTCGGCCAGCGCCTCGTAGCGGTCGGAATTATAAATCGAATCGGCGATGAAGCGGTGCACCTCGCGCATGTTCACGGCCTGGTCGATGGTGCGGCGCCGGCAGCGGCTTTCGCAGGGATGCTGGCAAACCCGGCCGGTGGAAGAGGGCAGCGGATTGTCCAGCACCACGGCTTCGAACGCCTCCTCCAGGCGGCCCTCCTGGAGGAGTTGCAGGTAGCGCGGCGCGTTCATGTGCAGCGGGCAACTGTTCTCGCAGGGCGAAAGCGCGAGGTCCTCGCACACGCCCGCGCGGCAGCGCTTGGCGCGGATGTGGTCCTCGAACTCGTGGCGGAAGTGGCGCATGGTGGTGAGCACGGGGTTGGGCGCGCTCTGGCCCAGCCCGCACAGCGACGTCTCGCGGATCATGCGGCCCATCTCGTCCAGGCGATCGAGGTCGGACTCGGAAGCGCGGCCGCGGGTGAAGTTGTTCAGGATGCGCAGCGACTTGTCGAGTCCCACGCGGCAGGGCACGCATTTGCCGCAGGATTCGGAATGAGTGAATTCGATGAAGTAGCGCGCCACGTCCACCATGCAGTTGTCTTCATCCATCACCACCATGCCGCCGGAGCCCATGATGGAGCCGAGCTGCGCCAGGGTTTCGTAATCCACCGGCGTATCGAACATCTCCTGGGGGATGCAGCCGCCGGAGGGTCCGCCGGTCTGTACGGCTTTGACGGGCTTGCCGTCCGAGCCGCCTTCTCCGACGTCGTAGATGAAGGTCTTGAGCGGGGTTCCGAGCGGCATCTCCACGAGGCCGGTATTGGTGACCTTGCCGACCAGCGAGAAGACCTTGGTGCCCGCGCTCTTGGCGCTGCCGGTTTCGCTGAACCAGGCGGCGCCCTTGGCTACAATGGCGGGGACGTTGTACCAGGTCTCGACGTTGTTGATGTTGGTGGGCTTGCCCCAGAGGCCTTTTTGCGCGGGGAACGGAGGCCGGGGGCGCGGCCTGCCGGCGTAGCCCTCGAGCGACGCGATGAGCGCCGTCTCCTCGCCGCAGACGAAGGCGCCGGCGCCCTCCACCAGTTGAATATCGAAGCGGAAACCGCGGCCCATGACGTTGTCGCCCAAAAGTCCCGACTGGCGCGCCTGCTGGATGGCGCGGGTGAGGCGATGGACGGCCAGCGGATACTCGGCCCGGATGTAGATGATGCCGTCGGTGGCGCCCATGACATAAGCGCCGATGATCATGCCTTCGAGCAGCGAGTGGGGGTCGCTTTCGATTTCGTTGCGGTTCATGTAGGCGCCGGGATCGCCTTCGTCGGCGTTGCAGATGATGTACTTCTGGTCGGCGGCGGCCTTGCGCAGAAAGTCCCACTTGAGGCCGGTGAGATAGCCCGCGCCGCCGCGCCCGCGCAGCTTGGAGCCCTTGATCTGCTCGATGACCATCTCGGGGTTGGCGTCGATCAGGACCTTATATAAGGACTGGTAGCCGCCGATGGCGATGTACTCTTCGATATCGTCGGGGCTGATCAGGCCGCAATTGCGCAGCACGATTTTTTTCTGCGGCTTGAAGAACGGCACATCCTGCCACGACGGGATTTTGGGATATCCGGCGCCGTACTGGAGGTGGGCGGTGATGTGGTCCCACTCCTCGATCTTGCAGAGCGCCAGGCCTTCGGTGACGTTGCCGGCCGCCAGGTCGTCGAGAATGCGGGGCACATCCTGCACCTGCACGCGCCGCAGGATGACCAGCGGCTTGCCGGGCACGCGCACGTTGACCAATGGCTCCTGCGCGCAGAACCCGAAGCAGCCCACCGGGGAGAGGCGCACGTCGCGCCCTTCGTGGCCGATGGCTTCGGCGAAGGCGTGGTAGACGCCCTCGGCGCCGTTGCCGGTCCCGCACGTGCCCATCCCCACGCCGACTCGCGGGCGCGGAGGAAGGAGCTTGGCCATGCCGGCTTCGCGCACGGCGCTGAAGCTGCCGATGTCCTGTATGCGGATCACGATTTCCTCCCGTTCAGGTGTTCGACCTCACGGTGCAGGGTCTGCTCGTTCATGTGGCCGAAGATGGCGTGGTCCACCTCCACCACGGGCGCCAGGGCGCACTGGCCGAAGCACGCCACGGTGCGCAGGGAGAAGCGGCGGTCCGGCGTGGTGGCGCAGACCTTGTCGGCGCCTTCTTCGCCTTCCTCCGGCAGCCCCAGCTCGAAGCGCAGGGCTTGCAGAAGGTTCCGCGAGCCGCGCGTGTGGCAGGCGGTGCCGCGGCAGATGCAGATGCTGTGATCGCCCTGCGGCTCCTGGTTGAAGAGCGCGTAGAAGGTGACGACGCTGTAGATCTGGGCCAGCGGGATCTCCGTCTTTTCGGCGACATACTCGAGGATGTCGGGAGAAAGGTACTTGTTGGGATGGTGCTCCTGGATGCGCTCCAGGACGCCCAACAAAGCTCCAGGCTTCTCGAAAAGCTCGGCGATGACGCGGTCCGCGAAGGCTTTCTCATCGACCGATAATGTGGGTGCGCTGACGATGGTTGCCATGCTTCTCTCTTTCCCAGTTAGTGCTATATTCAGCTACTTTTATCTTAAATTATGGCGGGGCCAGCGTCAAGCATCCTCGCCCGCGGTAGATCGCCCGGCACCCGCCGAAATCCCTCGAGAGGGGCTCGGGCGACGCCCCGTTGCACGGACCTCGGGAAGGTCTTACGTTAGTGAATGCAGATATGAAATCAGATTTCGGGTTAGCCCGCGCAACCTTCCGCAAGCTGCACGAGAGCGGCTGCTTCGTGATCCCCAATCCGTGGGACATCGGCTCGGCGCGATATTTGCGCCATCTGGGATTTCCGGCGCTGGCCACCACCAGCTCCGGTTTCGCGTTCTCGCGCGGCCGGCCCGACAGCGCCGATGGCGTACCGCTGGAGGCCATGCTGGCCCACATCGCGGAGATCGCCGCCGCCGCGGACTTGCCGGTCAACGCCGACTTCACCAACGGATACGCGCACGCGCCCGAGGGCGTTTTCGAAAACGTTCGCCGTTGCGTGGAAACGGGCGCCGCCGGCCTCTCCATCGAGGACTCGACGGGCGACGCCGCGCGCCCGCTGTACGAACTGCCGCTGGCGGTGGAGCGGATCCGGGCCGCGCGGGCTTCGATCGACGCCTCCGCTGCCGGGGTGCTGCTGACGGCGCGCGCGGAGTGCTACCTGAGGGGCCATCCGGAGCCGCTCGGCGAGTCGATCCGCCGCCTCCAGGCATACGCGGAAGCCGGGGCGGACGTGCTCTACGCGCCGGGCCCGAGCAGCAGGGAGGACATCCGGGCGATCGTCGGGGCGGTGAGCCCCAAGCCGGTCAACGTCCTGATGAGCGCGAATACCGGCCTGCGGGTTTCGGATCTCGCGGAACTGGGAGCGCGCCGGGTGAGCGTGGGGTCCGCGCTGGCGCGCGCCGCCTGGACCGGTTTCCTTCAGGCAGCCAGGGCCATCGCGACGGAGGGGAGCTTCGCCGGCTTCGAGGGTTCCGTGTCGGGCGCCGAGTTGAATGGCTTCTTCACCGAGGATGCCAAGCGGGACGGCAGGAAGAACGGCGGGTGACGGGGTGACAGGGCGTTTTCGCGGTGTGTAGGCTGGGATACCCGCGTTTGCGGGGACCCGGTCGCCAAAATGTGGCAGCGTGACGCGGGTGACAGGGAGTTTTTGGGACGTGGATGCGAAACGAACCCAATTTTTGGGGTCTGGACGGGATTCGACGCAGACGGGTGACAGGGTGACAGGGAGTTTTCGGGGTGTGTAGGCGACCGGCGCGGTGTCGGTACATGTGTAGAAAAATCCCGCGATGAGCGGCTGGGTTTTGAATTGTCAAACAGCGCGGGCGACAGAGCCTCTTGCGAGGATGGCCCCGAGTCCTTCGAGGTGCGCTCAAGCCGAGAGGTGGTCTACGGTGAGGGTACCTACATCTATCTTAGGAGACGAGACCCCCGCGGACGGCTGGCCGAGGGCTGCTGATCGCCGCTTAAGTTGCTTCGCAGCAGGGAGTTACGGATTATTTCCTGGGGTCGTGACCGTTAAGCGGGCGATCCCACAAAGTGACTTTCCGGCAGGCGATCTTCTTCATTTTAAGGGAGTTGCCTGATCGGCGCTTAGCCGATCCAGGAGCGGGACACGATCGGAATCCCGGTTGCCTGGCTTCCGGCCATCATGGTATGAGAGAGGGGTCTTCACGGTCGCCGATTCAGAGCATAGCGAAACTGAGGAGCGGTGGTTTTCTATCGGTATCGCCAGCAACGGCGTGTTGCTGTCGGCGGTCTACCTTTGGTCCGATGGCGATCCCGCGGCGATCAAGATCCGGCTGATATCGGCCCGTAGAGCGACCCAGGCCGAGTGCCGCCACTACCAGGAAGGTTATGAACAATCGACCGGCCGATGATAACGACATGCCCGCCGAGATCGACTTCAGCAAAGTGTTCGGGGGCTTCACCACATTCTCCCGGCGCCAAGGTGCTAATGCCCGTCTTCATCGAAAGGAGTGTGCGGGAATATTTCTCCGGGAAAGCCGAACAAAGGGGCGTCGATCTGTCCGAGCTTGTAACCGAAGTGCTGAGACGTGATATCGAGAACAACGAGGCGTTGAAATAAGTCCACGAGGGGGCAACGTTGTGGCGCTCCAGCAAGAAAGCGGCGGCATAGAATTACCCGAGCATGAGGGACACGCCTCCATGCTCCTTACGCGCCGGCTTTATCGTGATCTGAACGTCTTGGCCGAGGGCGGTCAGAAAATCCATAAGGCGCTCGACAGAGAAGTTGCCAGACTGCCCACGCATCAGCGCCGAGACGTGGGGCTGTTTGATGCCAAGTATCCCTCCAGCCGCCATTTGGGTGAGTCCGCGACCCTTGATGATCCGGTAGATTTCGAGCGTGAGCCGGGCCTTGAGTTGCTCACGTTCCGGATTGGGAAAGCCGAGGTCTCGAAAGACATTGCCGCTGCCCTCTTTGACCAGTATTCTGTTATTCTTCCTCATCTCAGTTCTGCCTTTTCTCTGTAGTCCTGTTCTGCCGCAGCGAGCCGTTGCCTGACGGCTCGAGTTCCCTTTGAGGCGTGGCGATGCCTTTCGTCGACTTCTTCTGAAAGGCGTGCAGCACATAAACCGGATCCTGGAAGGGGACGGTATAGACCGCACGGTACGAGTCGCCTCCATGCGGCGCCACGATCTCGAGGACGGCGCGCCCGCCGAATCCTTTGAGAGCTTTAACACTGGGGTATTCTTCGCCACGCTGCGCAGCATAGAGAGCTTGGCCGACGTCCCGTTGCACGGGCCTCGGGAAGGTCTTAAGATCTCTCCTCGACGATCCGACCCACCGAACTGGTTTCACGCAGGCTCCTCTCGCTATTAGAGTATACGTATTTCAGAATAATTGTGCCGCACACCGTGTACCTAGAATGTGATCCCACCAAAACACACGTAGCGACCGGGGACAACCGCACTTCGCCGTGCTGAAACCGGGTTCTATAGCCGAAAAAGCCAGTACGTGCCAGCCGGGCTTGGTACCTGGCTGAGGCCGAAGCGGCGACCGGGCGGAAAACCGGACCTGAGGACGTAGAACATGTCTGCGATTACCGACCGTCTCTCACCGTAATAGGAGTGCCCGTCCAAGCCGGTGTCGACAGATGATGCGTCCACTGTGTCGATGCCGGGAACTCAGGAGAGCAAATCCGCATTCAGCCCTACCCGGAAAAGATCGCAGATTGGCGATTGAGAACCCCGTCCGCAAGAGTCAAAGGCCAGGGAGCCGGCGGCCCTCTTTGACCGGGATTGTGTTGTTCTTCCTCATGTCAGTTCCTGGTGTCCTTCCCGGCTATTACGTTTGACATAATGCCCGCCACGTCATAGACTGAGACTTGATCCGGTCTTTTAAGTGTCCAGACACCGCGTCGCTCTTTGAGGACCGCTGGGTTCGACGATTTCAAGCCATCGAACGGCCCGCGCGGCGGAAGCTTCTGTACTTGCATCGGGCGCTGCGGCTGGAGGATCTTCGCGTACCTCCCGGAAACCAGTTGGAGATGCTGAAAGGGGACCGTGCGGGCACATATAGCATTCGAATCAATAACCAATGGCGCATCTGCTTCGCCTGGCGTGGCGGCGATGCGCGTGACGTTGAGATCGTGGATTACCACTAAGGCTCTGGGGAGACGACAATGAAGCCGTCAAAGCGACTCGATCCAATCCATCCTGGAGAGATCCTCCTGGAAGACTTCATGAAACCGCTGGAGATCAGCATCAACCAGTTGGCTCGCGATCTGGATGTCCCGCCGAACCGCATCAGCGCAATCGTTAATGGCACTCGTTCCATCACGGCCGATACGGCATTGAGGCTGGGAACATACTTCCGAGTCTCGCCGGAAACCTGGCTGGGGCTGCAGATCGACTACGATCTTCGCCTCATCCGCCAGCGCGAGGGGGATCAGATCATCCGCAGCGTTCGCACGCGGCCGGCCGCCTGACCATAGTTCGCCACGGCGCCCAAGAGACTACAGGATCGCCCATTGCCGGTGTTGGGCGGGTTGCCAACAGTTGCCAACCCGCCGCAGGATACCATCCTGTCGCCATGAGCCTGGGGCTCACCAAAAGTGATGAAAACCCAAGCGGCTGGCGGGTTGAATCCTGGTTGCATCTAATTAAGTAGCGCACGTCCGGTCC
>Ga0316363_10001412_pt1 | contig 21378 bp, 19 predicted proteins | sample Sb_taG_3_FD_200459 | JGI IMG/M metagenome (GOLD analysis project Ga0316363, IMG submission 200459) | Peat soil microbial communities from Weissenstadt, Germany - Sb_50d_a_PC metaG (v2) (version 2) | ecosystem: Environmental > Terrestrial > Soil > Wetlands > Peat | place: Germany: Weissenstadt...
GCTCCAGTCCTTCCGCAAAAACAAACAGGCTCTGGTTGGGCATCTTGACCACTTTGTGCACCACCGCCAGCGTTCCGATGGCGTACAGATCGGTCGGCTGCGGCGTGTCCACCCGCGCCTCGCGCTGGGCCACCACTACGATGGTCTTGTCGTCGCCCAGCGAGTTGATCAGCTGTACAGAACTTTCTCGCCCCACCGTCAGCGGCAGCACCGCATGGGGGAACAGGACCGTGTCGCGCACCGGCAAAATCGGCAGCGACCGCTCGGTGGTTTCGTAACCAGTGTGCTCGGAAGAAGAATAAGAAATAGGATTGCCCATGATTTTCCCTTGAGTGTCTTTCACTCAACTTTGGATGAACTGAACTGCCAAAAAGATGCAAGCCTTCGTGTTAGGTTGTTGAATTCTATACCTTTTCTAGCCTTTTGCAAGGCACCCAGGGGGCTTTGGCCCCCACTAGTACCCTGGGCGTCGCCTCCGTTTGAGTTCACGTTACGCCGAACCGGGGGAAATGCGCAATGCGACCCCTCACAGCAGGTTGTGATGAATGTCGGAGGGCTGATCCACATCACTGCACGTCCACAATCTTCAGCGTGGTCACCTGCCTCACCCACCGCGCCATATCACACCCGAAGAATCATGACCTCGGTTGCCTTTATGAGGGCGGCTGCAGTCTGCCCCGGCTTGAGCTGCATCTCTCGCGCCGAAGTGGCAGTGATAATTGATGTGATTTGCTGGCCGCCAATTGAAATCTTTACCTCGGCCATCAGACCGCTGATGCGAACAGAATGGATGCGTCCCACTAGCTGATTGCGTCCACTGACCCGGCGGACGACCTGCTTCCGTTCTTTCTCCGTTCCGCCGCGCGTTCTGAAGAGCAGCTTGTCCACTTCACTCCGAGGGATGCGGTGGTGTCCTCCGGCCGTCTGGATACTGCGAATTTTCTTCTTATAAATCCACTGCTTGATGGTGGGGAAGCTGATCCCCAGCTGTAAAGCAGCGTCACGCAGCTTCAACAACTCGTCAGGGATCCGTCGGGATTTGCCGTTCCTCTGCACCGGAACGAAATCGTACAGCCATTGCAGGGTACGGTCAACACACTGAGTTCCCCGACGGTATTGCCCAGTCCCTCCTCCTGAATGCATATATCCGTACAGTATTTGACAGCATAACTGTATTTTATGTACATTTCATAATTCTTCGATCCAAATACCGATGTTGGAGGCTTTAATGCGGAGTGCCGCTTTGTTCTTCGCCGCGCTCGTTCTCTGTCTTTCGTCAACGCGGTCCTCCGCTCAGGACGGATTTTTTGCCGATTGGTTCAACATGGTATCCGAAACGCAAGCCGAACAGCCTCATTGGATCACCCCCCTCGCCACGACCACGCCGCGGCTCGAGCAGGAGTATCGCTACGACATTCAATGGCAGACCCACAATAGCGGCATCACTACGGACAACTACGGCGTGAGCAAGGGTCTGGAAATCATCCCGGAAAAAAATCTCGAGGTCATCCTCGCCGTGCCTCCCTACGTCGTGAACAACCCGGATTCTCCAGATGGATTCGGTGACTGGCAGTTCCTCGTGAAATATAGAATCGCCGCTGGAAACGAGGAGCACGGAAACTACATCCTGACGGCCTTCTACCAGATGAGTCTTCCCACTGGGCAGTACGAGCAAGGCGCGGCGAATCCGGTAATCACACCCACGATTGCCTACGGAAAAGGCTTCAGAAATTTCGACGCCCAAGGAACATTGGGGATCAGCCTGCCCACCGGAAACACGCCGGCCATCGGACGCAATCTGCTGTGGAATAACACGTTTCAGTACCGAATCTTCAAGAAAATCTGGCCGGAGACAGAAGTCAACTTCACCCACTATTACCAAGGTGAGCACAGCGGCCACACGTTGGTATATCTCACGCCGGGCCTCGTGCTCGGCAGATTTCGCCTGCACGATCGTCTCTCTTTCACCGTCGGCGGCGGATTCGAAATCGCCGCGACCCGATTCCATCCCACAAACCACATTCCGATTCTATCGATACGGTTACCGTTCTAAGGCTGGACGTTCTGAGATTGGACCAGAGCGCAACGCTGCCCCCCGCCTCACGCCCCCGGATAAATCCCCAGCACCTTCACCAGGTCTGAGATCTCGCCTAGATGCCGCAAAGCATTGCGCGAATCTTCATCGTCGCCCCGCAGCAGGTCCACAAAAAACACGTATTCCCACGGACGCCCGCGCATGGGCCGCGACTCGATCTTGCTCAAACTGATGTCGCGCAGCGCAAACACGCTGAGCGCCTTGAACAGCGCCCCCGGAATATTCTTCACGCTGAACGCCAGAGAAGTCTTATCCGCATTCCGCGCCGCCCGCGCCTTTCCCCGCTTAATCAGAAAGAAGCGCGTAAAGTTCTTCTTATCATCCTCAATTCCGGCCTTCAGAATCTTTCCCGCATACACTTCGGCGGCCCGCCGGCTGGCAATGCCCGCGGCATCGCGCAAGCTCTCCGTCACCACATGCTTCACGCTTCCCGCCGTGTCGTAGAACGGCACCGGCTCCAGCCGCGGATTCTTGGCAAACAGGTCGCGGCACTGATCGAGCGCCACGGGATGCGAGAACACGCGCCGCACATCGCCGAGTTTCGTCCCCGGCAGCGCGATCAGGTTGTGTACGATGCGCAACCGGAACTCGCGCACAATGTGAACCTCGCGCCCCAGCAACAGATCGAAGTGTTCGGCGACCGACCCCGCCAGCGAGTTCTCAATCGGAATCACCGCCCCGTCCACTGATCCACGCTTGACTCGGTCAAACACCTCGAGCGAGCGCGCGCACGGCACCACCTTCGCCCGCGGCAACATCGCTTCCGCCGCTTCGTGGCTGAAAGAGCCAAGTTCTCCCTGGATCGCAATCTTCATCAAGCCATTTCCTCTGCGCACCAATCTTTCCATCCGTAGAGACGGGGCTTGCCCCGTCTCACCCTGCGGCGGGAGACACGGCAACCCGCAGCTCTACGAGAATCCAGCCCCGAAGGGGCGACCGACCTTAGCCCAGCGCTTCAGAGCTGGGGAGAGTGGGAAAAAGCGATTCGAGTCCCGGAGGGACGACCCAGCTCTCTCCGCAAATCATCGCATCAGCGAACGGGCCAACTCTTTCGTCATCACCAGCGCATCCATCTGGTTCGAATAGTACCCGGCGACCGTCTTTTCCACGAAATACCCTTTCTGCTTGTAGAAGCGAATCGCGGCGGCATTATTCACCGGCGTCTCCAGCGCCACCACGACCACTCCCGCCCGCAACAACTGTTCTTCCGCCGCCCGCAGCAACGCCGAGCCGACACCCGCCCGCCGTGCCTCCGCGACCACATCGATGGTAATGATGTGCCCACTCTTGCGGCGAATCTCCGCCACGATGAAACCTAGAATCGATGCCGGCGCGCCGCCGTTGCCCGCAACCTCACCGCCTTCGCCCTCGGCCACCAGAGTAAACGACCCCGGCCGGCGCATATACAAGGCCATTTCCGTTCGCGAGTACGCCAATTGCGGATCGAAGCAAGCCTGGTCAATCCGCCAAAGCGTATCAAAATCGGCCTTCCGAAATTGTCGGATTAGGAACGGCACGCCATCATTGTAGCGGGAGTGTGGCGGGAGAGTGGCGGGAGAGTGGCGGAAAAGTAGCGGGAGAATAGCGGGAAAGATTGGCCAACCGTCTGCCGCCTTTTTTCCTCATCTCCCCCCCTTGCGCAGTTGCATCCGTAAGAAGTACGATTTCTTGCACGAGGCAACGTGGGACGTTTCATTCTCATTGACGTAGTCGCGGCACTCGCGCTCTCCTTCGGCTGGTATGCCTGGTTTGTCCGTTACAACCGGAGGCGTGCAGGCAACGTGCTGCAGTGGGTCCAGGCGGCATGCCTCGGAAAAGGCCGCATCGCCGATCTGCGATGGCAGGCCAGCAGCTCCCGGTTGAAAGCAACTCTTCATCTTTCCTCGCGCTGGTTTGAGGATGCCCGTCTCACCATTCGCCTCTTGCCGCGTCCGCTCCCGGTGCAGTGGGCCCTGAGCCGCTGGCGCCAGCAGCAGGAAACGCTCACTTTCGAAGCCGACATGGGATTCCCCCCGGGCTTCCATCTCGACGTCATCCATCATCGCTGGTCGGGCCGCTCGGGCGCGAAAACCTCGGGGGCGCAAAAATCGACCAGCACTCGCGCCTGGACCATCACCCGTCCCGGCCCCGTCATTCTGACCACGAAGGAAGACTGGCCCGTAGAACTCAACCCGGTGGTGAATGCGCTGGCCTCCTGGCGCGACAAGGATTTTGTCGGCGTCCGCTTCAACTCTACCTCGCCCCACTTCACGGCCACCGTGGCGTTAGAAAACCTCTCCGATCAGAAAGCCGCATCCGCCTTGCTCGGCCTCTTCCGCGAACTGGCCGCCAGTTCCTCAGCCAAACAGCACTAAGAAAGGCGACTGCCGGAGGAGCGTAGAACCCGTGTGCAGCGCCGATGCCGAGGCGCGATTTTGCAACAAATTTTGCGACAAATTTGCAACAAAGGGTAGCAGCGTAAAAGGAGAGCCGGAGGACCGGCCTCTGAATTAGAATACGTCTTTGGGCGAGGACGGGCGCACGACGGACGTAGAGGCTATTTTGAGACTGAGGAAGCTGAGTGCCATTCTGCTTTTCTGCTTGTGCTCGATCCCCCGCGTGCGGGCTGACGCAACGCTGTTCCTGGGAGAGCCCTACGGTTACGATGGCGCTCTCGCCGGGACAGGCCATGCCGCGGTCTACCTCAGCCGCGTCTGCGCCACATCCCCGGTCGTCCTGCGTCTCTGTGCGCCGGACGAAACCGGAGTCGTCCTCAGCCGTTACCGCGGTATCGCGGGATACGACTGGATCGCAATTCCTCTCATCCCTTATCTGTACGCCGTAGAAAGACAGGAAGACGTCCCGCTCTTTGTCGACGCCAAGCTGCTTGCGTTTCTACGCGACCGCTACCGGCGCGATCACCTGGAATCGCTCGTTCCCGACCTTCCCGATGGCGGCACGCCCGGTGGAGTCTGGTACGAGTTGATCGGGGCCTCCTATATCCGCACCATCTACGCCTTTGAGATTAAGACCAGCCCGGAGCAGGACGCGGCGCTGATTCGCAAGCTCAACAACCGGCCCAACCGCCAGCGCTGGACGCTGATTACGGCCAACTGCGCTGACTTCGCGCGCGGGGTCATCGATTTCTACCATCCCCACGCCGTGCATCGCAGCATCGTCGCCGACCTCGGCGTCACCACGCCGAAACAGTTGGCCAGAACCCTTTCCTCCTACACCCGGCGTCATCCCGAGTTGCGGACGTCGCGGCCATCGAGCTACGCAATTCCGCAAGTCCCAGGCACGGTCCCGCGCTCCAGGCCCGCGCACACCGTGACGGAGTGCGCGCTGACGGCGAAGAAATACATGCTGCCGCTGTTCGCGGTGCACCCCTACATCGCGGGCGCCCTGCTCGCCGGGTATGTGGGACACGGGCACTTCAACCCGTCGCGAAACGCGCTGATCCTCGATTCCAACCAGCAATTGGACCAACCCCTGAAGCGCATGGATCGCCGCACTGTTCAGGACCGATTGGAGGAACTGCTTCGAACCGCGTCTTCGGCGGACGCTGCCGCGGCCGCAGACAGCGATGACCCCCACTGGGCGTCCCTTCACGCCGCGGCCGAGCCAGCCCTCGATGCTTCCGGAGGACCCACGCTAAAGGTGCGCCTGGGTGGCGAGGTCACGCCCGTGGGCATTGCGCGAGCCAATATTCTGAGCGTTCCGGAGGGTTTCGAGTTTGCCGCAGGCCTCGTGCAGGCACGCTTGCGCGAGGAGTTGAAACCCGCCGCCGCCCGAAAGACGGCGCGCGCTGATGTTGCAAGCGATCTAGTGCTTCTGCAGCAACTGCTAGCGTGGCAGCCGAAAGAATTGGCAAGCACCGCCGGTTCCGCCACTGCATCCGCACTTAGTCCGCAGCGGGCCGCCCAGTAACTGACAGCTTTCCGAGGAACTTTAGGAATTTGTCATGCTGAGCAAAGCGAAGCACCTGCTGTCCGCGAAAAGCGGCGCGGGCTGCGCAATCTCAAAAAGGGCTCACACTAAACCTATCTCATAGACAAGCCGCCGAACATCACCGGTGAAATTGCGCCAAGATCCTGCGTTCCAGCGACCAAATTCCCAAGGCGTAGGCTTTCGGCGCGGCTTGTATGCTCCTTCAAGCTTCACATAATTATGTGATCCTTGATATAGAACGTTACCCGGCACTCTGGTAGTGTCTCGGCATGGAGGACCCAGCCAGAGTACGCGTCCATTGGAAAAGCGTTGCGGCATACTACGCCATTGCATGTCTATGGTCGTGGCCTTTCTACTGGCGTCGGGATATCCTCCATGTTCCTGATACACCAATCACTTCCATCTCGAAGTTGCTGATCCACTGGGGACTGATGTGGGGACCCGGCATAGCGGCATTGTTGTGCATAATAGCTTTCCGGCGCTCACACCGTCGCGTCATCACTCTTGCGGGGAATTCGTGGGGTAGGAGTATCCTGTTCTACGCTGCGCCCTTTCTCCTGCTGGCCGCGTTCCGAGCACATGTGTTGTACGGATACGACCGATCTGCTCTGGTTGCTGCCTTTCCCATGTTTGTCTCTATTCTCGGAGAAGAGCTGGGATGGCGCGGCTTTCTTCAAGATGCGCTTCGCCCCTTGTCGCCGGTCAAGAGGTTCGTCTTGATTGGCGCGTTGTGGGAGTTTTGGCACTTCACGACAAGGACAACGCACGGATGGTCTCCGCTGCGGATCGCGGTAACGTTGTTGATTTCCTATTCCGCCGTGATTCTTCTTAGTTTCATCATCGGATATGCCGCCGAACGTTCGCGCTCAGTGATTGTTGCTGTCTCGCTCCATATGTATATCGACGTGCTACTGAACAATCTGGACTTGTATGTTCCATTGCTGCTGGCCCTGCCAATATGGGCGTGGTTACTGCTGACCTGGCCGAAGCCAACAGCTAGAAGCCAGTAGCCAGCAGCCAACCTCCTAATTCTCACTCTCCACCGGCGCCGCCTTCGGCGCCGGCAGCGCTTTCGCCGGCTTGCCCGGTTTCCCTGGCGTGGCCGGCGGAGCAGGCGGAGCCGGAGCCGCGACTGCAACCGTCCCTTTGCGGATCTCAATCGTTCCCTTGTCGCAGTTCATCACCAGCCGCGGACCGTTCGTTCCGATCGAACCGCTGGCGCTTGATTGCTTGTCTTTATTGTCTACTTTGATTTCGTCGAAGTCGCTCGTGATCTCTCCTGCGCGCGTCCGCGCCTCAACTTTGATCGCCGTATTCGGCGGAATCGAAATCTGCACGTCGCCCCTGCGGTTGTCGATCTGGATATTCCCCGGCTTGTACAGCCCGACCGAGACCGTCCCGTTTACGTCTTCCAGGCGCAGGTCGCCCGACAAGCCTTCGAGCGTTATGTCCTTCGAGCGCGTCTTCAGGAGCATCGGTCCGCTCAGCGAATCGGCGCGCAGGTCGCCAGAATCCAGATCCATCCTGCCATCCAGGCGCGAAAATTCCATGTCCGTGCGCGCCGAGCGGAAACTCACCGTCTTGCTCACTCGAACCAGCCGAGTTTCCCGAAACTCTCCATTCACGTGCACCGCGCCATCCACATCTTCCACCGCCACTTCGTCCCCCCTGCCCTGAACGGTCACGTCGCCCTTCACATGCCCCAGCCGGACAGAACCACTCTCCATGTCCAGCGAGACGTTTCCGGTGTGGTCGTTAATGTTGACTTCTCCGCGATGATGGTCAACCTCAACATTGCTGGCCATGCCCGCGATGGTCACAGCGCCGCGGCCCGAAGCGATCACCAGTGCGGTATTGACCGGCACATAAATATCCAAGTCGGTGGTCACGCCCTTAGCGCCCGCGCCCTGGGTATTGGCGTTCAGCGTGAGCACTTTATCCCCCTGGGTAATCGTAGGATCAGTCTTGGCGTTGTAGCGGTCGGCGTCCTGCTGATTTTCGGCGCGAACCTTCTTGCGCCAGGAGACCTTCAGCTTCTTGTCGTCCGACACATTGACAGTAATCGTGCCGCGATCGTCATTGATGTGCAGGCTGTTGCCGCCCGCCGGCAAGGCGTTGCTGAGTTCGCCGCTGTAGTTGAACGTGGACCCGCCAAAGATTTCGTCGATTCCTTCATCATCGCCAAGCTGAATATGCTCCCCGAGATTCTTCCAGTCCACACGTGACGCCTGGGTAGCAATCAGTCCGGCCACGATCAGGAACAGCATCAGAAAAACCCCACCGACGCCAATGCCGCGCACCGGCTGGCCGTAGCGCTTGGCCTGCTCGTATTCGATCAGCTTCAGCGCGCCCCACAGGATAAGCAGTGCAGGCCAGAAGCGCGCGAACAGCGATCCGAGGTGGTGTATATCCATGATCCCCATCGTTCCCATCAGGAACAGGATCCCCATCAGGATCAGCACGACCGGACCGGCAATCGAACGGTGCGGAGGACGCGGAGTCGGAGTCATCATTGGGCTAGCCACGATTCACCTCCTTTGTCGGCGGAGCTGGTGGAATAGGCGGTGCGGGTGGAACCGGCGGCGCCGGAGGAATTGGGCCTCCCGCATTTGGCGTTTTGCTGCCGAACCCCGTGAACGGAATGTGTCCTTCCACCGATGCGCTTCCTTGCAGCAATTTCAAAGCGCCCACCACCAGCAGAATTACCGGCCAAGTGCGGTGAAAGCCAAGGCCGGACTCGTGCAGGTTGCTCAACAGGAACAAGACGCCGATAGTAAAAACGATCGTCGGCCCCGAAATCCGCCGTATTCGGCAGCGCGCACATTGGCAGCAAGTAAAAGCCATCGCCGGCCCCATACTCCGCCGCATTCGGCAGCGCGAACATTGGCAGTTCGAACCATGCGAACCCAGCATGAACCAGTTGCGGGCGAACATCCAGCCACCGACGAAGATCAAAATCAACGGCCAGAAACGATCCAGTCCGAATTCAGTCAGGCCCAGGGTATGCAGCAGGAAGAGCACGCCCAGCAAAATGAGTACGATCGCACCCATCGGAATTTTGCTGGTCTCAATCCTTGCCCCGCCGCTAAACGTTGCCGCCAGACCGTAAGGATCAGGAGGGGGCAGACCAGCTTGAATGGCGCGCGCGGAGCGGACGGCGTCGATGATTTGGTAAACAATGAAGAATACCAGTCCGAATATCGAGATTGTTTCTAACGCTTCTGCGCCATGACTGTCGGCAGCGTTGATGCCCGCTATCAGCAACGCAAAGATGGCCAGATGCGCCAGTCCCTTGGCGTATTGTCCGGTGTAAACGGCGCCCACGCCGAAGGGAAAAAATCCAGCAAGAATTCCGGCCACGGCCGGGTTGGGTCCGCCACTTGCCGCGGGAATGCCGCCTGCGCTTGCTCCCGGCATTGCCGCCGGAACCGTGCCAGGAACAAATCCCGCCGCCCCCGTGGGAACGCCTTCCATCTTCGCTCCCAGGCAGTCCTCGCAGTAGATCACGCCCCGCACGGGACGTGTGCAGTTCCCGCACAGTGCCTTTCCGCAAGTGCGGCAATAGGCCACTGCTGACGCATCAGCATGATTGGCGCAGTTCATACAAACCTCCGATTTATATTCGCGGTCAACGCCGCTGTCACCGCAGCAGGTGAAGCATCCCTTAGCGCGGCCAAAACCGGCTGGTTGTATTCCTGGGAGTAGTTACGATCCTGTCTTTGCTCTGGTTGTCCACTGGTATTGTTCTTGCGATTTTCTTTCGGTTCCGCGGGGCGGGGTTCGGCGGGAGTGTTGGCCCGCTTCAGCTCGCGCAGCTTCGATTCGATCTCGTACACGAAGCGAATATTGTCGTAGTACTTCACGACTCTGATTTGCGCGTCGTTATACGCATGCCGCAAGGCCGCTGGCCGCAGGTCGACCTTCGCCACGTCCTTCGGCTTCACGCCCGCTGCGGTCAGCGCCAGCGAGAACGAGAAGAAGGTCATCCCGAACGACATCACAAACCGCGGCTGACGCACAAAGGCCGCCACCGGTTTGAAGAAAGAAGCCGAGAAGGAATCCCACCACTCCCGCGCCCGCTCGCCGAAAGGAGTCGTCCTGCCGTCGGCAGTCGCCGCCGTCGCCGAAAGTGATCGCCTGCTCACGACTCCACTGGTAGCCGCCAGAATGTTCTGGACCAGATAAGCCGGAGGCTCGACTGCCTCGAGCGACCGCAGCCACTGCTGCCCAGCCTGCACGTCCGCGAACAGCGGACCGCAAACCCCGCAGACCCTGCGATGGGCTTCGAAGCTCTCCTTGCGAGCCGCGCTCAACTGCCCTTCCAGGGCGTCGCTGACGAGCGCTTCGAACTCGGTGCACTCGATCCCGTGTTTTGTTTCATCTGGCATCAGATCACCTGCCTATAGGTACGTTGTAGGAGGCGCGCAAGTTCCGCTCGTCCCCGGTTAATTCTAGACTTGACGGTCCCCTCCGGAACCCTCAAAGCCGTAGCGATTTCCCGATAGTCCATGTCCTGTAAATCCCTCAAAATCACCGCCTCCCGCAGCTCTGGAGACAGCTTTTGCAGCGCCAAATGCACCATTTCCCGAGTTTCCCGGCTCTGCACCGCGGCATCCGGCGGCAGCCCCCGGTCCGCGATCTGCTCGCTAAGTGGCTGAGCATCTTCACGCTCAGAGGGCGCCGAATCCAGCGAATCCGTGATCCGGTCCCCCTTAGACTTCCGGAAGTGATCCACCAGCAGATTGCGCGTAATGGTGGTGACCCAGGTCATAAACGCGCCCTTACCAGCGTCATAGGTGTTCAGGGTGCGATACATCTTGATGAAGACCTCCTGAGTGAGGTCCTGAGCGTTGTCGGAATCCCCGGCAAACCGGTAGCAGACGTTGTAAATCCGCCGATGATAGCGCTGCACAATCTCTTCCCAAGCCGCGGCATCGCCCCCAACGCAGCGACGGACCAGCAATCCGACAACCTGGGCTTCTTCCAAAACCAGACTCCGTGAACTACGCAGCTTTGAAGGGGCATCGCTTTAGCGATGCCGTAAGTTTCCGAAAATCAGACGCCCCTTTAGGGGCCGCGCCCCCGACCGTCCGCCGCAGATCTGTCTTTAACAGCACAGGAGAAGTACGTTTCTGTCGGGCAGGAAGTTCCCTTGAATCATGAAGCTAGCGATTGTAGCAGGAGAAATTAAAAATCAACGTGGTGTGTGTTGAGACGCAGGGGACCCAGGTTCTCTAAGGAGGTGCTTCATAATGGTTCTGGGTAGGTCTTGGGCAGGGCACGGCTTCAGCCGTGCCGCTACGAGCCGCATAAACACTGGGCTTTAGCCCCTGAGGGAACTGCCCGCCCTCCCTTATACCGGTCCAGGAAACCAGCTCAAGCAGGTCGCGGAAAAACCCCCAAATGCGTGCGCCACCGTGGAAGAGCGGCCCTTCAGGGCCGCGTAAGCCCTCTGCAATCAATGCGGGCTTTAGCCCCCGGTTGTCGTTAGTCCCCTTCAGATTGCATTTTTCCGCAGCCTCTTAGGAGAAGTCCTTCGAGATATACCTTCAGCCGGTCACGCCACCGGCGAGCCAGAAGCGAGCGCGCTCCCAGAAGCCCAAAGCTTTACTGAGAGCTGAGAGCTGAGAACTGAGAGCTGCTCATGAGAACCGAACCTTAACATCCGGCCCCTTATCCAAATGGATGCTCTCAATAAATCGCACCCGTCCCGTCTTCAAAGTCAGAATTACCGAAGAAGTCCGCGTCCCTTCGCCGAAGAAGCGGACGCCTTTCAGCAGCGCGCCTTCAGTCACGCCGGTCGCAGCGAAGATCATCTGTTTCCCCGGAGCCAGGTCTTCCGCCTCATAAATCTTTTTCTTGTCCTTGATCCCCATCTTGGCAATGCGCTCTTCCAGTTCCGGCGTGTCGATCACCAGCCGTCCCTGCATGTATCCGTTCAAGCAGCGGATCGCGGCCGCCGTAATCACGCCCTCCGGTGCGCCGCCCGATCCCATGACCGCATGCACCCCGGTCCCGATCACCGCCGCCGCAATGCCTGCCGACAGGTCGCCGTCGCCGATCAGCCGGATGCGCGCGCCTGCCTTCCGAATATCGGTAATCAGCTTCTCGTGCCGCGGACGGTCGAGCACGATCACCACCAGGTCCTCCACGCCGCGATGCAGACGCCGCGCGATATTTTTCAGGTTGACGGCCACCGGAGCGTCCAGTTCCACCGCGTTCTTGCACGATGGCCCGACCACGATTTTTTCCATGTAGCAGTCGGGAGCATGCAGCAACCCGCCTTTTTCCGAAGCCGCCAGCACCGTGATCGCTCCTGGCGATCCGGTGGCGCAGAGGTTCGTGCCTTCCAGCGGATCGACCGCGATGTCGATTTGGGGAACCTCGCGGCCGTCCAGATACGAGCCGCCCACCTGCTCGCCGATATAAAGCATGGGCGCGTCGTCGCGCTCGCCCTCGCCGATTACAATCGTGCCGCGCATCGGGACCGTGTCCATCGTCTTGCGCATGGCCTCCGTGGCCGCCTGGTCGCTCAGCGGACGGTCCCCTTGGCCCATGGTGCGCGCCGACTCGATGGCCGCGTTCTCCACCACGCGCAAAAATTCCAGCGCCAGATCGCTTTCAAGATTTTCCCCGAAATTCTTGGCGTGCGGTTCGGGACGGGTTTGAGTGGCCATAAATTCCTCCAAAATAAATGCGACCTAGGAATATAGTCCCTTCGGAGCAGAGATGGAAGGGCAAGCATCACAATATGGCAACCCGCCGCCAGCATCCTCAACGGCAAACCGTCTGCTAATCTTCCCTCATGACCACTGAACGCATGCCCACTGAACCCACGACCCTGAACCCATGCCCAGTGAACCCACGACCGGTGCAGCAACGACCAAGGGCCGCAAGGAATCGGCCTATCTCTTCTCCGAGAAGCAGGTTGCGGAAAAAAGCGAACTCGCCCGGCGTTTTCTGGACAACCGCGCGTCTGAATGAAAATGTCCACAAAGCCGACAACCTCCTCGTCAAACATGGCGAAAGCAAAGATGAAATCGGCGGTCATTCCGAAGTTTTCCAGTGAGGCCGAAGAAGCGGCCTGGTGGGACGCTCATCGTTCCGAAATCGAGGCGGAAATCCGGCAGCGGATGAAGCAGAAGCGGCCGCTGACGCTGGGTAGCTTGCTTCAAGGAGCGAGGCCATCACAGCCAATAACGCTGCGCATCGTGACGAAGGATCTCGTAACGGCGCGCCGATTGGCGGCCCGCAAAGGCCTGGGATACCAGACTTATATCAAGATGCTGCTCCGCGAAGCTCTCGCGGAACATGCGTCGGAAGGCATTGTCACTAGAACGCGTCAATCCCCGTCACGCTAGCCCCGATAATCAGCGTGTGGATATCATGCGTCCCCTCATAAGTCTTCACCGATTCGAGGTTCATCAGGTGCCGCATGATGGGGTAATCGTCGGCCACGCCGTTTGCCCCCAGAATATCTCGTGATAGCCGGGCGCACTCGAGCGCCATCCAGACGTTGTTTCTCTTCGCCATCGAGATGTGCTGGTGCTGCACTTTGCCGGCGTCTTTCAAGCGGCCGACTTGCAGCACGAGTAACTGCGCCTTCGTGATCTCGCTGATCATCCAGGCGAGTTTCTCCTGCACCAGTTGATGCGAGGCGATGGGCTGATCGCGGAATTGTTTCCGCAACAACGAATATTGCAGCGCGCAGTCGTAGCACGCCATCGCCGCCCCGACCGCGCCCCAGGCGATTCCATAGCGCGCCTGGTTCAAGCACATCAGCGGAGATTTCAATCCGCCCGATCCCGGCAACAGGTTCGACTCCGGGATGCGCACATCCTGCAGCGACAAGCCTGAAGTCACCGAAGCGCGCAGCGACCACTTCCCGTGAATGTCGGAGGCCTTGAATCCCGGACGGTCGGTTTCCACCAGAAATCCGCGTATCTTATCACCTTCATCTTCCACCTTGGCCCAGATCACCGCGACGTCGGCGATCGTGCCCGAGGTGATCCACATCTTTTCGCCGTTCAGCACATACTCTTTTCCAACTTTGCGAGCGCGCGTCCGCATGCCGCCCGGATTCGATCCGAAGTCCGGTTCGGTCAATCCGAAGCAGCCAATCTTTTCGCCTTTCTGCATCGCCGGCAACCAGGTGTTTTTCTGCTCGTCGCTGCCGAAGGCATAAATCGGATACATCACCAGCGCCGACTGCACGCTGACGAACGAGCGCACGCCGGAGTCTCCGCGTTCCAGTTCCTGCGTGACCAGTCCGTATTCGACATTCGACATGCCGGCGCAGCCGTAGCCGTCGAGCGATGCGCCGAAGAACCCGAGATCGGCCATCGGCTTCACCAGTTCGCGTGGGAACCGGCCGGCACGATTGCACTCCTCAATGATCGGCACGAGATTGTCTTCGATGAACTGGCGCGCCGTGTCGCGCACCAGGCGCTCGTCGTCATTCAGCAACGTCTCGAAGTCGATGAAGTCCACACCACGGAACTTGATGGCCGGCATACGTCTCACCCCACAAAGTCAGCAGACAGCGAACGGGAAACCATTCAAAGTAGCAGAGCGGCAGGGAAGTCAGCAATGCGCGGCTTCCGCGGAGACCTGGTGAACTTTGATCTGACCGCGGACGAAGCTTGGGAGATCTTATAATCTGGTAATTTGTAATATGTAATTTGAAAGGCAACTACCCGAATCTCGCCCGGTGCTCTTTCAAAACGCACCGGTCCATCACCACAAACATTCCGGCCTTTCGCGCCTTCTCTGCCGCGCGTTCGTTGATCACGCCTTCCTGCAGCCAGATCGCCGGAATCTTCAACTGGATCGCCTGCTCCACGATCTCATCCACAAACTCTGGCCGCCGGAACACATCCACCAGATCGATCTTCTCCGCCACTTCGAGCGGTATTTCGAGCAATGACGGATACGACTTTTCTCCGAGCGCCTCCGCAATCCGCGGATTCACCGGGATAATCCTGTATCCGGCCGCCTGCATGTACGCGGAAACGCCGTGACTAGGCCGCATCGGACTTCCCGACAATCCCACCACGGCGATCGTCTTCGTCCGTGACAACAATTCGTAAATAGGATCGGATTGCTTCAACCGCTACTAATCCTTCGCGCCTTTTTTTTCCATTCTCTGCTTAAACAGGCGCAGCGCCACTTTGCGAATCGTGTCCGAAACCTCTTTGTTGCCCGATAGATTCTTCAGGTCGTGAATCAGCAGGTTCTTCACCAATGCTAGCGAGACATCGAGCGGCGTGCGCGGGTTGCAAACCAGGTTCCGCGTGATGCTGTAATTCTTCGCAAACCTACGTTTCATCGGAATCGCACGCAGCACCGCCTCCAGCACATTCTTCTGCAGCGCAAAAGATTCCACCTCGCCCTCCGAAACTTTGGGCGACTCCAGCACCGCCACCGCTACCAGCTTCGTAGAATCGCGAATCAGGATCGACCGGTCTTCCTTGCTGCCGCGCATCGCCAGCGCGATCCGGCCCTTGATGTCGAGCTTGGCAATCTTCTGCAGCGCGCTGTCGCGCCTTTCCTCATGACCGGGAGTTGGTTGCCTCTTGCCATGGGCAGCGACTGCGGCTCCGGCGGACTTTCCCGCTGCCGCCGTCGCCGCTCTCCCCGCTGTCGCGTCAGCACTGGCACTGCCCGTGGCGGCAGCGGTCGGCGGCACAACTTCACCCGCCGCCTCGCCGCCCGCGTCTTGGTACGCCATTCCTATGGGCTGGAACGGTTTGTCTTTTTCGGCTGCCAGCTCCACCGCGTTCTCTTCCAGATACTTTGTGACGGTACTCTCGATAACTTCGTCGGGAACGCCCGCTTCGGTTGCGTCCCGATCTCCTGCCCGGCGGGTTTCCAAGGCAGCCAGCTTTCTTGCAATCTCGCCGAGCTCATTTGGACCCAGGTTGGCATTCGACTGCAACGCCTGTAACAGCCGCGGAGAGCTCATGACTCGCGTGCTCGTCAACAAAGCTGCTACGGCCGAGCGCGTCCCTGACACCGCAACCCCGGCCAGCGACTCTTCGCCTACCGTCGGATTCTCCGCCAGTGCCGGCAGCAGGGAAGTCCTCAGATTCTCCAGAGAAAGAAAATATCCCAGCACCTCGGGGCTGCTCTTTGGATCGGCAGCCACGGCCAGGCTGGCTTTTTCGTCCCAACCGGCCAGCGTTAGACGCGCCTGCTCACCAAACAATTTGTTATGGAGCGCCAGATGGACCAGGATCTCAATCGTCTCCCCAGGCGGCGCCGCGAGGGCGCCGCGCGCCGCCGATTGCATCAGGTTCGACGGAACCTGCGAATTGCGGATCAGATCAAGCATTCGCGGCATCGTTCATCTCCCAGAATTTGCTGCAGATTTCTTCTTCGCGGATCTTCCGTCTCTTGCCCGCGCTTTCCTGCCCACCGCCCGCTCCAATTCCCCGACTGCAATCTCAAGTTCGCGCGTGATGCGGTTCGGGCTGCGCCGCTGATATTCGTCGCTCAAGGCGCGATAGTACCAGAGCGTGCCTTCCTTTTTTCCCGTGAACCGCGTCCAGATGGCTTCCCCATGTTGCCGGTAATCCGCCAAAATCGTTCGGACGTTATGCAGTTTGTCCGACGCCGAAACCAGCCGCGTATTGACGTCGGCGTGCTTTACTTCGCCCAGATAGTCTTTCTTCCGTTCCACCCACTCCGGCTTCGGCTCGCCGAATGAATCCGTACAACCCTCCACCATCTTCGCCACCTGTGGACCAAACCGCTTGCGGACTTCCCGCAGCCTCGGCATGCCGCCGCAATCCTCGACCACATCATGCAACAACGCCGCGATCGCCATATTTTCGTCACCGCCGGCTTCGAGCACCAGCGAAGCAACCGCCATCAGATGCGAAAGATAAGGCACCGCCGATTGTTTGCGCGTCTGTCCGGCGTGTTTCTCCGCGGCATAGCGGAAGGCGCGCTGCAGGCGGGGTCCAAGATGCGGCGGGCGAAGTCTCGGCGGCTTCAGCGAAGCTCGGCTCATTATTTTTTCTCGCCTCTTCGCATTCGCAGATAAGCCTGCATCAACGGCCGCAGATCGCCATCCAGCACACGATCCACGTCGCCGATCTCCAGTTTCGTGCGGTGATCCTTGATCATCCGGTAAGGTTGCAGCACATACGACCGGATCTGGGAACCGAAGTCAATATCCAGTTTCGAATCCTCGATCTTTTTTGTGACCTCGCGCTTTTTCTCCAGTTCAAACTCGTAAAGTTTGGAGCGCAGCATGCTCATCGCCTTCTCCTTGTTCTTATGCTGCGAGCGCTCGTTTTGGCAATTGGCTACCAGGCCGGTCGGAATGTGCGTGATCCGAACCGCTGAATCGGTCGTATTCACATGCTGTCCACCCTTCCCGCTCGATCGGTAAGTGTCAATCCGAATGTCGTCCGGCTTGATGACGACCTCGATGCTGTCGTCGATCTCGGGTGAAACGTACACGCTGGCAAACGACGTATGCCGCCGCTTCGCCTGATCGAACGGCGAAATCCTAACCAATCGGTGCACCCCAATCTCGCTGGTCAAATATCCGAACGCATACTGGCCAATCACCGAAAATGTCGCCGACTTGATGCCGGCTTCTTCCCCGGGCTGGTAGTCATACATCTCCGTCTTGAATCCCTGCCGCTCCGCCCAGCGCAGATACATGCGCAGCAGCATCTCCGCCCAGTCCTGCGACTCGGTTCCACCCGCGCCGGGATGAATGGTCATGATCGCATTCAGGCCGTCGTTCTCGCCCGAAAGCAGCGTCTCGGTTTCGACTCGATCCACCAATTCGCGCAGAGAGTCCAAGTCGCGTTGCAAGTCAGCCGCAACGTTCTCACCTTCGCCTGCCAGATCGAAATAGGTTGCGATGTCGTCGGTCCGGCGCGCCAGGTCGCCTTCCAGCGACAACAAGCTTTCCAGGCGCTTCCGTTCCCGCATCACTTGTTGAGATTTTTCAGGATTCGACCACAGATTGGGGTCCGACGCCTGCTTTTCGATTTCGGCGAACTGCTGGCGTAGCTTGCCGGCGTCAAAGATACTCCCGCAGGTCGTGAACCTTGGTCTTCAAAGAAGTGTATTGCTGTTCCAGTTCATCCAACATTTGTTATCACTCGGCTTTTCTTATTCCGCTTAGTTTGCTGAAAAACTCAAGTTTCGTATCAGGGCATCGCTTCAGCGATGCCGTAAGTTCTTTGCCTTCAGATGCTCCTTTAGGGGCTGCACACTGAGAACCGAGGTTTTCATCAGTCTGTTAAGGCGCGCGATTAGGAAATACAAAACGCGCCAGCAGCGCGCCTCCTGAAATTATCGCACACAGATATGCGAACCAATCGCCATGCCGGGTGTAAAAGGTGGTACCCGAACTCAGCGCATAAGGCGCCGCCAGCGCGGTGCGAACCTTCCGCGGAGTTGCCGCCACGATCCGTCCGTAAGGATCGATCGACGCCGTCATCCCCGTATTCGTGGCCGCCAGCAGCCAGCGGTCATTTTCGATGGCCCGCATTTCGGTCTGCTGCAGGTGCTGCTTCCAGGCGCCGCTGTCGCCGTACCAGCCGTCATTCGAAATGTTCAGCAAGACCTGCGCGCCCTCGAGCGGTCCCTGCCGCACTTCGTCGGGAAAGATCGATTCATAGCAGATAAACATTCCCAGCCGCTCTCCTCCGGCATCCAGTGGCGTGCGCGACGCACCGCGCTGAAACTCTCCCACTTCTTTGGTCAGCCCTCCGGCAAAGGCAAACAGCCGCGGAAACGGCAAATATTCACCGAAGGGCACGAGATGCACTTTGTCGTAGCGTCCAACCCACTCACCCTGCGGACTGACCAGGGCAGCGGAGTTGAAAATCTGCGAGCTTTCTCCACCGCTGTGCATTGCCGGCGTGATTCCAATCGATCCCGCCACCACCCAGGTTTTCGACTGCCTTGCCAGCTCACTCACTGCATCTCGAAACAGAGGATCGTTCGTGTAAAACGGCGAAGGCGACTCGGGCCAAACGATCAAGTCGAAATGCTGATCTGCTTTTTCTCCCGCGGGATGCAAACTCTTAGCGGTCAAGTCCCGCAGCGTGCCCTGAAAATATTCCCTCGTCCACATCGCGCCTTCCAGGATCGGGATATTCGGCTGCACCAAAAGCGCGGTGCGATCGGCCGCCACCGGAGGAGGCGCCACCAATTGCCCCGCCTGCAGGATCGCCGTCGCCACGCACGCCGCCACCAGCAGCCGTTTCCGCTGCTCCTTCGCAACCAGAAACGCGGCCGCGAACACGCTGTTCACGAGCAAGATTTCAAACGAGAGCCCATAGACGCCGGTGAGTGTAGCAATCCGTGTGAGCGCAAAATTCGCGGTCTGCGAGCATCCCAGAAGCTCCCATGGAAACCCGGTAATGCGCGTCCGGGCAAGTTCCACCGCGACCCAAAGAAACGGAGCCGCCACCAGCGCGCGCCGCATCGACGCTCCCGACCCGGCGGCCTTTAATCCAGACTTGTCTGATCTAGACTTGTCTAATCTAAAGTTGTTCGATCCCGCGACCAGGGCCAACAGCAGCCCGAACATTCCGTGATAAAGCCCGACATACATGCAGAACAAGATCAGCGCCAGCACGGCGGCCGGAATCGGAAGCCCGCCATAGCGGTGCATGGTGTCGAAGATCCAGTAGCACGTTCCGGCAAACCACAGAATCCCGCACACGTAGCCCAGTACGAACCCCTGCCACGGCGTGGCGGGCACCAAGCGCGCCTGCCCATCCAATTGCAGAGTCTCCGGAACGCGCCCCCGCAACACCGCGACGAGCAGCGGCGCCACCGCGACCCAAGACAGCCCATACATCCCCGGCAGCGGAAAGATCACAACCTGCAGGGCCGCCGACACCAGCACCAGTCCCCACGCGCTCGAATGGATTTGCCGCACGCGCAAGGATAGCAAAGTTCCTTCCGCAGTCGGTGCAGCGCCGGGCAGATTCCCAGGTTTGCACACTGCTGCCGCACCGCAAACCGTTGACGTACTCTCGCCTCCCCTTCGGCGGCGCTCGGAACCGCCGCTCACCCTGCGGCGCAAGCAGTTCGTTGTTGTTCTACTTTGCGTTTATCGGATCGCATGACTAATTCGTGAATTTCTCGCGGCGTTTATGCGGCCGCGGGGGTTCGCGGGCAGATCGTTGAGGGGATCGCGTCGCAACCTCTCCGGTTGGAAAGCAGACGCGATCCCGCGGCCGGTTGCTGGGATACAACTGGTCCGATGCTCGGTCAAAAAAAGAGGGGAATGGAAAACCATACTGCTAAGCAATCTCTGCCAACGCTGACGGGATCCCACACGCAGCGGGTGCTGGTGGCCACAACCGCCATGCTGGCGTTTATCTCGTTCTGGCGGGCGGCTGCGATCGTGCTCAATGACATGGGCTCCTCCGCCTTCTATGCGGGCGCCATTGCCGAGCACTTCGTTGGCAAAGCCGCTCCCTGGTTCATCCTCGCCATCATGTTGCTCTCCTACGCGGTCCGTTCGGTCTACATCGAGAGCTGCAGCATGTTCGTGCGCGGCGGTGTGTATCGCGTGGTGAAGGAGGCCATGGGCGGAACCTTGGCCAAGTTCTCGGTTTCGGCGCTCATGTTCGACTACATTCTGACCGGGCCCATCAGCGGCGTGTCGGCGGGCCTGTACCTGGTGGGTTTGCTGAACGAACTCCTGCACTACGCCCACATCAATGTCGATCTTCCCGTGAACTTTACCGCGGCCGTCTTTGCCGCCCTGGTCACGATCTACTTTTGGTGGGAGAACATCAAGGGCATACCCGAATCCAGCGAAAAAGCGCTCCGCATCATGTATGTGACGACGGTGATGGTGGCCCTGATGCTGGTCTGGTGCGGCTATACGCTCTGGGCGCGCGGGGCTCATCTTCCGCCGCTGCCGCGGCTCTCGAATCTTGTCTACTCCGACGATGCCCTGGGCTGGTTGCGCCACAGTTCGCTGCCCTACACCGTCGGACTGATCGGCGTTTTGGTCGGTCTGGGCCACTCGGTGCTGGCCATGAGCGGCGAGGAGACGATGGCTCAGGTGTATCGTGAGATTGAGCACCCCAAGCTGCGCAATCTGGAAAAAGCGGGCTTCGTCATCTTTGTCTACAGTTTAATTTTCACTGCCGGGGTCGCATTTTTCGCCGTCATGATCGTCCCCGACGCGGTGCGCAAGAATTTCTTCGACAACCCAATCGGCGGGCTGGCGATGTACCTGGTTGGGCCCTTGTCTTTGCGGCTGGCGTTCCGCGCTTTCGTCGTCGTGGTCGGAGTCTTGATGCTGGCCGGGGCCGTCAACACGGCGATCGTGGGCTCGAACGGCGTCCTCAACCGCG
>Ga0316363_10001413_pt1 | contig 21351 bp, 19 predicted proteins | sample Sb_taG_3_FD_200459 | JGI IMG/M metagenome (GOLD analysis project Ga0316363, IMG submission 200459) | Peat soil microbial communities from Weissenstadt, Germany - Sb_50d_a_PC metaG (v2) (version 2) | ecosystem: Environmental > Terrestrial > Soil > Wetlands > Peat | place: Germany: Weissenstadt...
GCTTGTCGATGGTCGAGCGCGCATTGAGATAGCGCCGCCGCTCCTCGGTATCGCCAAGCGTCACCAGCACCTGCCCGGCGGTGATGTCGTGGCGCGACAGCGCCTCGGTCCAGGTCCGCGCCAGCGCAATCTGGCCCACTGCCGCGGCGGCCTGGCTGTCCTCGAGCTTGAGCGGGCCTTCCGGCAATTTGAGCACCGCACGGCCGAGCGCGATGGCGCCGGACGAGACGACGATGACGTCGCGCTTGTCGCGATGAAGCGCGGCAAGATCGGCCGTGAGCGCGGCCAGCCACGCCTCGTTGAGCCTGCCGGCTTTGGCATCGACCAGGAGCGAAGAGCCGACCTTCACGACGATGCGGCGGAAGTCGGTTAGCCGAGGCGTGTTCATGCCGGGGTCATACGCGAAGTCGGGCGAACGCCGCTATAGCTCGGCTTCATGTTCCAGCTGCGCCTTGTTCTCAAGGCAATAATAGCCGGACAGCCGGCTCACCAGCTTGCGGCGCTTCCAATCGTTGAGGATACGGCTGACATTCTCGCGGGCGATGCCGGCCATGGCGGCAAGGTCGCTCTGGCCGATCTTCTGGCGGATGACGATGCGGCCGGAGCCGACGTCCTGGCCGAAATCCTGCGCCAGCTCGAGCAAGGTGCAGGCGACGCGGCCGCGCAGCGGCAGGAAGCTTCCCGCCGCGATCACCGCGTCGGTTTCGCGCAGTCGCGTGGCGAGCAGCGTGACCAGGGATTTGTAGACCTCCGGATGCTTCTTGGCGAAGTCCTCGAACGCGGCCCGGCTGAGGAAGCTCAGCGCGGCATTGCGCACCGCGACCACCGAAGCCGAGCGCGGCAAGCCGTCGATGATGGAAAGCTCGCCGACGATGGCGCCGCGGCCGAGGAAGGCCAATATCCGCTCGGTGCCGGAACGCGACATCATGGTGACCTTGAGCAGCCCGTCCTCGACGCGATAGCAGCCGTCGCCGGCATCGCCGGCCATGAACAACACGGCGTCGGCGGCGAGCTTTACCGGCGTCGAAGCGGTGAACAGGTTCGCCGAGAGGTGCTCGGGCAACCCCGACAGCAGGCTCGGACTGGGACGGTTCGGCGCCATGACGCCCATCGCCGCTGAAAAACTCGGGACGACCTCCCGATCGGTAGCGGAACCATGCGGCAGATTTCTTACAAAGTAAAAGCCCGCCCAGACGGGGGATCTGGGCGGGCTTGCTGACCCTGTCGGGGGGTCGTCAGCGGGGTGAATGGGGACCGAGGTTTCACCCTTTTTCCGGGCGGGTCTTGGGGGTGCAAGGCCGCGCCCGAACTGGAGGTGAAGCCAACATAGCGATCCCGGGTGTTGGCGAAGTGACCGGAGTCACAAAATGGCGCATTTTTTAAACTATTGATTTACCTTATTTTTTTGCCCCATGGCGGCTATCCGGCGCTGGTTTCCCGCACCTCGACACCAGCGCGCTGCTCGATCGGCTTGATGATCTCGGTGATGTCCTTATCCGGACCAAGCTCGTCGCAGGTGAGCTTGAGCAGCGCCGCGACCGCCTCGATCACATTGATCGGCACGCCGAGCGCTTTGGCCTCGGAGACAAAGAGGTCGACGTCCTTCTTCATCAGGCCCGCGGTGAATCCCTGATTGAAGGTGCGGGGCAGGACGGCGTCGGGAAATTTCTGTTCGGTCGCGGTGCTGCGCCCGGAGCTGGCATTGATCACGTCGAGCATGATGCGCGGATTGAGGCCGGCCTTCACGCCCATCACCATGGATTCGGATGTCGCTGCGCTGCCGGCGGCGGACAGCACGTTGTTGCAGAGCTTCATGGTCTGCCCGGCGCCCGACCGCTCGCTGATGAAAAAGAATTTTCCGATCACCTTGAGCGCCGGCTCGACCGCCTCGACGTCGGCGCGCGGCCCCGACGCCATGACGGCGACGGTGCCCTTCGCCGCACCGCGTACGCCGCCGGAGACCGGGGCGTCGATCTGCACGATGTTTTTTGCTGCGAGCAATTTGAAGATGCGCTGCGCCATCACCGAGCCGGTGGTCGACAGATCGACGAAGCGGCGCACCTTCTTGCCTTCGATCACGCCGTCCGGGCCGGTCGCCACTTTGAGCACGATGTCGGGCGTCGGCAGGCTCACCATCACGGTCTCGGCCAAGTCGGCGACTTCCTTCGGCGAGCGCGCGGCAACGCCGCCGAGCGCCGCGATATTGCCGATCGCCTCCTGGCGGGTGTCGTAGACGATGACCTTGTGCCCGGCCTCGACCAGCCGTCGCGCCATGTGGGCGCCCATATTGCCGAGACCGATGAAGCCGATGTCCATGATGTTCTCCCTGACTATTTTGCGCCGGCGACGGCCGGCATGAATTCGGTGCGAATCTTATCTGTGTGCTCGCCGACCGCGGGCACCGGACCATAGTGTCGCGCGGCGCTACGCTGCTCGGCCGGTGCCGGATAGGACACCGGTCCGCTCGGCGTGCCGATGGTGATGCGGCGCAAATGCGGGTGGCGAGCGAGTTCGGCGGGTGTGTTGACGCGGGCAAAGGCGATGTCGGCGGTCCCGAGCTTTTGCTCCAGCGCGCTGGCGTCGAGCGTGCCGAACACGGCCGCGACCTTGCCGTCGGTTTGGGCACGGCGTTTGACGCGTTCGACATTGGTGGCGAAATCGGGGTCGGCGGCGAGCGTTGCATCGCCTAAAACTTTCTCCGCCAGCACGCGCCATTCGCGGTCGCTCTGGATCGAGATCAGGATGTCGACGCCGTCGCGGCTCTTGAACGCGCCGTAAGGCGAGATCGAAGTATGGGCGAGGCCCATGCGCTTCGGCGGCTCGCCGGCTTCCTGCTGTAACAACGGCACCGTCATCCAGTCCGCCATGGCGTCGAACATGGAGATCGAAAGCTCGGCGCCGTCGCCGGTGCGCTGCCGCGCGATCAAGGCTTCGAGGATCGCCTGCTGGGCATACATGCCGGAGCCGACATCGACCACCGACACGCCGACGCGCGCCGGCTCGGTTGTGCCGGTGATCGAGGCGAGGCCCGATTCCGCCTGGATCAGCATGTCATAGGCCTTGCGCATGGCGTACGGCCCGCTCTCGCCGTAGCCGGTGATCGAGCAGCAGATTAGCCGCGGATGCTTGCGGCGCAATTCGGCGATCGGGAATCCGAGTTTGGCCACCGCGCCGGGTTTGAGGTTCTGCACGAACACGTCGGCGCGCGCGAGCATGGCGGCCAACAGTGCCTTGTCCTCCGCCTTGGTGAGGTCGAGCACGACCGATTCCTTGCCGCGGTTGAGCCAGACGAAATAGCTGCACTCGCCGTGCACCAGCGCGTCGTAGCCGCGGGCGAAATCGCCCTCCGGCCGTTCGATCTTGATGACGCGCGCGCCGGCGTCGGCCAGGCGGCTCGTGCACATTGGCGCGGCGACCGCCTGTTCGAGCGAGACCACGAGCAAGCCTGAGAGGGGCAGGGCGCTGCTCAATACGACCTCGGCAGGCCGAGCACGTGCTCGGCGACATAGGACAGCACCAGATTGGTCGAGATCGGCGCCACGGTGTAGAGCCGGGTCTCGCGGAATTTGCGCTCGATGTCGAATTCTTCGGCAAAGCCGAAGCCGCCGTGGGTCTGCACGCACATGTCGGCCGCGGCCCAGGAAGCTTCGGCGCCGAGATGCTTGGCCATATTGGCCTCGGCGCCGCAGTCCTTGCCGGCCTCGTAGAGCGCGGCCGCCTCGTGCACCATCAGCTCGGCGGCGCGCATGGCGATGTAGGCCCGGGCGATGGGGAACTGCACGCCCTGGTTTTTGCCGATCGGCCGGCCGAACACTTCGCGCTCGCCGGCATAGACGGTGGCCTTGCCGATGAACCACTTGGCGTCGCCGATGCATTCGGCGGCGATCAAAATGCGCTCGGCATTCATGCCGGAGAGGATGTAGCGAAAACCTTCGCCCTCGACGCCGATGAGATTCTCGGCAGGCACGCGCATGTTCTCGAAGAACACCTCGGTGGTGGCGTGGTTCATCATGGTGCGGATTGGCCGGATGGTCAGGCCCTTGCCCTTGACCTCGCGCATGTCGACCAGAAATACGGACAGGCCCTCGGTGCGCTTCTTGGTCTGCTCGCGCGGCGTGGTACGGGCGAGCAGCAGCATGAGATCGGAATGCTCGGCGCGCGACGTCCAGATTTTCTGTCCGTTGACGACGTAGCTGTCGTTGCCGCCGCGCGTCGCCGTGGTGCGCAGGCTCAGCGTGTCGGTGCCGGAGCTCGGCTCGGTGACGCCGAACGCCTGCAGGCGCAGCTCGCCGCGGGCGATGCCCGGCAGATAGCGCGCTTTCTGCTCGGCGCTGCCGTGGCGGAGCACTGTCCCCATCGTATACATCTGCGCATGGCAGGCGGCGCCGTTGCAGCCGGACGCCTGGATCTCCTCCATGATGGCGACGGCCGCGCTCATGGTCAGCCCGCTGCCGCCGTATTCTTCGGGGATCAGCGCGGCGAGAAAGCCGGCCTTGGTCAAGGCGGCGACGAATTTGTCCGGATAGGCGCGCTCGCGGTCAAGCGCCCGCCAATATTCGCCGGGAAAGCCGGCGCACAGCGCGCGTACCGCCTCGCGGATCGGAGCGATATCGGCGCTTTCGCTCACGGCTTCACCTCGGCACGGCCGTTGTTGACGGCGATGACGTCGCGCTCGACGACCTTGGCGCGGAAGCTCACCACGGCACCGTCGCGCCACATCTCGGTGCGCAGCGTCTCGCCGGGAAATACCGGAGCGGAAAACCGGCAGGCGAACGAGGCGAGCTTGCTGGGGTCGTAGCCGCAAAACGTTTTCAGCACGGCATGGCCGGAAATGCCGAAATTGCCGAGCCCGTGCATGATCGGCCGCGGATAGCCGGCCTGTTTGGCGAAGGCCGGCTCGGCATGGAGCGGATTGCGGTCGCCGCTCAGCCGATAGATCAACGCCGCTTCCGGGCGTGTGTCGAGATCGCAGACGGCGTCGGGCGCGCGCGTGGGCAGCGGATGCGGCTCAGGCGCCTGCCGCGGCGGCCCGCCGAAACCGCCGTCGGCGCGGCAGAACGTGGTCTGCGTCACGGTCGCGATCAGATCGCCGGTCGCCTTGTCGCTCACCTTGCGCTCGCTGAACACCAGCGCGCCCTTGCCGGCGCCCTTGTCGATCACCTCGACGATGCGCTGGCGGCCGATCACGGTGCCTTGGCCGGCAAGCGGCCTATGCAGGGTGACGCCTTGCTCGCCGTTGACGATCTTCACCCAATCGATGCCGGTGTCGCGGTCGCGCGCCCAGAAGCCGACATAGCCGAGCACGGCGGCCATGGTCGGCAGCACTTTGAGATTTTTCTCGTAGACGAACGGCAGTTCGTCTTCGTTCATCGGATCGTGGCCGAGGCCTATGCCGAGCGCGTAGAGCATGCAGTCTTTCGACGTGTAGGTCTGCTCCGCCGGCGGGATATCGAGCGCCATCAGTTTCTCGTAGACGATGGTCATGTGCTCCGTCCTAACACCAATTGTCATCATCCGCGAAGGCGGATGATCCAGCAATCGCAGTCGTCGAAATCCTGCCGCATACGCGACGATTACTGGGTGCCCCGCCTTCGCGGGGCATGACAACTCCTAAACTGGGTCCCACGAGAACACGTCGCCCGAGCGTTCGAGCGGCGTGAACGACGATGCAAAGGCACCTTTGAGCTGGGCCGCGATCTTGTCAGGCGTCCAGCCATCGGAACGGTGCAGGGTGCGGATCGGCCGGGTTTGGTTGAACAGGTAGATCTCGTTGTTGCGCACCGAGAGAATTTGTCCGCTGATGCCGTCGGCTTTGTCCGAAGCGAGATAAACTACGAGCGGCGCGACCTTCTCCGGCGTCATGTCGCGCAGCCGGGCGACGCGGGTCTTTTCCGCTTCGGTCTCGGCCGGAATCGAATCGATCATCCGCGTCCAGGCAAACGGCGCGACGCAGTTCGAGCGCACGTTGAAGCGCGCCATGTCAAGCGCGATGCCGCGCGACAGCCCGACGATGCCGAGTTTTGCCGCCATGTAATTGGCCTGGCCGAAATTGCCGACCAGGCCCGAGGTCGAGGTCATGTGCACGTAGGCGCCGGAATTCTGCTCGCGGAAATGGGTGGCGCAGGCGCGGCTCATATTGAAGCTGCCGTGCAGATGCACGGCGATGACGTCCGACCAGTCCGACCAGCTCATGCGGTGAAAGATGCGGTCGCGCAGGATGCCGGCATTGTTGACCAGAATGTCGATGCGCCCGAAGGCATCCAGCGCCGCCTTGACGATCTTGTCGCCGTTGCCCGGCTCGCTGATCGACAGCGTCGAGGCGATGGCCTGGCCGCCGGCCTTTTTGATCTCGTCGACCACCTCCTGGGCCGGTCCGGCATCGGTGCCGGCGCCGTCGAGACTGGCGCCGATGTCGCAGACCACGACCTTGGCGCCTTCCTGCGCCATCAACAGCGCGATGCCACGGCCGATGCCGCGGGCGGCGCCGGTGACGATGGCGACCTTGTCGGCCACGATGTTTGCCATTGGTCTATTTCCCCCACACCTCTTGGGCGATCTCGCCGATCATCCGCAGCTTGGCCCATTGCTCTTCCTCGGCGAGACTATTGCCTTCCTCGGTCGAGGCGAAGCCGCATTGCGGCGACAGACAGAGCTGCTCGAGATCGGTGAATTTGGCGGCTTCCTCGATGCGCCGTTTGATGGCGTCCTTGGATTCCAGCGTGCCGGACTTGGTCGTCACCAGGCCGAGCACCGCGCAGCGGCCTTTCTGGAGACGCCGCAGCGGCTCAAAACCCCCGGCGCGGTCAGTGTCGTATTCCATGAAATAGCCGTGCACCTTGATCTTGTCGAACAGCACCTCCTGCTCGGCTTCGTAGCCGCCGGTGCCCATGAAGGTCGATTTGTAGTTGCCGCGGCACAGATGCATGGTCACCGTCATGTCCGACGGAATGTCGGACATCGCGATGTTGATGAGCTCGCCGTAGAGCGGGCCGAGCGCTTCAGGATCGTCGCCGCGATCCTTCATCTGCTGGCGATATTTCGGATCGCACAGCATGGCGATGAAGACTTCGTCGAGCTGCAGGTAGCGGCAGCCGGCATCGGCGAAAGCGCGCACGGCTTTTTTGTAGGCCTGGCCGAGATCGTCGAACATCGTGTCGAGTTTTGGATAGACCGTCTTGTCGATCGGCGTGCCGACCGGGCGGCCGTACAGCGCCGACGGCGCCGGAATCGTTACCTTTGGCGTACGCTTGGTGTGCTTCTCGACGAATTTGAAATGCTCGATCATCGGATGGCCGGAGAAACCGATCTTGCCGGTGACCTTGGTGCCCTCGTTGCGCGTCCGCGTGCCGGCAAAGGCGATGCCGGTCTCCATGACGGTCTTCTCGACGCCGTCGAGGCCCCAGAGGAAATCGAGATGCCACCAGGAGCGGCGGAATTCGCCGTCGGTGATCGATTGCAGGCCGGCCGCTTCCTGCTTCCCGATGACGTCCTTGATCTCGCGATCTTCCACCGCTTTCAGCTCGTCCGTGGTGATCTCGCCCTTGGCGCGACGCTCGCGCGCCTCTTTGAGCGCCGCGGGCCGCAGCAGGCTGCCGACATGATCGGCGCGGAACGGCGGTTTGGTTCGTTGCATGACGTTTCTCTTTCTCAGCCCCACACTTCGTCGGCGATCTCGACGATCATCCGCAACTTCGCCCATTCTTCTTCTTCGGCAAGCACGTTGCCTTCCTCGGTGGAGGCGAAGCCGCATTGCGGCGACAGGCAGAGCTGCTCGATGTCGACGAATTTCGCCGCCTGCTCGATGCGGCGCTTGATCTCGTCGCGGCTTTCGAGCCGCCCGGATTTGCTGGTGACGAGGCCGAGCACCACGGTCTTGCCCTTGGGCACGAAGCGCAGCGGCTCGAAACCGCCGGCGCGCTCGGTGTCATATTCCATGAAATAGCCGTGCACGTTGATCTGATTGAACAGCAATTCGGCGACCGGCTCGTAGCCGCCGCTCGCGACGAAGCTCGAGCGGAAATTGCCGCGGCACAGATGCATGGTGATAGTCATGTCGGGCGGGATGTCGGAGATCGCCGCATTGATCATGCCGGCATAGATGCCGGGCAGCGCCGCCGGATCTTCGCCGCGATCGGTGATCTGCTTGCGCAAGGTCGGATCGCACAGATACGCCAGATTGACCTCGTCGAGCTGCAGATAACGGCAGCCGGCGTCGGCGAAGGCGCGCACCGCCTTGCGGTAGGTTTCGCCGAGGTCGCGATAAAAATCGTTCATCGACGGATAGATCGTTTCCGGCACCACGTCGCGGCCGTAGCGGAAATGCAGCGACGATGGCGACGGAATGGTCAGCTTCGGCGTCTGATTGGTGTGTTCTTTGAGAAACTCGAAATGCTCGATCATCGGATGCGGCTTGTAGCCGCCGAGCTTGCCGATAACGCGCAGCAGGATCGGCCGCGGCTGCGGGCCGCTCGCGGCAAATTTTATCTTGCGCTCGCCGGCATAGGATTCGACGTTGTCGAGCCGCTCCAGAAAATCGTAATTCCAGGAAACGCGGCGGTACTCGCCGTCGGTCGCCGACTGGAGCCCGATCATCTCCTGCTTGCGGATCACGCTCTCGATCTCGCGATCTTCGATCGCCGTGAGCTCGTCGGCGGCGATCTCGCCGCGCGCGCGTTTCTCCCGCGCCTCCTTCAACGGCGCCGTGCGCAACAGGCTGCCGACGTGGTCGGCGCGGAACGGCGGCTTGGTACGCTGCATACTCAACCCCACACTTCGTCGGCGAGCTCCACGATCATCCGAAGCTTCGCCCATTGCTCGTCCTCGGCCAGCACGTTGCCTTCCTCGGTCGAGGCGAAGCCGCATTGCGGCGACAGGCAGAGCTGGTCGAGCGCGATATATTTGGTCGCCTCGTCGATGCGGCGTTTGATGTCGTCCTTGTTCTCCAGCTTGCCGGACTTCGAGGTGACGAGGCCGAGCACGACCTGTTTCTTGCCCTTGGGGAAGAAGCGTAGCGGTTCGAACCCTCCCGCTCTTTCACTGTCGTATTCGAGGAAATAGCCGTCGAGGCCGGTATGGCCGAGCAACTGTTCGGCGACGAACTCGTAGCCGCCCGAGGCGATGAAGGTCGAGCGGAAATTGCCGCGGCACGAATGCATCGTAATCGCCATGTCCGCCGGCTTTCCTTCCAGCACGGCATTGGTCAGCCGCGCATAGCGCTGCGGCAGCGCGTCCGGATTGTCGCCGCGCTTGGTCGATTGCGCGCGCTCGTTCGGATCGCAGATCATCGACCAGGCGGTGTCGTCGAGCTGCAGGTAGCGGCAGCCGGCATCGTAAAAGGCGCGGATCGCATTGCGATAGGCCTTGGCGAGATCGTCGAAGAACGGTTCCAGGTCGGGATAGACCTCCTTGCTGATCGCGGCGCGGCCCTGGCGGAAGTGGAATGTGCTCGGCGCCGGGATCGTCATTTTCGGCGTGACGCGCGCATGGCTTTTCAGGAACTTGAAGTGCTCCAGCATCGGATGGCCGGAGAAGCCGAGCTTGCCGTCGATCTTGATGCCCTCGGCCTTGGTCTGCACGCCGTGGAACTGGATGGCGTCCGTCGTGTAGAACGTGACGCCGTCGAGGCCGCGGAAGAAATCGAAATGCCACCACGAGCGGCGCAATTCGCCGTCGGTGGCGAGTTTCAGCCCGATCTCTTCCTGCTTCTTGATGACTTTTTCGATCTCGCGGTCTTCGATCGCGCGCAGCGCGTCGGCCGCGATCTCGCCGCGCTCGCGCTTGGCGCGCGCCTCCTTGAGCGCCGGCGGTCGCAACAGGCTGCCGACGTGGTCGGCGCGGAATGGCGGCGTGGTGCGTTGCATGAAACTCCTCCCAACTGTTTTAGTTTTTATGCGCGCTCGGCTTGTCCGGCGCGCCTAACTCTTCTTCAGCACATAGCGGCCGTCGTCGAGCCGGCCGAGATTTTTCGCGGCATAAAGCGCATCGAGCGCGCGCACGATCTCGCGGCCGTCCTTGCTGTCGAGCGCCGCCATTAGTTCCAGAAAGCTCGCCGGTCCGGCCGCGAGAGCTGCCTCGACCGATTTATGTTGCGCGCCCTTCTTGGCGACGGGCGGCGTCGGCACCGAGAATTCCAGCGAATTCGCCTTGCCGAACGGGATGGTGCAATCGAAGCCGAGTTTTGCGCCGGTGCGCGCGCCGCCGAGCGACGGATCGAGCGGCACGACGCGAAAGCCCGAGCCGACCAGGAGGTCGCGGTCGGCCTGAAAGCGGGTGGCAAAAGCCCAATCGGTCTCGGCGTCGGAGAACACGTCGATGTCGGGGTCGAAGGCGAAAACGTGCTTGGCCTCGGCGTGCGAGCCGAAGACGGCGGCGATGGCGTTCTTGGCATCGCCCGGCACGCGTTGGCGCAGCGAAACGCGCACATTGTACATGCCGCCGCTCGACGGCGTGGCATAGACCGCGATTGGCTCGCGCACCGACGCCATCAGTGCCGCCCAGGCCGCGGATTCGGTTTTCATCGCGGAGAGCTGCGCGGTGTCGGTGCGGGCCAGCGCGCGTCCGCCGATGGTCAAGGTCTGGAACAGCGCGTCCTCGCGGTGCGTGATCGCGGTGATGTGCAGCACCGGATTGCGCTTCACCACGCCGTAGTAACCGACATATTCGCCGAACGGCCCTTCCGGCTCGACATGGCCGGCCGGATCGAGCACGCCTTCGATGACATATTCGGCGTCGGCCGGGACGTAGATGTCGCTGGTGACGCATTTCACCACCGGCACCGGCTGGCCGCGCAGGCCGCCGATGATGTCGAGCTCGTCGACGTTGGGCAGCGCCGTCATGGCGGCGAGAAAATCCGTCGGGTGCGAGCCGACCGCATAGGCGACCGGCACCGGCTCCTTTTTCGCTACGGCCTCGAGATAGATGGCGCGCATGTCGCTCGGCGCGATCAGGTCGACGCCGGCCGCCCGCGGCCCGCGCAACATGATGCGGCGGCAGCCCACATTGGTGAAGCCGGTGCCGGGAAACAGCGCATAATCGATGCCGGCGGAAATGTAGGGCGCGCCATCAGCCGCATGTTGCAGGTGCACCGGCAGCTTGCACAGATCGGCATCGTCGTCCTTGAGCACGACCTGCTGCACCGGCGCCTGCTGCGATGACACCTTGACCGGCGGATGCAGGCGATTGAGCCGCTGGCTCAGCGTGCCCAACAAGCCGCGCTCGTCGGTGTCGAGCGCGGCGGCAAGGCGTCGCCGCGAGGCCATCACGTTGCCCACCAGCTCGGCCTTTTCCGGCCCCGCCGCCTTGAACAGCACCGCGCGCGGATTGCCGTCCAGCACGCCGCCCACATCGACAAGATCGATGGGCGCGTTGTGCACCTCGCACTCGCCGGCCTCGACCAGCTTGTCGACGAAATTGCGCAGCCGGAAGCGCTCGGTATCGATCGTGGGCATGGCAAATCCTCGTATCTCACGGCGATTTAGCAGCGCCCTGAGAGGAGTGTAAATGCCGTTGCGCGCGAGGCGGTCGGCGCAGACACTCGCCGGGCGCATGACGTGCAGGAGAGGAATGATGTATCCGGAGCTTCGGCTTTATGAAGACGTGCTGCCGAACGGCGGCGAGGCGGCTTTGCCGGCGCTGCCGCGCATGATTTTTGTCGTGCACGGCGCGCTTGCCGTGGCGGATCGCACATTGAGCGACGACGAGGCGTGGAGCGGCGAGGGCGCCGTCATGCTGAAAGCCGGCGGCGCCGGCGCGACCGTGTGGCGCTGGGAGCTCGTGGCGGGGGACGGCAGCGAGCGATTGGCGACATGGACGGACGTGGTAACGCACGAAAAACTTTCAGCGGAACTTACGACCGTGCCGAAGGGCGCCTTGCTGCTGCGCGGCGACAGCGTCGCATTCCCGCCGGGCGGCTGCGCTTATCTGCACCGGCATCAGGGGCCTGGCATCCGCTGTCTGCTCGAAGGCGGCATCCGCATCGACACCCGCGGCCATTCGCATTCCTACGGCCCCGGCGGCGCCTGGTACGAGACCGGCCCGGACGGCGTGTTCGCCCAAGCCGCCGACCGGCCGACCCGCTTCATCCGCGTCATGGTGCTGCCGCTCGCCTATTTGGGCAAAAGCTCGGTCGAGTATCTCAATGAAGAGGACAAGGCCAAGCCGAAGTCGCAGCAGTATAAAATTTTCGCCGACATGCCGCTGATCGCAATTGCGGGGTAATAGACGCGATAGGAGGACTGCCATGGTTCGACGTTATGTTTTGAAGCCCACATTGCCGACAAGACTGCTGGGAATTTTGGCCGTAGTGTCTTGTCTCGGCTGGTCCGGTGCAGTGGCGGCCGATGGCGCTTGGCAGTTTCAGGTCGACGAACGCGGTCATCCTGAGTTGAGCTACCTGGACAGCAACGGCAAGACCGTTTTCATGGTCGGCTGCGGACACGCCTTTGCGATCCACGCAGTCTATCCCGGAGCGCCGAAGCAAGAGGGTGAAAAGGCGACCATCACCATCGCCAGCGCGAAAACGCACATGAATTTTGCCGGCGAAATCGCCAGCGGGGATGAGGATGACCCGCCTAACACGACGCATTTCCTGCAATGGGACCTCGGCTATCGCCGTCAGGACCCCAACCTCTATGAAAAGAAGTGGCACCGGCTTGAATCGCGATTTTTCGATCTTTTGGATTCCGGACAGCCGCTGACGATTTCGGCCGAGGGCCGCAATTACGTGCTGCCCGCTGTCAACGCTTCGCGCTGGCGGCAGCGCTTCCAGAAAATTTGCTGACCCGCCGGCGGGTTGTCGAGGTCACATCGGCTTATAGCCGCGCTCCATGTCGACGTCGATCAGCATCGACGTGCCGTCCTTGAGCGCCTTGCCGATCAGGTCGGTGGTGTCCTTCACGGTCTTGGCGCGCTGGCCTTCGATGCCGAGCGAGCGGGCGAGGCCAACGAAATCGATCGCCGGATCATTGAGCTCCATGCCGACGAACTTGTCGGCCTGTTCGGCAAGCCCGCGCAGCATGACCAGGCGCTGCTTGAGAATGCGGTAACTGGTGTTGTTGAAGATCACCCAGATCACCGGCAGCCGGTAGCGCGCCGCGGTCCACAGGGCCTGCACCGTGTACATGGCGCTGCCATCGCCGATCAGCGCCACCACCGGCCGATCGGGCAGCGCGATTTTTGCACCGATCGCCGCCGGCAGTCCCCAGCCGATGCCGCCGCCGCGCAGGCCGAAAAAGCTCTGCTCGTCGTCGCTGTTGATCATCGAGCGCACGCCGGGCGCCGACGATAGAATTTCCTCGATCACCACGGCGTCCTTCGGCAGCATGGCGCCGATCGCTTCCAAAAGCGCCAGCGGCTGCACCGGCGTCTTGCCGGCCATGGCGCGCGCCTTGGCGCGGAAGGCGTCGCGGTCTTTTTTGATCGTCTCAGTCGCGGATTTCAGCCGCGCGCTCGCCGCGCTCTTGGCGCTCGCGGTCATGCGCGCGGCGACGCCCGCGGTGATGTCGGGCAAGGTCGCCTTCGGATCGCCGAGGATCGCCACCTTGGCCGGATAGTTCTTACCGATCTGCCAAGGGTCCGTGTCGAGATGAATGAGCGGCAGGCCCGTCGGCCATGGATCGATTTTCGACGGCAACGACCAGGTGAACAGATCGCCGCCGACCGAGAACAACAGATCGTGTTTTTCCAGCACCTCGCGCACGCCGGCCTGGGTGCGGGTCATCATGCCGCGATAAAGCGGATGCGACGCCGGGAACGAAGCGGTGCTCGGGATGAACTCGACATAGACCGGCGCGCCGATCGCCTCGGCGAGCGCCGCGAGCTCCTTGTGGGCGCGGCTCTGCGCCACGATGTCGCCGGCGATGATGACCGGGCGCTCGGCCTTGGCCAGCATCTCGGCAGCGGCGGTGACCGCGTCGGCATCGCCGCGCATGCGCGGCGCGATGCGCGTCGGTTCGAGCATGTCGATGTCGGCGTCGTTCTTGAGGATGTCGCCGGGCAGCGACAGGAACACCGGGCCGGTCGGCGGCGCCAACGCGGTCTTCACCGCGCGATGTACGTAAATCGGCAAGTCCTCGGCGCGATGCACCTCGGCAGCCCATTTGACGAACGGCCGCGCCAGGGTCGGCAAGTCGGCGGTCAACACCGGCTCGGTGACCAGGTATTCGTTGTCCTGCTGGCCGGCGGTGACCAGCACCGGCGCGTTCGCCTTCATGGCGTCGTAGAGCATGCCCATGGCGTTACCGAGCCCGGGCGCGACGTGGAGGTTGAGCACCGCGAGATTGCCGGAGGCCTGGGCATAGCCGTCGGCCATCGACATCAGCGCCGCTTCCTGCAGGCCGAGGATGTAGCGGATGTCGTGCTCGACCGCGAAGGCATCCATCAGCGGCAATTCGGTGGTGCCGGGATTGCCGAACATCACCTTGACGCCCTCCTGCTTGAGCAGGTCGAGGAAGGCGCGTTTTCCACTCATTACGGGCAAGTTTCTCTCCCCTGGTCATTCCGGTTCGCAGGCCTTTGCCCGCGAGACCGGAATCCATAACCACGATATTCGCAGTTTGGCGATGCGGAGACTACCGGCTACAAACTTCGCTCAAGGTCGACCATCCGCACGATCATGGCGCTGCGCGGGTCGAAGGGCAGATCTTGGAATCCCCAGCGGCGATAAAATTCCCGTGCCCGATCGTCGATCGGATGCGTGATGACGCCAAAGCTTCCGATCTCTCGGGAGGCTCGTAGCGCCGTGCGAAGCGCGAAGAGGAGAAGCGAGCGCGCATGGCCCAGGCCTTGATGATCCTTGTGGATTGCAAGCTGGCCGAGGAGCGTAACCGGCACCGGGTCGGGCTTGTTGCGCTGTTGCGATTTGGGCAAGAAAGCCCGCTCGATCTGCGCCGCGCTCAAGGTCACGTAGCCGATAATCTCTGCCGTAGCGGCGTCGCAGATGACATTGGTGCGTGAGATGCCGGTGGCATGATTGGCGAAGGCGTGCCGCCGGAACCAATTGTTCAACGACTCTCGTCCGCAGTCAAACCGGTCGCGATCGTCGGTTTCAGCGAGCGGGCGCGGCGGGGTTACTCCCGCCACGTCGGCGCCTTACTGGCGAGGTCCTTGAGGCCCTCGATCTCCTCCGCCGGGCGGTTCGCCCAAGCCTCGAACTTTTTCCAGTCCTTGGCCGGGATGGTGACGATTCGCCGTTCGGTCACGTCCATCTCAGCCGCGTCGAGGGCCCTGCGCCGGATGAACTCGCTCAGACTCGTGCGTGCCAGTTCGGACGCGGCCTCCAAGAGGGCGCGTTCTTCCTCGCTTACGCGTACGCTCAGCACCAGGGTCGTCATCACATTTTCCACTTGTTCCACTTGGCCACGCTGTATGACAATAGCATACATCGCCTCTCTGGGCAATGCTGGCGCCTGTAAGGCTCAATCGCGCGTTCGCTCGGCCTTGTAGTCGTAGGCAGCATCGCGCTCGAGCTTGCCTATTAGATCGAGCAGGCGTGTCCGCCGTCTTCGCGCGATGGACTTCGGAATGGCCTTCGCAATGGAAGGCATTTTGGTGCGCCGGTGATGCGCGCCTTCTATTGCGGATTTGCGGGTCATGGCTGAGTGGCCAAGGGAAAAATGGTGCCGCGGAAGGGATTCGAACCCCCGACCCCCGCATTACGAATGCGGTGCTCTACCGGCTGAGCTACCGCGGCATGCCGACGGAATGGCGATTTAGTAATACCCGGGGATTGTTAACGCAAGACATGCTGCCGGCTCATGGTCGCGCGGGGCGTCATTGAATCGCCTGGGTGACGGGCCTACGCTGGCACAAATACCAATGAATTGAACCGGGTTGGCGCGGCTTTGCGCCATGCCCGGTCTGGGTAGGGAGGTCTCCATGCGGATCAAGACGATATGGCTTGCGTCGGCCGCTGCACTGACGGCGTTCGTGCTGCACGCCTCCGCGCCGGCTTTCGCGCAAACTGCGGCGGCGCTTTCGGGCGCGGTGACCTCCGCCAAGGAAGGGCCGATGGAAGGCGTCGTCGTCAGCGCCCGGAAGGACGGCGCGACCATCACCGTCTCTGTCGTCACTGACGACAAGGGCCACTTCAGCTTCCCGGCGTCGCGGCTCGATCCCGGCCACTACGCCATCAGCATCCGCGCCACCGGCTACGATCTCGATGGGCCGAAGGACGCCACGATCGCCGCCGGCCTTGAGGACAAGATCGCCGTCACGCTCAAGCCGGCGCGGAATTTGAGCGCGCAACTGAGCAACGCCGAATGGCTCATGAGCATGCCGGGCACCGATGCGCAGAAGCGCTTGGTGCTCGCCTGCAACAGCTGCCACACGCTCGAGCGCATCGTGCGCTCGACCCACGACGCCGAAGAGTTCAAGCAGGTGTTCCTGCGCATGGCCGGCTATTACCCCGGCAGCACGCCACTGAAGCCGCAGCGGCTGGTCGGCGATGCGGTGCGAAGAATCATTTCTGCCGACGCGGCGCCGGCGGCCGCGGAATGGCTCGCCAGCATCAACTTGAGCCAGCAGGACACCTGGTCGTGGCCGCTGCAAATCCTGCCGCGGCTCACCGGCAAATCCACCCACGTCATCATCACCGAATACGATCTGCCCAACAAGCTGATCGAGCCGCACGACGTCGTGCTCGATCGCGAAGGCAATGTCTGGTACTCGGACTTCGGCCAGATGTTCATCGGCGAGATGGACCCGAAGACCGGCGCGGTGACGCAATATCCGATCCCCGTCACCAAGCCCGGCTATTCGCTCGGCACGCTCGATCTGCATATCGACAAGGACGACGCACCGTGGGTCGGCGCGATGTATCAGAGCGCCATCGCCAAGCTCGACCGCAAAACCGGAAAATTCGAGACCTGGTCGACGCCAAAGGAGTGGGACAGCGATGCCGGCCAGCTCGGCCATCTCGCCATCGAGGGCACGCCGGCCGACGACAAAGTGTGGATCAAGAATTCCGCCGGCGGCCACATCTACCGGCTCGATCTGAAATCCAACGCGTTCGAGGACGTCGGCTCGCCGAAGGACCCGCGCACCGGCAAGCGCATCGGCACCTACGGCATCCATTCGGACGCCGAGAACAATCTTTATCTGCTCGACTTCTCCGCCGGCAATATCGTGCGGCTCGATGCCAAGACCAAGGAGCCGACGGTCTATCTGACGCCGACGCCGAACTCGCATCCGCGGCGCGGCCGGGTCGACGACCAGGGCCGGCTGTGGTTCGCCGAGTATTTCGGCAATGCCATCGGCACGCTCGATCCGGAAACCGGCAAGATCCAGGAATGGAAAGTGCCGACGCCGTGGTCGTCGCCCTATGACGCGGTTGAGGACAAGAACGGCAATGCCTGGACCGCCTCGATGAACACCGACCGAGTCGCCCGCCTCGATATCAAGACCGGGCAATACACCGAATATCCGCTGCCGCGGCCGACCAATATCCGCCGCGTCTTCGTCGACGATGCGAAGAATCCGGGCACGCTATGGATCGGCAGCAACCACGGCGCCTCGATCGTCAAGGTCGAGCCGCTGGACTAGCTGGTTTCCCGGATGCGGTGCAGCGCGAAGCGGTGCACCGCATCCGGGATCGTCGAAGACTCGGTGCTCGTTACGATCCCGGGTCTGCAGCGCACCACCCCGCTTCGCCATAGCGCGTCAAAGACGCGCGTAAACGCGCTAGTGGTGCTGCGCTGCGCCCGGGAAACGACCGCGTATTATTGCCCGTCGGCTTCAGCCCGCAGCTTGAAGCGCTGGATCTTCCCGGTCGCAGTCTTCGGCAGCTCGGTGCGGAATTCCAGCCAGCGCGGATATTTGTAAGGGGCGAGTTTTTGCCGGCAGTGATCCTGCAGCGCCCGCGCAAAAGCGTCGCTCGCCTGGTCCGGCGCTTTGAGCACCACGAATGCCTTGGGCTTGATCAGCCCGTCGTCGTCCGGCCAGCCGACCACGGCGGCTTCGAGCACGTCGGGATGGCTCTGCAGCACGCCCTCGACCTCGAACGGCGACACATACATGCCCGACACCTTGAGCATGTCGTCGCGCCGGCCGCAGTAGACGAAATAGCCGCTGTCGTCCTCGACATATTTGTCGCCCGAGCGCGTCCATTCGCCGAGAAAGGTTCCGCGCGACTGCTCGCGGTTGTTCCAGTACATCATCGCGCTGGTCGGGCCGCGCACCTGCAGCTCGCCCATCTCGCCACGCTTGTCGATGATATGGCCATCGTCATCGACCAGGCGAAGGTCGTAACCGGCGAGCGGCTTGCCGCTGGTGCCGTATTTCACGTCGCCGGGGCGATTGGTGAGATAGATGTGCAGCATCTCGGTCGAGCCGATGCCGTCGAGAATGTCGACACCGTAGCGTTCGCTCCAGCGCCGGCCGACGTCTTGCGGCAGCGCTTCGCCGGCTGAGACGCAGCAGCGGATTTTGAGCTCGTTACGCTCGGGCGCCGCGGGGCTGGCGAGGAAGCCGGCATAAAACGTCGGCACCGCGTAGAACACCGTGACCTCGTGCTTTTTCAGAAGGTCTGCAACCAGATCCGGCGTCGGCCGATGCGGCAACAGCACGGTGGTGGCGCCGACCGACATCGGGAACGTCAGCGCATTGCCGAGGCCGTAGGCGAAGAACAGCTTTGCCACCGAGTAGCAGACGTCTTTTTCGGTGATGCCGAGAATGGGCGCGGCATAGAGATCGTCGGTGAGTTTCAGGTCGGCGTGGGTGTGCACGGCGCCTTTCGGTTTGCCGGTCGAGCCCGACGTATAGAGCCAGAAGCACATGTCGTCGCGGGTGGTCGGCGCGGTGACGGCGTCGGTCTTGGCGGCCTCGAGCAATTCGTCGAAGCGCAGGTGCCCGTGCGCCTTGTCGCCGGAGACGATCACATGAGCGAGATGCTTGCTGATTTCGATCGCCTTGGCGAATTTGGGCAACAGCTCCTCGGACACGACCAGGAGCCGCGCGCGCGAGTCCTCGAGCATGAAGCGGTAGTCGTCCTCGGTGAGCAGCGTATTGACCGGCACCGCGACGACGCCGGCCTTGATGGCGCCGAGGAACGCGGTCGGCCAATCGATGGTGTCGGTGAGGCACATCAGCACGCGCTCTTCGCGGCGCACGTCGAGCGCGCGCAGCACATGGCCGAAGCGCTCGACCCGCGCCGCCAGCGCCGCATAGCTGTAGCTGCCGCGGTGATCGATATAGGCGACTTTCTCGCCGCGCCCGGCGTCGAGATTGCGCTTGAGGATGTCAGCGGCGAAGTTGTAGTCGCGCGGCACGGCGTCGACTGGTGCGCTCATCTTGGTGTTTCCTCCCAAGGCATGGGTAAATTGCCCACCCATGCCCACTGCAAAGCATTATGCCGACGTCAAAATCGGCCGGCAATGGCAAGGCCAAACTGCCGCTGTCACAGCGATAAAATTGCGCTATGACAGGCCCGCATTGAAGCCGCCGCCGGAGCCCGACTCATGATTTTCAGCCGCGACCGCATCCTCGCCACCCATGTCGGCAGCCTGCCGCGCAACGAGACGCTGAGCGATCTCCTGGTCGCCCAGGAGGAGGGCAAGAACTACGATCCGAAACTGCTCGCCGACGAAATGGACAAGGCGGTCCGCCATGTCGTCGGCAAGCAGATGGAAGCCGGCATCGATATCGGCAATGACGGCGAGCAGCGGCGGATCGGATTCCAGACCTATGTGCCGCAGCGCATGTCGGGATTTGCCGGCGTGTCGAAACGCCGCCGCGGCCGCGAGTTCGAGGAATTTCCCGAGCTGTTGAGCTATCTGGTGCGGCGATTCCCCAATCCGCCGAAGAGCCAGCAAGGCGCGCCCGAGGCGCAGGCCGACATCAAATATTACGACCTCAAGCCGATCACCGACGAGACCACGGGCTTCAACCGGATCGCCGACGAATTGCACGCCTTCTCCGAGCGGTTCATGACCGCGGCGTCGCCCGGCATCATCTCGACCACCATGCTCAACGCCCACTACGAATCGCACGACGCCTATCTCGATGCCATCGCCCGCGAAATGCGCACCGAATATCTGGCCATCAACAAAGCCGGCCTTGTTTTGCAGATCGACGCGCCCGACCTCGCCATGGACCGCACCATGATGTACCGCGATCTGTCGGACGCCGATTTCGTCAAGCGTTGCGAGCGCCACGTCGCGGCAATCAACAAAGGCATCGAGGGCATTCCGCGCGACCGGGTGCGGCTGCACGTCTGTTACGGCAACTGGGAAGGTCCGCATATCCACGACATCGCGCTCGATAAGATCCTCCCCGCGCTCTATCAGGCCAAGGTCGGCGCGCTGTCGATCGAGTTCTCCAATCCGCGTCACGCCCACGAATATGCCGCGCTCAAGCGCGTGCCGTTCCCCAAAGACATGATCCTCATCCCCGGCGTGGTCGAGACCACCTCTAATTTCGTCGAGCATCCCGAAGTGGTGGCGCGGCGCATCGAGGAGGCGGTGGCGACCATTGGCGACCGCGAGCGCGTCATCGCCTCGACCGATTGCGGTTTCGGCACGTTCACCCGGCGCGAGTGGGTGATCGAGCCGGTGGTCTGGCTCAAGCTCAAGGCGATCCGCCAGGGCGCCGACATCGCCTCGGCGCGGCTGTGGGGCAAGAAATCCGCCGCCTGATCCAGTTCAATTTTTTCAACCAGCACAGGACCAATACCGTGATTGACCTCTACACCTGGACGACCCCGAACGGCCGCAAGGCTTCCATCGCGCTCGAGGAAATGGGCCTGCCCTATACCGTGCACGCGGTCGACATCGGCAAGGACGAGCAGTTCAAGCCGGAATTCTTGAAGATCAGCCCGAACAACCGCATCCCGGCGATCGTCGACCGCGACAACGGGCTGAGCCTGATGGAGTCCGGCGCGATCCTCATCTATCTCGCCGACAAGTGCGGCAAGCTCCTGCCGAAGTCCGGCGAGGCGCGCTACCGCACCATCGAATGGCTGATGTGGCAGATGGGCGGACCGGGCCCGATGTTCGGCCAGGTGCATCACTTCACCAAATACAATCCGGGCAAGGCGCCTTACGCCGAGGAGCGTTATCTGAAAGAGGCGCACCGGCTCTACGGCGTGCTCGACAGGCGGCTCGCCGATCACGAATACGTCGCCGACGACTATTCGATCGCCGATATCGCCATCTGGCCGTGGGTGTCGCGCTACGAATGGCAGACCGTCGATCTCAACAAGTATCCGAACGTGAAACGCTGGTACACGGCCATCGCCAAGCGCCCGGCAACGCAGAAGGGCTACAAGGTGCCGAAGGACGTCGGCGAGGTACCGATACCAGCGTAAGGCTGCGCCGCGCCGGGAAACGCGTATAATTAGGAACGAAGCACCAAGGGAGT
>Ga0316363_10001420_pt1 | contig 21256 bp, 20 predicted proteins | sample Sb_taG_3_FD_200459 | JGI IMG/M metagenome (GOLD analysis project Ga0316363, IMG submission 200459) | Peat soil microbial communities from Weissenstadt, Germany - Sb_50d_a_PC metaG (v2) (version 2) | ecosystem: Environmental > Terrestrial > Soil > Wetlands > Peat | place: Germany: Weissenstadt...
TGGCCTTTCAGTGCGTCGTGGGCGCGCCGGGTAGAAGTACGTTTCTGGGAGTGTCGCCGTTTTGGATTAGGCATGGTATTGAATTCCTTTGGGTGCCCCGTCCTTGTCGCGTTGTGTGCGACAGGGCGGGGGTTTTGACTTCCAACTCAGTGTTCCAGTCTGCTGCGAAGATCTTTCAGCGCTGCCCACCGCGGATCTTCCATGGAGACGCTGCAGGAACACTGTTCCTGGTTTAGATTCTTGCCGCAGTGCAGACACAGGCCCTTGCAGTCTTCGCGGCAAGTGATCTTCAAAGGCAAGGCCAGCAGCACCTGCTCGCGCAAAACGTCTTCGAGCAGAATTCCCTCGCCCTGATAATAGCCGATCTCGGCTTCGGCGTCGGTCACTGACAGCTCATCGCGGCCGGCGTCGGCCCCGAGCGGGCGGTAAAGCAATTCGAACTCGCGGACTATATCTTGCGCCACCGGCTCAACGCAGCGGGCGCACTGCAATTCGAGCCCGGTCGACAGACGCCCCCGCAGGCGTATGTCCTTGATTATCTGATGCTTGCCGTGATGCTCTTCGACCACCTCGGCGCGCCCGGCGGCTTTCAGCGGCGTGCGCTGGCGGGCTTCGCCTCCCAGGTCGATGACATCGGGCTGAAACTCCTCCTCAAAATCGCGAGGCTGGCGTTCCAATTCTTTGATGTCCAGGAACATTGCGAAACCTCCGCGCCGATGTCGCCAACCCGGGGCTGCTCACCTACTGTCAATCCCAGGCCCGCGGAAGCACGCCAAGAGGCGTAAGTACCGCAAGGAGCAAGAGTTAGGATAAAGGGGAAGGGGAGGAGGTGTCAAGGAAAGGGCCCCTCCCGATCAGAAGCTGCAGATAATTTGCCCAGGATCAGACGGTAGACGTATGATGTTCTGCCCTCCGTCTTATGTCAGACAAGTTCTTTCTCGGTCCAATAATCGTCGCGACGAAGAAATATATCGACATTAGCCGCGATGAGATCGAGCGCACGCTGAACGATGAAAACGGCGAATTCGACTACGACTGGGAAGAGACCGTCACCGACGAGCTCCACACCGAGCATGTCGTGACACTGAAATTGAACATCAGCTGCAAGGGGCCACTGATGATTAGTTGGTCGATAGCGCTAAAGTTGCATCAAATCAGAATTGACGGTATTGACTGGCACAGCAGCTACTGCGACCCGGATGGCAACAAGCAGCATGGCTGGCACCGGCACAGGTTCGATCCGAGAAAGCAATCCGCTGACAGCCAACGGTGGCCAACGAACGCTCTTGAACAATCATCAGGCAGAACGGATTTTCTCATTAGAACGCTAAAGGAAATGAACATAACGTTAAGCGGGGTCGACCATGGAAACTACAACTTGTTCTCAGATCAGAGAGGCGCTGATCCGCCGTCTGAGTGACGAGATTGTTGTCTCAACCGTAATGGATCAGTGTGTTTTCTCTCTACCCATCAAGGGTCTCGACGACAGAACAACCGATGTATTCGTTGAGAAGATGCTGGGTGAATCGTACCGTGTGCACGACGCGGGCATTACAACGTCGCATCTGTTCGCCCAAGGTATTCACATCAACGAGCACAAGGCTGACCTGTTTGAAGAGGTTGCCAAGCGGCTTGGAGTCAACTACCTGGCGGGTACTTTCGAAGTCGCGTGCAAGGAATCCGAGATCCACGATGCGGTTCTTGCGGTTGGGCAATGCTCCGCGATGGCGACCGTCGAAGTGGCTTCCCACAAACCTGTCATTGAGGAGGACCCTATAAAGACACGAGTCCAGCGCTCACTGACGCAATGGAAGCCGAGATACGTTAGGGAGATAAGAAGGAGTGTCACAGTAAAAGGCATGAAGGCACGTCACAGCTTCGATTTCGTTAGCTTCCCGGAGGACGCAGACAGGACCAACACTGTTGCGGTTCAAGTTCTTGCCCCCTCGCACAGTCCCCTGGCGCAGGCGGAACGATATGGCTTCCTAGTCCTCGACACGGAGCAACTCTCTCCGTACGGTCAGTGGAAGCGCTTCGCAATCATCACCAAGGTCGAGGAGTGGGGAAACAGGCCGCTACAACTGGTGCAAGACCTGTCTCAGGAGACTATTAAGCTTCTTAGTGGTGAGGAAGAGAGCGTCGAGAAGATAGTTCCTCAGGTCATGGAAACTCTGTCGAAGGCGGCGTAATACCCGTTCTCCTAGGCCCTGCTCTGATCGCAGCCCACCAGCAAAGATCAGTCTTTTTCGGTATCTATTCCGTCTGCCCGATGGGGTGAAGCTGGCTGCCTATGAAGGTGCTAGAATGTTCATAGGCGACTCCTATGGCGACCCTCTACGTGGAAAACGTCCCCGACGAAATCTACAAAGCTCTGCGCAAGCGGGCCCGCGCCAATCGCAAGTCGATTGCGGCAGAGGTGATTTCGCTTCTGGAGCAGAACATTCCGACGGCGGCAGAGCTGAAACGCCGCCAGGAGTTTTACGACCGGCTGGCTGAACTCCGGGCCAAGCCTCCGCTAACCCCCGGGCCGTTCCCCTCGGCCGAGGAGATGATTCGCGAGGACCGCGAGCGTTGAACACGTTGGTGCTTGATGCCAGCGTTGCCGTGAAGTGGGCGATTCCGTCGGCGCGAGAGCCGTTCACCGATGCGTCCCTGCGATTGCTGAAGCGTTATGTCGGAGGCGAAGTCGAGTTCATCGTCCCCGATGTGTTCTGGGCTGAACTCGGAGACGTCTTGTGGAAGGGCACGCGGCAACGCAGATGGCGTCAGGACGAAGCCGAGGCGGTCGCGGCCGACATGAAGGCGCGCGATTTCGCGACGGTGGCGTCCCTCGTCTTGCTGCCAGAAGCTCTAAGAATTGCCTTCGCGCACGACCGCGCTGTTTACGACTGCCTGTACGTTGCGTTGGCGGTTCAGTCCAAAACAGACCTGATCACCGCCGACGAGCGCATGGCCAACGCGCTCGCGGCCCGCTTTCCGGTGAAGTGGCTGGGCGCCATCTAGAATCCGGCGCGTCAGCTTCGAGCCGAATCACTTAGCCACGCCGTTGCGAGAACAACCAGGTCACCAGTGCTGGTTCGGTGAAAGCCCACTCCCAGACGTTGTGATCGACTCCAGCGTATTCGGTGTAGAGCGGGTGGCCGCCTGCTTTCCGTCTGGCCGCGATGCGGTCACGCGACACCGACACCGGGACAGTCTGGTCGGAGTCTCCGTGGAAATTCCACACTGGGGTTTCAATCGAGCCGGTGCCATCGTCCTTCGAAATACTTCCACAGCAGATCGCAGCGGCGGCAAAGAACTGAGGACGATTCGTGATCACATTCCATGTGCCCGCGCCACCCATGGATTGACCCATGACGTAGATGCGCCGTTCATCGATGGGGAACTCGTGGCGCAGCGCGTCGACTATGTCGAGAGCCCTGCCCGCGCCCTGCCCTAGCCCAGGCACCATTTCGTACAACCCATTCTCCAATTTTGCGGGGTCGTAGCGAACCCATCCGCGGTCGGTCTGCGGCATGACGACGTAGCAGGGGAACTTCTTTTGATTCTCGGGGAGCAACCAGACGCGCGTACCGAAAATATTGCCCAGGCCCAACTGTTTCAAGTTGTCGTCGCCCTGCCCGCCGCTGCCGTGCAGATATACCACCAACGGCGCCTTCCCAGTTGTCTCTGGTCGGAACAAGCGATAGGGCATCGTCCATTCGCCCTTGTGCGTGTGCGTCTCGAACTTCTTCTCCAGCCCATCGGATTGTTTCCTGAACGCGTCGATGAGGGCGGTCCTCTCCCGCGACATGGGAGAGCCCGGAGCGAGCGGAGGAGCGGACTCATCCTTTGCCGCCGCGAAGGCCATGGGTGCAAGCGAAGAATCGAGACTTAGCGACGCGGCCACAAACCAAGCCCCGGCTGCGGTCGCACCGAACAGGCGAACTGCTTCTCGTCGAGTAATCATCTGGGGATGTAACGTCTAGCTCTGCTGGCAATTTGTTTCAAGACTCGAACAAGTAGACGATTTGAGCAGAGAATCGGTAGCAGCCGGGCCGGCAACGGCCACTAGTCCCCGAGCCGCAGAGCCTCAATCGTTTGCGTCCTCGCGAGGTGAAGTGTCCGGACAGTTGGCGCGAGAGACTCAGGGACCCCGGTGATTCTTCATTAGACACCAGCGCCGCGAGTTAAGTTTCCGCGAAGAGAATATATTCGGGCAGCTCGATTCCCCTGGCATTTCGAGCGCCGGTAGATATGATTTGTCCGTGCGACTGCGACGCTCATTTCGTTTGCTCAGTGCGTTCGTCGTAATGATGGCCGTCAGTTTGTCGGCGGCTGGTCCTGACCCTCAGGAGCCGGCCTCTCGGACAGCAGGAACGACGGTGGCACGTCTGGTCAGCGAGGTTCGTGCCAAAGCGAAGACGCTGGAGAGTAGTTCGGGAATGCGCCTCAGCTTCCAGTCGTTTACGTCTGCTTACAAGATTGCGCCCGGCAGCATCCGCTATTCCGACTTTGTCATTGTGCGGCTGCTCTACGAAGCGGCGCGGGACGCAGGCTTCTGGAACATGCATTGGACCATCACCGACATGCCGCCGAACTCTGACAGGGTCTGGAGACAGTGGAAGAGCATGAGAGTCGTCTCGCCGGTCGCTTCGACGGCGTCTGCGGAGTGCGATGAACTCTCCGCTCTTTATGCGTTCCTGGTGGAGCGTGCCGGCGTGCGAGGTGTGGGACTGTTCTGGCCGTACCCGAATCATACGGTCGCCGTGTGGGTGCTGCATCCGAAGGACGGCGCCGAGGTTCGCGTGATTGTCCCGACTTCGCAGATATTTCTTGATGTAACTGATTCGTTCGGCACGAAGAAGTTCAACGCGTGGCATCAGAAGACGATCTTCGAGTACAAGCGCCGCGACGTGCCGGATAGCTTCGAGCTACCCAAGCCGCTTTTTGATTTCTTTCTTCAGCAAGTGGATAAGTACGCGGGCGCTTCGGACTCCACTTTGCAGGAGATCAGGTATCTGCGTGAGGGCGTCTTCTTGAAGTACTGGACGGCTGAAACTGCGGCTCAGGATGCGCTCCGAAGAAAGAACGATTTGCGATCCGGTCCGGCCGAGGATCTGGCGGCATTTCAGAACTTCGCCCAAGACATGCGGTCGCAGGCTGCTCAGTGAAGGCCGAGAATCATCGCCCCGTCGGCATCGTTAACCCGAGGGCGCGCACGGTGACTTCGTCCAGCTTGGCCTTCGTTTCTCTGTTTGTGACCACGCCGAAGCTGCCAGAGTAATCCCACATGGCCCAGCCGATGTTGTGGCGCTCGAGCGACGTGCGCACATCGGTGATCCACGCGGCGCGGTCCCGCGGATCGGAGAATGTCCTGTACACTCCGAATTCATTGCAGATCAGCGGCACGCCGCGTTGCCTGGCCCAGTCGGCAGCCTGATTGATTTCCGCTTCAATGCGCGACGCGTCCCAGTGATCCTGTCCGTAGCGGATCACCTGCAGACGATCACGCGCCTCGGGAACGAGTGTCGCGACCTGCGCCGCGTTCTCCGGCGACGAAGGATAGTGCAGGTCCCTCAGCCAGTGCCAGTAGTACGCTCCCCAGGTCGCACCCTGATGCGTGAAGATGTGCGGTTCGTAGAAATGGAATACGTAGATGACGTTGGGGTCAGGAAGAGGCTCGAGGAAAACCATGTCGTCATCGTCATCCCAGCGTGCGCCTGAGGCGATGATGGTATGCGTGGGCGCAGCCCGCCGGATGGCCGCTGCCAACTTCGCCTCCACCCCATACCAGCGATAGGCGTCTCGCATTTCCGGTTCGTTCAGAATCTCGAAGAACACGCGGTCTGGGTCCCACGAAGAATAGTGCTGCGCGACCGTGCTCCAGAAGTCGGCGAAGTGTTCGACGAAGTCGTCTTCTTTCGCCAGGTGGGTCTTGAAGTCGGAATCGGGATGTATGTCGAGTTCGACAGCCAGCCCTGCATCCAGAATCATTTTGACTGCGGCGTCGAGATAGCCGAAATATTCTTCGCTGCCACCACGGCGGCGCCCTGCATCCATCATGGGCTGCGGATTCACGCTGAGCCGCACGTGATCGAAGCCAGCGGACTTGATCAGTGCAATGTCGGCGGAAGTGGTCCAGTTCTGAAAATGTTCTTTCGTGTATCCCTTAGGATCGTAGACCTGCGCGAACCACTCGCTCAGGTTGATGCCATGGCGAATGTGTGCCAGGCGAGCCGCAGGAACCGAGGAGAGTGCTGCAGTTTGAGCCAACGCCAACGGCAGGAAAGCGAGAAATGGAAGTACTGCGATCCACTTGCGGATCATGTGCGACTCCTCAATAATAGTTTCGAGCCGTGAGCATTGTCATCCTGAGCGAAGCGAAGGACCTGTGCAGTTGACGGGCGAGTACATAGGTCCTTCGCTTCGCTCAGGATGACAATGTGGCTTATGCAGATTTTGCGACACCATCACTAGCTCAGAATCGGCAGCGCGCGGATTCTTTTCTTCGTTGCGGCGTAAATCGCGTTGCACAGCGCCGGCGCAATCGGCGGCACTGACGGCTCGCCGATCCCCGTGGGAGACTCCGTGCTCGGCACGGCGTAGACCTCGACCGCGGGAGTTTCGTCCAGGCGCAGCGGAGCGTAGTCGTCAAAATTGCCCTGCACCACGCGGCCTTTCTCAATCGTGATCTTCGCACGCAGCGCGTTCGCCAACCCGTAGACGATTCCGCCCTGAATCTGCTGCTCGAGAATGCTTGGGTTCACGACTTGACCGCAGTCGACGACCGCTACGACCCGGTGCACGAGAGGCTGATCGTTCTCCATCGTGATCTCGACCACTTCAGCCATGTACGAGGCGAAACAGCCGAAGCACGCGATACCTCGATAGTGTCCGGCGGGCAGCGGTTTGTCCCATCCCGCTTTCTCGGCGGCAAGTCGCAGTACGCCACGCATACGGGCTGTTTTCCAAGTGGTCGTGAAGTATTGCAGATCCTGATCTTTCTCGAGCAGATGCAGTCTGTACTGCAGCGGATCTTTGCCCGCGGCGGTTGCGAGTTCATCGATGAAACTTTCGAGTGCGAACCCTGCTTGCAACGCATAGACCGATCGCATCCAACCGAGAGGCACGGGAGTTTCGGTCAGCACATACGTGATCGAATAGTTGGGAATCCCATAAACGGGGCCGGCTTCGTCCGGGAGGTCGGGATCGACGTTGCCGGGTGTGGGCTGGCCTTTTTGTCCACTTATCGAAGGCGCGAAAATGGTGTGCGTCAGTGCGATAGGAAATCCGGATGAGTCGAGTGTGGCGGAGACTTGATGGAAGCTGGCGGGACGGTAAGTCGAAAAACGCATGTCGTCTTCGCGCGTCCAGACGACCTTCACCGGAGCGTTGATCGCCTTCGACACAAGCGCCGCTTCCACCGCGTAGTCGTGCTCGAGGCGGCGACCGAAGCCCCCACCCATCAGCGTGACGTTGACTTTCACTTGATCCGGGTCGAGACCAACGGCCGTCGCCACCGAGTCGCGGCAATCCTGCGGAACTTGAGTCGGCGCCCACAATTCGCACTTCGTCCCTTGATAGTGCGCCGTGCAATTTCCCGGCTCCATGGGCGCGTGGGCCATGAAAGGCAATTCGTATTCGGCGGAAATGCGGCGTCCGGAGGCTTTCGCCGGGTCGCCCGCCGAAAACAAGCTCGCACCCTTTTTCGACGCGGCCTGCTTCAGCGACGCTATCGCAGCTGCGGTGTTCAGATCCTTGTTCGGTCCCTCGTCCCACGTGACGTTCAGCACGCGGCGGCCTTCCATCGCGCCCCAAACGCTGTCGGCGCCCACCGCGACGGCCGATTCGCCGATCTTGCCCACGTAACTCACGCCGGAGATTTTCTTCGATTCCTTGTCGTCGAAGGTCGACACTTTCCCACCAATCACCGGGCAGCGCGAGAGCAAAGCGAACTTCATTCCAGGTAAACGGAAGTCGATGCCGAACACGGCTTCGCCTTTCACCTTGGCGAGCGAGTCCACCCGTGGCAGACGCTGGCCGACGATCTTGTAATCTTTGCTCTGCTTCAGCGGCACGTCGGTCGGAATGGGCAAGGTCGCAGCTTTGCCGACAAGTTCTCCATAACTCAAGCTGCGCCCCGAAGCTGCATGTTTGATGTGGCTGCTCTCCGCCGTGCACGAAGATCGCGGAACGTTCCACGTTAGGGCTGCGGCGGAAATCAGCATCTCGCGCGCCGCGGCTCCGGCCTTGCGCATCGGGTCCCACGTGGTGCGGATGCTGGCGCTTCCTCCCGTGGTCTGATCGCCGAAGAGCGTGCTCGCTCCGGCTTGCTCGATCTCGATCTGCTTCCAGTCGCCCTCAAGTTCCTCGGCGAGGATCATGGGCAGCGCGGTGCGCACGCCTTGGCCCATCTCGGAGCGTGCGACCACGATTGTGATTTTATTGTCGGGAGTGATGCGCAGATATGCGTTAGGAGAAAAAATTTCCTTCGGCGAACCGCTTCCGTGCGGCAGGTAAAAGCCGATGACCAAGCCAGCTCCGGCCGCCGCGCCGGCAGCAACGAATTCACGGCGGGAAAGTGGGCTCATCGCGAACCTCCGTTGCCGGCGGCGCGATGGATCGCTTTGCGAATCCGCTCATACGTACCGCAGCGGCAGAGGTTTCCGTTCATCGCCTCGTTGATCTGTTCATCGGTCGGGCTCGGCGTTTTCGCGAGCAGCGCGGCGGCCGACATGATCTGTCCCGTCTGGCAGTAGCCGCACTGCGGGACTTCCTCGGCGATCCAGGCCTGTTGTAGCACGTGCAGACCGTTCGCTCCGAGCCCCTCGATCGTGGTTACGCTCTTGCCCACGACTTGCGAAACCGGAGTCGAGCAGGAGCGAATCGGATTCCCATCGACGTGCACCGTGCACGCGCCGCACAAACCTGCGCCGCAGCCAAACTTCGTTCCTGTGAGTTCGAGAGTGTCGCGGAGAACCCAGAGTAGAGGCGTCTCGGGAGAGACGCTGACTTTCCTTTCGCTGCCGTTAACGCGGAGTGTGATGTCGGCCATGTCAGTCCAGTGGTGAGTTTGCTAACCGGACAACATGGTATCAGGGGCTAGGGAGCAGGGGTTAGGGGCTAGAGGACTGGGAGTAGCGATCTTGGGCGTTGGGGCGACCGAAACCCTGACCTGTGACCCTTGCCCCTATCTACTTTAGTTCTGCCAGTTTCTGCGTGGCCAACTGCCCAGCCTCGTTGCCCGGATTGTCTTTTTTGACCTGTTCGTAGATCCGTTTGGCGTCGAGGGGCTGGTTGGAGTTCTGGTAGAGTTCGGCCAACTGCAACTGCGCCGTTACTTTGCTGACCGACGCCGTCGGCTTGTTGATCAATTCCTGATAGAGAGCGGCGGCTTCTTTCGTGCGGTTAGTCTGGCCGTAGAGCGAAGCCAGGGCAGACTTGGCTACCGCCGACAGATCTCGGCTTCCCGAAGAAGCGACGTCTTTGAAATGGCGTTCGGCAGCGGTGTTGTCAGACAGATTGGATGCGGTCACACCCAGAAAATAGTGCGCCATGTCAGCGGTGCGGGTGTGAGGATACTTGTCCACAATCGCCTGAAACAGCTTCTTGGCAGCCTCGGTACGCTCTTTCGCGGAGGTAAAACTGGGTATATCCGGCTGGGCTGGTGTGCCTGCGGGACGCAGAGGCGTGTCCATGGTGCGAACCGCCTGAGACAGCTCCAGACTGGCCTTTTCATCCTGTGTGCTGAGGTAGTACCAACCCCCAATCACAGCAGCCAGCACGACGGCGACCACGGCCACGGAGATGATCACGGTCGACCGGTGTTCGACCGTCCAATGGGCCGTTTTCTCGGCGGCCCCAATGGTTACACGGCTGAAGGCATCCTGTTTCAGTTGATGGCGGGTTTCTGCGCGCACGGACTTCCCTTCTAGTAATGACGATGGCTGGATGAACTAATATGGCAAATCAGCAGTCTAACAGGGGCTAAACGGGAGGTCAAAAGTGGGGCTCGACCAGATCACGGGTCGGACTGACCCACTGCCCTTAATTTGTCCAAGACTCATTTTCAGACAATAACAACAGATGTCTGTTTCGACAGGTTCGCATCAGTCTGCGAGCCGGAGTTCTTCGGTTTCGTCTTTCGGAACGCAGGCAGCATCTGCTACTCTGCTTTCCGTTTCTGAGAGGAACTAGAAATGACATCGCGTAAATCCTTGATCTCCACGTTTGCCGTCTTGCTATGCCTGCCATTCTGGGCATCTGCGGCTGATAAGAAATCCAAAGACGCAAAAGCCGACGAAGCCAGCAAGCCTTCTTACGATCTGGCGCAGCCAGCGACTGAAAATCTGGATCTCACCATGTACCAGCGCATCCGAGACGAGGGGCTTTCGCATTCGCACGTAATGGACTTTGCGTCCGCGCTGATGGACGGGATCGGGCCGCGGCTGACCGGGTCTCCGAACCTGAAGCGCGCCAACGAGTGGACGCGCGACCAGCTCGCCGCCATGGGATGCAGCAACGCCCACCTCGAGGATTGGGGAGAGTTTGGCATGGGCTGGCGGCAGCTCAACACCTGGGTTCGCATGTCGGCGCCGGACACCGCGGTTTTCATCGCGCAGGCGCTGCCTTGGTCGCCGTCGAGCAAGGGGCCAGTGAACGGGCGCGCAATTTGGGTCAATGCGAAGGATGAGAAGGATCTGGAAAAGTACAAGGGCAAGCTGTCAGGGAAAATTATCTTCTTCGGCGACATGCGCGACGTGAAGCCGGTGGACAAGGCGTTGTGGGAGCGCAGAGACGACGCGAATCTAAAGACGACCGCCGAGTATCCGGTCCACGTAGGAGGGCCGGATCAAGGATTCCAGGATTTCATTCACCAGCTCGAATTTCGCGAGAAGGCCGGACAGTTCTTCGCGGCCGAGCACGCTTTGGCAATCGTGATTCCAAGCCGCGATGGGCGCAATAACGGCGGATCGGGCGGGACGATCTTTGACGATGGCGGATCCGGCATGGGATGGTTTACTTACCAGCGCGAACACGCCGAGGCTCTTCCGGTGGTCGTCACGGCCATCGAGAGTTACGGGCGAGTGTACCGGCTGCTCAAGGCGAACGTGCCAGTCAGTGTGGAGCTGGATGTCGAAACCGAGTTCACCGGCGACCACGAGCACGGCTTCGACACGATTGCCGAAATCCCCGGCACCGACCCAAAGTTGAAAGATGAAGTCGTGATGGTCGGCGGTCACTTGGACTCGTGGGCGTCCGCAACCGGCGCCACCGACAACGGCGCGGGAACCATCGTCGCGATGGAAGTCATGCGCATCCTGAACGCACTGCACGTGCAGCCGCGGCGCACCATCCGCGTCGGCCTGTGGACCGGGGAAGAGCAGGGCGAATTCGGCTCGTACGGCTACGTGAAGCAGCATTTCGGATATGTGCCGCTCTCCACCGCGCCCGACCAGGTGAAGTTGCCGGACTTCCTACGCAAACCCGCGGGTCCGATTCAGCTGAAGCCGGAGCAGCAGAAAATTTCCGGATACTTCAACCTCGACAACGGCACGGGAAAAGTTCGCGGCATCTACCTGCAGGAGAACGCCGCGGTCGGCCCCATTTTTCAGCAATGGATGGCGCCCTTGCAGGATTTGGGCGTGAGCACGCTGACCATGCGGAATACTGGCGGAACCGATCACGAAGCGTTTGACTCCGTGGGCGTGCCGGGATTCCAGTTCATTCAGGACATGCTCGATTATGGATCGCGCACGCACCACTCCAATCAGGATACGTACGAGCGTTTGCAGCCAGATGATCTGGCCCAGGCTGCGGTCGTAGAGGCGATCTTCGTCTACAACACCGCCATGCGCGACCAGATGTTGCCGCGGAAGCCGCTACCGCATCCGGAACTCGAAGAGCGGCGCAAGGCTCCGCTGAAGAACTTGATGCCCGGGGCGGAGGCGGCGGAAGAGGAATCGAAGAAACCGGCGAACTAAGAGAAAGATAAGCCTGCCGACAGATCAATCGGCTCTCCCCGTAGAGACGTTGCTTGCAGCGTCTCTTGCCGGCAGAGGCATGTCAGCAAGTGGTGAGAGAGACGTAGCATGCTACGCCTCTACGAATACCTTCCCCGCGATCAATACGCTGGAAGAGTTGCCACGACCTTGCACGTGCAAACCTTGTTGCGGTAGCCTCGTCTAACACGAAAACGTCCGCTCCTGGAGTTCTCCCATGGCAGCGATTCACCTGGTGATCAACAACAGTCCGCATGACGTTGAGATCGCCCCCGACACTCCTCTCTTGTGGGTCCTACGCGACAAACTGAACATGACCGGCACGAAGTACGGCTGCGGCATGGGACTGTGCGGAGCTTGCACGGTTCAACTCGATGGCGAGGCCGTGCGGTCCTGCCAGACTCCCGTCTCTTCCGTGGGGACTAAGAAGATCACCACGATCGAGGGCCTTTCGGCAGACAACACCCATCCCGTGCAGTTGGCGTGGATTGCTGAGCAGGTGCCGCAGTGCGGCTACTGCCAGTGCGGTCAGATTATGTCGGCTGCGGCGCTGTTGGCGAAGACTCTCAAGCCGACCGACGATCAGATCGAGGCCGCCATGGTGGGGAATCTGTGCCGGTGCGGCATGTATCAGCGGATTCGGCGCGCCATTCGTCGCGCGAGTAGTTCTCGCGCCAGTGCTAGCGTCGGGAAAGGAGCATGACCATGGCCATCAGCCGCCGACAATTCGTCGTGGGAGGAGCCGTCGCCGGGGCAGGAGCACTCGTGATCGGCGTGCAGTTCTCGGGAGCGTTGCTGCATGGTCAGGAGTCGGATCCGGGGGCGAAGAAAGCTCCGCCGAATCCCTTTGTCGCGTACGTTCACGTGAAGCCGGACGGACATATCTCGCTGATCGTGGCGAAATCGGAGATGGGGCAGGGAATCAAGACCGGGCTGGCGATGATTCTCGCCGAGGAGGCCGAGGTTGACTTCAATTCGGTCAGCGTGGAGCAGGCGGAGACGCGGCCGGATCTTTACGCGCATCTGGGCACAGGCGGAAGCGGCAGCACCATGGAGAATTTCATGCCGCTGCGTCGCGCTGGGGCGACCGTGCGCGAGTTGATGATTACGGCAGCGGCGGCGAAATGGAATGTGCCACCGGCCGAGTGCGAAGCGAAGAAGGGAAGTGTGCTGCACGCGAAATCTTCGCGCAAGGCCGGTTATGGGGAACTGGTGGAAGCGGCGTCGAAGTTGCCGATTCCTGATCCTGAGAAAGTGGAACTCAAGGATGAATCGGAATTTGAAGTGATTGGTCATCCGGTGGCGCGCGTAGATGTGCCGTCGAAGGTCAATGGCACCGCGCAGTTTGGCATCGACGTGCGAGTGCCGGAGATGTTGTTTGCCGTGGTGGCGCGGTGTCCGACGTTTGGGGGCAAGGTGGCGCGTTTCGATGCGGCCAAAGCCAAGACGGTCCCGGGAGTGCGCGATGTTTTTGAGATTCCTGCGCTCGGGAGCGAGATGTTCACTGCCGGGGGAATCGTGGTGATCGCCGACTCGACCTGGTCTGCGATGAAAGGGCGGGAAGCTCTGCAGATCACGTGGGACCACGGGGCGGCGGTTTCCGAGTCGAGCGATGGGATGCGTCAGGCCTTGCGTGCCGCAGCTGAAAAACCTGGGAAGCGTGTGCGCAACGACGGTGACGTCGACTCGGTGCTCTCAAACGGCGCGAAGAAAGTGGAGGCGCTGTACGAACTGCCGTTGTTGGCGCATGCGACCATGGAGCCGATGAATATCACCGTTCATGCGCGCCAGAGCGATGCGGAAGTGTGGGCCCCTACGCAATCCCCGGACTGGGTGCAGGGAACTGTGGCGCAGGTGTTGGGCTTCAAGCCCGACAAGGTGGTCGTACATACGACGCTGATGGGGGGCGCATTCGGGCGGCGGTATATGGCCGACTTTCCCGCGGAGGCGGCGCAGATCGCGAAGGTCGTGGGCAAGCCGGTGCAGTTAGTGTGGACGCGGGAAGACGACATGACGCACGACTTCTATCGGCCCGCGTCGTGCCATCGCATGCGAGGCGCGGTAGATGCCAATGGGCGTCCTGCAGCGTGGTTTCACACGTTGGCGTCGACGTCGATTCGCGGGTATTGGGACCCGACCGCTCCGCCGGAACGGCAGGAAGTCGGGGGAGCCGAACAAATGCCGTATGCAATTCCGAACGTGCGGCTGGAGTACAACCCCGTGTCGAGTGCCGTGCCGCGAGCCTGGTGGCGGTCGGTCGAAAACTCGTTCAACGGCTTTGCCGTGGAGAGTTTCATTGACGAACTTGCGGCCGCGGCTGGGCAGGACCCGGTGCAGTTCCGCAAGAGTCTGCTGGTGAAACCGGCAAACTGGAAGCCGAAGAACGATGACGACGTGGACGCGGCGCGACTTCGCGGCGTGCTGGAACTTGTCGCCGAGAAAGCGGGTTGGGGCAGGCCGTTGCCGAAGGGCCAGGGGCGAGGGATTGCGGCGTTCTGCTCGTTCGGGAGCTATTTTGCCGAAGTGGCTGAAGTCACGGTCAAAGGTGGCGACTTCAAGATTGACCGCATCGTGGCCGCGGTGGATTGCGGGCAGATCGTGAATCCGGAGTCGGTGCGGTCGCAGACCGAGGGCGCCATTATCTTTGGATTGAGCGCCGCGCTGAAAAATGAAATCACGATCAAGAACGGAGCTGTCGAGCAAACCAATTTTGACGGTTACGATCCGATCCGAATCAACGAAGCTCCGCCGATCGAGGTGCATCTAGTCAGCAGCAAGGAAGATCCCGGTGGGATGGGTGAGCCGGGTCTGCCGCCGATCGCGCCAGCGGTCGCGAATGCGATTTTCGCGGCATCGGGGCAACGGCTGCGAAGACTGCCGTTTCAGTTGAAGCCCGTTTGAACAGGCCGGGCTGCGCCCGGCGAACAGTCGAGGGCGGTTGTCCCCATGATCTCACTGTCCTGAAAACACAAACGCCGCCGATTTCTCGGCGGCGCGTTCACACTGAACTCGTCTTACCGCGGAGCTTCCTCCAGCAATCCCTGTTCCAGCTTTTCCTGGCACTCGATGCAGTGGCGTGTCCAGGGCACGGCCTCGAGGCGCTTCGCGTTGATCTCTTTACCGCAGTGGATGCATTCGCCGAAGCTGCCTTCACGAATCCGGGCAAGGGCCTTCTCCACCATCTGCAAAGTCTGGCGGTCGTTGTTGCTCTGGCTGAACAAGAATTCCTTGGTATAGGAACTGGCGGCGCGGTCGGCGATGTCCTGTGCGGTGTCCTCGTCGGCCGATCGGCCGTCGGCCTGCGTGCGGTTCACGGTGCGGCGCAATTCCTGCTGCCGCGTCTCCAGGCGTTTCTTGAATGCTTCCAGCTTCTTCTTATCCATAGGTCACTTCAACTCGGTCACGTTCCAAAATTGTCGTATCAAAGTCTTAGGACGCCCCTTCCCGGAGGCGTCCCTGGTCATTAGGCCAAACGAAGATGATAAGCGCCGAAATTGAGATGCGTCAACCTGCCCCGGGCCGCACACAACTTCTGCAACCGCCTAACAGCCTAGTCGCGGCGTACCGTCTTCGATGTGACGCAGGTCACACCACCTACCGGGGCAGCGGATCTTTCATGCTGGCCAGCGCGTAGCCTATAACCGCCATCGCGGCTGCGTTCTCGCGCAACTCGCTGGGAACGATTTTGTCCAGCGTGTCGGCGGCGGTGTGATGATAGTGGAAGTAAGTGCGGCCATCCTGGAGAATGCCAAGCGCCGGCACGCCTGCTTCTGACATTGCGGAGATGTCGGCGCCCGGCGGGTACGTGCTCTCGCGCAGCACGTTTGCGCCGATGCTCTGCAAAGCAGTGAGGGCCGGCCGCAAGACGTCGGCAGCCGCCGCAGTCATCTTGGCATCGAAGCCCAGCGGATGAGCCGCGCCCGCATCGCTCTCGATTGCAGCAACCGTGTGAGGAAATTCCGAAGAGTAGTCTTTTGTGTACGTCTGGCTGCCGGCACCACCACTCTCCTCGTCCATCCAGGCAATCACGCGCAGGGTGCGTTTGGGACGGAGATGCAGTTTCTGCAGGATCTCTGCCGCTTCCATCGCAACCGCGACTCCGGCGCCGTCATCGATGGCGCCCGTCCCAAGATCCCATGAATCGAGATGTCCCGAGACCACGACCACTTGTTCGGGATGCTCACTGCCTTTCAGATCGGCGATCACGTTGAAGCCGGTCGCGTCTGGCAACTTCTGCGGCGTGAGCGTCAGGTGCAAGCGCACTTTGCCTTGCGCGGAAAGATGCGCGATTAGGTCGGCGTCTTCCGCGGTAACGGCGCCTGCGGGAATTCCAGCTGGAAAACTCCAGCCGGTGTGCGGCAGGCGGAAGTCGGCACTGCCCACCGAGCGCACCAATGCGGCCACCGCTCCCAACCCAGCGGCTTCTCTTGGCCCGGCACCGCGATAACGCACCGCTTCTCCATAGGCCATGAAGGCCATGCCTCCGGCGGCTTTCTGCTTGTCGAAGATTTCATTGAAGAACACGATCTTGCCGGCGACCTTGTCGTGGCCCAGGGCATGCAGTTCGTCGAAGTTGTTGACCACGACTACATCCGCCGTGATTCCCTCCGCCGGTGTGGACGTGCTTCCGCCCAGCGCCGTGAGCACGATTTTCTGCGCGGTGCCGGAGGCTTGGCCCGCGTACTCGACCAGTTCCGCCGTCTCGGCTCCGCGGACCCAGTGCGGCACCTTCACTTCCTCGAGGTGCACATCCAGCCCAATCTTGCGCAACTCCTCGGCGACGTAGTCGACGGCTGCCTTGGCCTGCAACGATCCACTGGGCCGCGCGCCGATATTCTCGGTCAGGTGCGCGACCTGCCGGTAGGCGTAGTCGTCTGCCAGTGCCGCAGACTTGATCGCCGCCAATTGCTCAAGCAACTGAGGAGGGAAGTTCTCCTGCTGCGCCTGCGAAGTCTGCGGCACCGCAGCAAATGGAGGTGGCGTCGGCGCGGGTTGCTGGTTCTGGGCCTGGCCGGGCGCGAGCGTGAGCGCGCCCAACACAATCAGGAGGAAACAGAGATCACAACGAGTTTTGGTCATAGGAGAAGGGGACTAGTGTATCTGAGGAAGGGAGTTTCTAGAAATCGTACGGATCTTGCCTCACAATCAGGGTCAATGAGTGATATGGCGATTTATCGCCAATGGAGACGGCTCCGATAGCTTCCAGTGTTGCCGACGATCCAGGCACAACTTGCTTGTCGCTTAAGGATCGAATCGGAGGCTCTTTGAGGATATTCTGTTCATAAAGGGATCAAGCAATCCACATAAGCTTACCCATTTTGGTGATTCAGAGGAACCATGTCAATCAAGCCGTTTCTCAAGCTCATAAAGAATAATCAGCTCTCGGCGTTGACGGGCAGCAATGCTTTGCTTAAACCCTTCTATCAACTCAATTACCTGGTCGCAGCCAAAGAGTGCGGTCTTTTCGAGCTGTTACTAGACGCGCCAAAAGGCTTTGAACAGCTCGCTGAAGTCTATTGCACAAATGACAAGGCTCGGGAAGCTCTGGAAGCTTGGCTGGGTCTGGGTGTTCGGCTTGGTTCCCTGGGATTGGATACCAGGGGCTACGCACTCAAGGGGCTGGCCAAAAAACTGGCGTTGCCCCAGAACGATGCGGCGCTGGCCTTGCTTCAGGAAGCGGCGGGACTCCATTCCAGCTTGATCTCACAGACCCTCAGGAAACTTCGCAACGGGGAACTTTGGAATCTCGAGGATCAGGATGGCGAGATCATCGCAAGGTCATCGCGGTTCATGGAAGCATTCCAAACGGAGGCCATTGATCGATTCTTCCCAGCCACCGGAGTTGCCAGCCTGCTTGAGATCGGGTGTGGCTCCGGTTTTTACATCAAGTACGCTGCCAACAGAAATCCGTCTCTGGTGGCCCTGGGTTTGGAGTTGCAGCCAAATGTCGCCGATGCGGCTCGCCGGAACATCTCAGAATGGGGTCTGCAAGGGCGAGTGAGAATCGAAGCAGGAGATATCCGGCTGAAGGCTCCGGACGAGCGTTTCAGCATCGTCACGCTTTACAACAATATCTACTATTTCCCAGTTGAGAGTCGAGTTTCGCTGCTCCAACATATCAGGCAGTTCATCAAGCCGGGCGGCTTTCTATTGCTGATCACATGTTGTCAGGGAGGGAGCCTGGGGGTGGAAATTCTCAATCTTTGGGGTGCTGCAACATTGACTGGCGGGAGACTGCCCAGCAAGCACGAACTCATCAGCCAGCTGCATCATGCAGGCTTTCAGGATGTTCAAACAAGTCGCTTGATCCCGGGCGAGGAGCTCTTTGCGTTCAAAGCGCTCCCTGGGGAAAACGCCTGAATCACGGGGCCCAGCCTTTGATCTCGCGGGCGGCGGCAACACTGTGGGTGCCCCGTCCTTCGCGCAGTTTTGTTCAGTCCCATGACATCCTTTACACATTGTCCCGAGACATCCTTTACACTCCGGCGCGCAAAGCGCGCCGGGGGGGTGGAAGCGGGATGGCATGGAAGACGATGGATGTTCAGGAACAGCGGGTACGGTTTGTGGTGGAGGCTACGCAGAAGATGCGGCCTTTCAATGCTCTGTGTGCCGCGTACGAGATCTCACGGCCTAAGGGATACCTGTGGTTGCGACGCTACCACGATTCGGGTGTGCGGGGGATTGCGGAACAGAGTCGCAGGCCGCGGTCCAGTCCCCGCCGCACCGAGGCCGGGTTGGAGCAGCAGGTAGTCGAGGTACGCTTGCGCTATCCGGACTGGGGGGCGCGCAAGTTGCGAGTCGTGCTGGCGCGGGAAGGTGTGGAGCTGCCGCGCAACACCATCCATCGCATTCTCCTTCGTCACGATCTGGTGCGCGCAGAAGAACGGCGCAGCCCAGCCACGCAGCGCTTTGAGCGCGCTCAGCCCAACGAACTGTGGCAGATGGACTTCAAGGGGCCCAAGGGATGGCCCCACCCAGTGGGGCCGCTGCCGGTGCTCGACGATCATAGCCGTTACCTGATTGCTCTGGCAGACAACGGCAGCACGCACGGCGCACCGGTGCGCGAGCAGTTGGAAGAAGCCTTTCAACGCTGCGGGCTCCCGGAAGGGATGCTGATGGATCACGGCACGCCGTGGTGGAGTCAGAAGTCGCCCGCCGGACAAACCCATCTGTCGCTGTGGCTGATGCGGCAAGGAATCCGGTTGCACTGGAGCGGCATTCGACATCCGCAAACCCAGGGCAAGGTGGAACGCTTTCACGGATCGTTGCAGCGCGCCCTGCAACGGCGTGGGTGGCCGCGAGAGAAAACGCAAACCTGGCTGATGCGTATCGCTGGGAGCACAACCATGTGCGTCCCCATGAAGCGCTGGGGCTGCAGACGCCGGCCACGCTTTGGCGGCCCAGTCCGCGGCGCTATGATCCGCATCCGCCGCGCTGGGAATATCCCTCCGGCGCCTGGGTGTTGAAACTCGACGGTCATGGGCAGGCGGACATCCAGGGGCGGAAGTGGAAAGTCAGTAAAGCGCTTTCCGGGGAGCGGGTGCAGGTGGAACAGCGAATGTTGGTGTTCTACTGCACGACCTTGATCCGGGAACTCGACTCAGGGAGCCAGCGCTCGACGATCGTCGAGCGCTGGCTCCCTGAGTCCCACCCACACCCAAAACTGTAAAGGATGTCTCGGGACGAAATGTAAAGGATGTATTGGGACTAGACAGCAGTTGGCGAAGGGCGGGAACCGCGGGTGTGGGCATCAAAAGTGAACCGCTCCTGCACCGGCGGCATCGCTGCCCCCGCCCTTGCAAAGAACGCGAGGACGGGGCACCCTCCGTTGTGGTGCTGTACGCAAACAACTTCGAAGGGCGGGCCACCATCTATAACCTTGTCGGCGTTGTCAAGAGACACGTAGAGTGTCTGAGGTCAGCTTCACCGTGCGTAGGTGCTGAACTCGAGTTTTTTGATTTTTACCTATTGGAAAGCTTTTGATGTTGCTTTTGTTTTTGCTCACTCGACCGCAGCTCGCTTTCAGAATCGTGCGGTGGAAGCTAGTTCCACCAACCATCTATTCGGTTTTTTCGACCATGCTTCGTTGTTCAGACTCCTCGACTCTTCGGGGAGGCAAGGCGCCCAATCAGCCCAGCGATGGACTGTTTTCCACCAGGGTGGCCCACGGGCTGCCTTGCATGCGAACCAGCTGCGCATAGTCCGCCGTGCTGCGCAGCATCCAGTACATCCTCACAGCCAGTTTGCGAGCCACGGCGACCTTCGCCACCGAGGCCCCACGGCGAAACTTCAAACGTTGATACATGCGTTTCAGTGCGGGATCGAAGCGCGCCGCCGTGTGACCCGCTTCCACCAGCAGCGACCGCATCATCGGGTTGCCTTGCTTGCTGATCGCTCCCAGCCGCTGCTTTCCGCCCGAACTGTGTTCCTGCGGATTCAGTCCCAGATAACTCACCACTTGCTTACTGCGTTCGAAACGCTTCACCGGCCCAATGATCAGCACAAAGGCCAGCGACGTCACCGGTCCCACTCCCGGATGCGTCATGAGTCGCACGGCCAGCGGTTGACTTTTCGCGGCCCGTTCCACCGCCAGATCCAGTTGCTCCGTCGCGGCTGCCAACTCATCGAACATCCGCAGCAATTCCTGCCGCCGATAACTGGCCCACGGCCCCAGCGTCAAGCCCTCCAGTTCCTGGCGTCCTTTCGCTGTGAAGAGCTTTTTCTTGCGGCAGACTCCTTCGCCCATGGCCAGCGCGTGCAGTTGGTTCTTCACCGCACCCCGCATCCACACCAACTTCTGTCGGTGCCAGACTAATTGCCGTAAGTCCCGCTCCGCCGGCGACGGACGCCAGATCTTCGGAAAGCGATCCTGGCGCAGCAGGTCCAACAAGTGCGACGCGTCCCGCGCATCCGTCTTCTGCTTGCGCACCACCGACGAGCGAATCTTGGCCGCATCGCCCATCCACAACTCGTGCCCCAGTTCTGCCAGCATGGCCTCGAACCAGTGCGTGTGCCCGGTGGCCTCAATGCCCACTCGCACCGCACCGGAAAGCGCTGCATAAAAAGCTCGTGCCTCTCCACTCTCGTGTTCCAGTCGGCGCTCGACCAACTCTCCCGTATCCCTGTCCAGCATCGCAATCTGCTGGTAGCGTGTGTGCAAATCACAACCTATAATCATCATCGCTCGGCTCCTTCCCTCCGAGCCTTGGTCGCTTGAGCGCTTCCAAGTCTACTCGCTCGTTAGGAGCCGACACGGTTATCTCATCAGCCTA
>Ga0316363_10001421_pt1 | contig 21239 bp, 17 predicted proteins | sample Sb_taG_3_FD_200459 | JGI IMG/M metagenome (GOLD analysis project Ga0316363, IMG submission 200459) | Peat soil microbial communities from Weissenstadt, Germany - Sb_50d_a_PC metaG (v2) (version 2) | ecosystem: Environmental > Terrestrial > Soil > Wetlands > Peat | place: Germany: Weissenstadt...
ACAACCTCATCGCCCAGATAGCTGCTGAACGTTTTCACCTGATTCAGCACATCGTCCAGCTTCGGTCCGTTCCCTTTCTGCTGCTGCTTCCACCAATCACGCAGCGCCGGACTCTGCTGCAGCCGGTCCTGGAAAAGCCGGCTGGCTTCGCCAATCGTGTTCGTAAGATTGGGAATCGCCGCATACACCACCGTGTGCTCGGGCACGTACGGCAGAAGTTCAGAGCTATAGCGCAATCCTGGCCCCGGAATCGCCGCAAACTGTTTCTGCAGCACCGCGAAGTCGCCCAGCAGGGCAAGATACTTCGCAGAATTCTTGCTCCACGCGATTTCGTTTTGGATGGGAACTTTCGCGACGCCACTGGAAGTCGCTTCATCCCCGGCGCGCAGGTCGGTCGTGGAACCTCCGAAATCAGCCCGCACCACGCCTTCAATCACGGCTACGCGCGAGCCCTTCGTCCCATGGTTCACGGAAAAGATCGTGCCCTTCACTGAGACCAATCCATCGTCGGTTGCGACATACAGCCGGCCCGAACGCTGCTTGGCGGCCTGCACGATCACTTGCCCGCCTTCCAGATGAATCGTCGTGCCCCTCCACGCTCGCGATACCGACAGATCAGAGCGCTCACCCATCTCGACCAGAGACCCGTCGAGCAGTCGCACCACGGCCGTCGATCCTTTCGCCGTGCGGATCTCCTCTCCGTTCCTGATCTCGTAGCCCGCCGGAATCAGCCGCGTTCCCCCGCCGGAACCGGTATAGAGCGACCCGTCCACGGCCTGAACGGCAGCGCGAATGGAGTGTTGGCCGGGAAGAAGCCCGTCAGTGAACGCAACCACTGCAATGGCCACAGCGAAAACCGCGGCCGCACCCATCGCCCAGCCCCATGCCATCGAACGAGGCCGCTTCTTTTCAAATCGCAAAACGGTCTGCGGTTCCACTGACCGCGCGCTCTCGAGCGCATGTCGACAAGCGACGCAGGCATGCACATGGTCCTCAAACAGCATCGACCGCGCCGGCGTGAGCTGTTTTTCCACATATCCAGGGATCAGCGTCTGAAAATCCTCACAGCTGCGCAGCGTGTGCGTGCTCAGGTCCGCAGCTGGAGCAGTTCCGGCGATCGACTTGAAGACGCGCTCGCCTGCCTGCGCGACAACCTTCTCGTCCACCTGTTCATTCCGAATTTCCGACAGCAAACGGTCAAACTTTTCGTTCTTCATGGCCTGTCTCCTGATACTCATCAATAGGTACGCGTCAGATACGCGCCCAGCTCCTTGCGGAGCTGTTGCCGAGTGCGATGGACAATAACCGCCACCAGCACCTGTGAAATGCCAAGCATCCGCGCAATCTGCGGATTGCTGAATCCTTCAAGAAATCGCAATATAAAAATTTCGGCCGGCCGCGGCTTCAGTTGAGCCATCGCCCGTCCCAGCGCCTGGCGCAAGTCACGAGGGTCCTCGCGCGCGGGTTCCGCAGGCAAGTCCGGCAGTTCCACCGTGCGAGCGGTCTGTCGTGATCGCATCACATCCAGAGCGGCATTGATCGCAGCCCGGCGCAGGTATCCTTCTTCATTCTCCAGCACATCCGAGTTCGTCCCCCGTCGGAACAGCCTCAGAAACACGGTCTGCGACACGTCCTCGGCATCCGCGGCATTGCCCGTGATCCGGTACGCCGTGCGGAACACCAGGCCATGATGCGCCCGAAAAACCCGCTCGAATTCACTCGGGATTGCGATTGCCAGTTCCTCTGCCAGTGCGCTTTGCAGGGTACGCCTCCAGTTGCTCTCTTTCACCACTAAAGACGGAGGCGGTCACAAGTTCTTACAATCTCATCCGCCTTTATTTTGGATCGGAAAAAGCGTGCGTTCCCCTGCAACTCACGCTACAACCTGTATCATATTTGGGTTTAACGGGTTAGCCGCACGATCATGGCGAAACTGAACATCAAAGCAAAACGCGAATGCATGTGGGACCTGGTGAGCCTAGGCGAAGTTATGCTGCGCCTCGACCCCGGCGACGAGCGCATTTCCACCGCGCGCCACTTCCGCGCTTGGGAGGGTGGCGGCGAATACAACGTAGCTCGCGGTCTGAGACGCTGCTTTGGCATGGACACCGCCGTCGTCACCGCGCTTGCCGACAATCCCATCGGCCACCTCGTCGAAGACCTCATGCTGCAGGGCGGCGTCAGCCAGAAATATGTTCGCTGGGCTCCGTATGACGGTGTCGGCCGCACCGTGCGCAACGGCTTGAACTTCACCGAACGCGGCTTCGGCATCCGCGCCGCGCTCGGCTGTTCGGATCGCGGGCACACCGCCATCTCGCAACTGAAGCCCGGCGACGTCGACTGGGATCAAATCTTTTCAAAAGATGGAGTGCGCTGGTTCCACACCGGTGGAATCTTCTGCGCGCTCTCTGAGACCACGCCTCTCGTGGCTCAAAAAGCCATGGAAGCCGCCAAACGCGCCGGAACCATAACCTCCTACGACCTGAACTACCGCCCGTCGCTTTGGAAGTCGATTGGCGGAAAGGCAAAGGCCCAAGAAGTCAACCGCCGTCTCGCCCCGCTCGTCGACGTGATGCTCGGCAATGAAGAGGATTTCACGGCGGCGCTGGGCTTCGAAGTCTCCGGCCTGGACGAACACCATTCCAAGCTGGAGTCGGCAGGTTTCAAGCACATGATCGAGACCGTTGTGAAGGAGTATCCCACGCTGTCCGTGATCGCCACGACTCTGCGTCATGCCAAGACGGCAACGGTGAATGATTGGGGAGCCCTGGGTTACGCCGATGGCAGCTTTCATGAGGCGCCCGTGCGTGAGAACCTGGAAATCTACGACCGGGTCGGCGGAGGTGATTCTTTCGCTTCCGGATTAATCTATGGATTTATGTCTGGGAAAGATCCGCAGTGGTCGGTCGAATGCGGCGCCGCGCATGGCGCGCTGGCCATGACCACGCCCGGTGACACGACCATGGCGACGCTGGCGGAAGTTTTGCAGGCGATGAAATCGCGAACGGCGCGGATCGAGCGATAACGCGTAAGCCAGCGTGTTGGGACAGAATATGACGATTGACGAGGTAATTCGCAGAATCGAAGAAGTCGGAATCATCCCCGTAGTCCGCGCGGCGTCGGTCGATGAGGCAACCCGCGCGGTCGAAGCGATCAGCGGCGGCGGCATTCCCGTGGTCGAAATCACCATGACCGTGCCCAATGCGGTATCGGTGATTCGAGAAGTCGCAAAGCAGCACGGAGCCAAGGTTCTCGTCGGTGCCGGTACCGTCACCACCGCCGAACAAGCGGAGTCCTGCATTCGCGCCGGAGCCGAATTTCTCGTGAGCCCGGGCTTGTCGGCACCGGTGCTCTCGGTCGCGCGGGCCTCGGAGAAACTGGCCATCCCCGGGGCGCTGACTCCAACTGAATTGATGAATGCTCACGACCATGGTGCCCGCCTGGTCAAGATTTTTCCTTGCGGCAACGTCGGCGGGCCCAAGTATTTGCGCTCGCTCAAAGCTCCTTTCCCCAAGGCCGAATTGATTCCGACCGGAGGCGTGAATGCAGCCAACGCCGCAGAGTTTATTGCCGCCGGTGCTTTTGCTCTGGGAGTCGGCGCGGATCTGGTCGACGCAGCGGCTCTACGCGAAGGCAATCTGCAGAAGATCAGTGCGGCTGCGCAGGAATTGGTCCAAGCCGTTAACGCTGCGCGTGCAGCGGTCCACGAGAAGAAGGCACGTTGAGTCTTGTTCGCGTCCGCACACCTGTAAGTCGTTGAGTCCTCGTGCAAGTCGTTGCGTCTTGGTGGAAGTGATGGAGAATTCGTAGAGCGCGCCCTGAAGCTCCAGGACGTGAAATTGTTTCCCGGGCGATACTTTCTCCATCCCAGACAACGATCGTCGCTGGCAGGGCCGTTTCCGGCTCAGCGAATAGCATTCCCCCGCGCATCGTGAGCGGCCCAGTTGAGGTCGGGAACAGCGATTGTTCCTTGGACACGCGACTACGCAGTACAGTATTGTATGTACAAACGGACCGAAGTGCCACGGATTGATGTACTTACTGATTTACGCCGCTGGCCAGAACTCCGCCATCGACCGGCAGAACCACTCCAGTCACAAAGCTGGCTGCATCCGAGGCCAGAAAAACCGCCGCTCCCACCAGCTCGTCGAGTTCGCCAAAGCGTTTCATGGGAGTACGCATCAGCACTTCGTTCCCGCGCCCTGTCCCCACCAGCAGTTTTTCACTGAGCGGTGTCCGAAAATATCCCGGGGCAATCGCATTGACGCAAATTCCATGCCTGGCCCATTCGATCGCCAGGGATTTCGTCAAAGATGCGAGCCCTGACTTGCTCGCGGAATACGCTGCCACTTCAAACAGAGCGAGAAAAGATCCCATCGATGCGATGTTGATGATGCGCCCGTACTTCCGCTCGATCATGTGACGTCCGAAAACCTGGCACGATCGTAGAGTGCCCGTCAGATTCGTGTCCATGATCCGGTTCCAATCCGCTTCGGGAAAATCCAGCGTCGGAGCGCGTTTCGTAATCCCCGCCGCGTTGACCAGGATGTCAACTTTTCCGAACGCAGCGACACATTCCTTCAGCAGCGTCTCCAGCGATTCACGATCATCCACATCGCAGGTCACGCGCAACGACTTCCGGCCCAGGCCCTCGATCTCGCCCGCCAGCGCTTTCACCAGTTCCATGCGCCGCGCACTCGCAACCACATCGGCGCCGGCCTGCGCCAGACCAAGCGCAATCGTCTTACCGATGCCAGAACTTCCCCCGACCACAACCGCCACCTTGCCGTCGAGATCCAGCTGCTTGTAACCCATATCCCCTCGAATCATCCTCCAAGATAAACGCTCGCGCACTGCTACCAGTTGAACATCACCAGTTAAACATGGTGCCGTCGAGCTTCCGGTTCACCGGCAGATAGGCCCGCTCGTACGGAAACTTCTCCGCCAGTTTCTCGTCATAGTCGACGCCCAGTCCCGGCGCGTCGCCGGGATGCAGGTAGCCGCTCCTGAACGAGTACGCATGCGGGAACACCTCGTCGGTCTCTTGCGTGTGCCGCATATATTCCTGGATTCCGAAATTGTTGACCGAAATATCGAAATGCAGCGCCGCCGCCATCGCCACTGGAGACAAGTCCGTCGCGCCGTGGCAGCCCGTCCGCACATGATAAATCTCAGCCAGGGCAGCGATCTTCTTCAGATGCGTCACCCCCCCACTGTGCACCACCGTCATCCTTAGGTAATCGATCAACTGTTCCTGAATCAGAATGTGCGCATCCCAAACGGAATTGAAAACCTCGCCCACCGCCAGCGGAATTGTCGTGTGCTGGCGAACGATCCGGAACCCTTCCTGCAGTTCCGCGGTCACCGCGTCTTCCAGCCAGAACAGGTGATACGGCTCCAAACTCTTCCCCAGCCGCGCCGCTTCGATCGGAGTCAGCCGGTGATGAACATCATGCAGCAGATGAAGGTCGTCCCCAAACTTCAAGCGCAAAGCCTCGAACAGCTTCGGAACATGCAGAAGGTATTTCTCCGTCGACCACGCGTTTTCAGGAGGCAAGCCCTTCTCCGCAGGCTCGTAGTACAGCTTGTCCTTGGCCACGCCATACGTAGAGGGCAGGCCCGGAATCCCGCTCTGCGCGCGAATCGCCAGATATCCCAACTCTTTATACTTTGCGACTTCCTCCGCGGTCTCGTCGATGTCGCGCCCGTTCGCGTGCCCGTAGACCATCACCCCGGTTCTGCTTTGCCCTCCGAGCAGGTTGTAGACCGGCGTCTTCAGCGCTTTGCCCTTGATGTCCCACAACGCCATGTCGACCGCGGCGATCGCCGTCATGGTAACGGGCCCGCGCCGCCAGTACGCGCCCCGGTACAGGTATTGCCACACATCTTCGGTCTGAAACGGATCGCGCCCGATGAGACACGGAACCAGGTGGTCGCTCAAATACGATGCGACCGCCAACTCCCGCCCGTTCAGCGTCGCATCCCCCAACCCGTAAATGCCCTCGTCGGTCGAAATCTTCAAGGTAACGAAGTTCCTCCCCGGACAAGTGACGAACACCTTGGCATCCGTGATTTTCAAGTTGATCTCCCTGTAACTTTCCGTAGAGACGTAGCTTGCTACGTCTCGCCTTGCCGCCCAAGACGTTGCCGGCAACGTCTCTACGACTGAGTGTAACCAAAGCTTCAGATCCGGCGCACCAACCCTTGCTCGGTCGCATCGGTGTTGCGAAGCAGCACCAGCACCAGAATCATCCCGATGAACGGAACCAGCCCCGCCACGATCACAATAGGATCGAAGGAATGCGTGCCGGTAGCCTGGCGAGCGTCGGAAACATGACCGATCAGCTTGAATGCGACGATCGTCCCAATGCCCGCTCCCGTCCCGCTCAGCCCGCTCACCGACGCCACCGACTCGCTGCCGAACAAGTCTGAGGGCAACACGTTTGCCATGGTCGTGAATCCAGCGTAGGTGAATGTCACAACCGCAAATAGAAACGCAATCAGGTACAGGTTGGTGGTGAAGATGGTCAGGATGATTAGGGTCATTCCAATCCCACCATAAACAATCGGCGCTTTGCGCGCGGCGCCCAGAGACCACCCACGTTTGATCAGGGAGCCGGAGACCCATCCGGCGAAAAAGCTCCCCACATCCGCGGCGATGAACGGGATCCACACCGCGATCAGTCCGCTCTTGAGCTCAATCCCTTTCGCGACCAGGTAAATCGGGAACCATTCGGTAATGAAGAAAAACACTGGGTCGGTGAAGGCCCTGGCAATGATGGTTCCCCAAGTCTGCGGGAGAGCCAACAAGTCGCCCCAGCGAGGACGCGCCTTGCCCTCTTGCGGCGCATCCGACTCGCTCTTGTCGGCCACGATCATGGCCAGCTCAGCCGGGCTGATCCGGCTGTGCTGCTCCGGCGGGTAGTACAGCCAGCGCCACGCGATCAGCCACAAAAAGCCCAGCGTCCCTGGGATCATGAACGCTGGCCGCCATCCCCAGCGGAAATAAATCCACAGCACAATAAAAGGCGCAACGGCGCCGCCGATGGAAGAACCGCTGTCGAACAGTGCCGTCGCCAACGCGCGCTCGCGTTTCGGAAACCATTCCGACACTGCCTTCGTGGCAGCGGGCCAGTTGGCCGATTCACCTGTGCCCAGCAAAAACCGAAACGTTGCGAAGCTGTAGAAACCAGCCGCCAGCGATGTCAGCATCGAGATCGCCGAATACCAGATCACGGTCAGCGTCAGGCCGCGCCGCGTGCCAATGCGATCCATGAGTTTTCCGAAGCCCGTTTGCCCAATGGAATACGCCACCCGGAACGCGATGGCGATATTCGCGTAGTCCGAATTCGTCCAGTGATATTCGAGTTTGAGATAGGGAGCGAGAAGAGAAAAAGTCTGGCGATCGATGTAGTTAATCACCGTGGAAGCGAACAGCAGGCCGCCAATCCACCAACGTAACGACGGGATCGGCTTCCGGGCGCTCGCCATTTCGGTGGACTGTTTCAGTCTGCTACGAACTCACTAGAACCTGCGACTCCCGAGCCAGCGCGCTTTGCAGAGCCGGACTCAGCAGCGAAGCCGAATCCTGGTCCAGATAAACCGTCGCGTTGGAATGCCTGCGCAGAATCGACGCCGGCGCCATGGGACTGATCGCTCCTTCCAGACATGCCTTCACTGCCTGCGCTTTGCGTTTGTCGGGAACCACCACCACTAATTCTTTGGCCTTGAGAATCTGGCGCGGTGACATCGAGATCGCGCGCCTCGGAACTTCGGAAATATCCGCGAACCAAGCTTCTCCGACCTGCTGCTGGCGGCAAGGCTCGTCCAGGTTCACGATGATGTACGGATCTTCTGTAATGAAATCCGCAGGCGGATCGTTGAACGCGATGTGCCCGTTCTCGCCAATGCCCACGAATGCAATGTCGACGGGCGCCGACGCCAACTGCCGGCCGACCTCGCGAACCACCACTGCCGGATCAGGAGCATCGCCCTCGATCCAGTGAAAATTAAAATTAACGATTCCAGTCTTCCTCACCAGTCGCTCCGTCAGGAACTTACGGAAACTTGCAGGATGAGTGGCCGGCAGACCGATGTACTCGTCAAGGTGAAACGCTTCGACCTTGGTCCAATCGATGCCCGTCCAACCAATGCCCGCCGAACCAAGGCCCGGAGCCTTCGTCAGCGCCTCCAGGAACTCGAACTGCGACGCCCCCGTGGCAGCGATGATCCGCGCCCGGCCGCGCTCTTCGATCGCACGCCGAATCGCACTCGCAGCCTGTTCGGCTGCGGCCCGGCCCAACGAAACTTTGTCTGGAAATACTTTGAGCAGCATAGGAAGCACGTATTACCTGAGAGCGAAAACGATCCTCAACGGAGCCGAGAAATTATACAAAAGGCCGGCCAAGCGCGAATCACACTTGCGCTGGTCGAAGCCTGGGCGCCAGCACCTGCACAAAACCGAATGCCACTAGATAAGCCAAGCCAGCCATCACGAACACGGGTACATACGAGCCTGTTCGTTGCAGAATGTATCCCACGGCCTTGGCCACAAACATTCCGCTAAACGCTCCCGCCATGGTCGCAAAGCCCACCACGGACGCTACCGCGCTTCGGGGAAACATGTCGGAAGCCAGCGTGTAGATATTGGCCGACCATCCTTGATGCGCTCCCGCTGCGATCGCGATCAGAACCACCGCCAGCCATGCATTCGTTGTGCGTGCCGAGATCATGATGGGCGTTACCGCCAGGGCACACACCAGCATGGCGCTCTTGCGGCTGGCGTTCAGCGTCCAGCCTCGCTTCAGAAGAGAACCCGAAAGCCACCCTCCACCGATACTTCCCACGCACGCTCCGCTATAGATGACGAACAGCGGCAGGGCCATGCCCGTCAAGCTCAACCCGAGATTGCGGCTTAGAAAATCCGGCATCCAGAACAGATATACCCACCAGATCGGATCGGTAAAAAATTTGCCCAGGGCGATCGCCCACGCCTGGCGGAGAGTGAGCAGCGTTCGCCACGGGACGCTCTTCTCCGGCGTCGTTCTCTGGTCGGGAGGATCGCTCTGGATGTGGGCCAGTTCGGCTGCCGAAACCTGCGTGTCATGTTCCGGCCGGTGATAAAACGAGAGCCAACACACGATCCAGGCAAATCCCAGGGCGCCGGTGGCGATGAATGCCATGCGCCATCCATAGCGATGGGTAATCCAAGGCACCACCAGCGGAGTCACCAGCGCGCCAATGTTCGAACCGGAATTGAACAGGCCCGTGGTCAGCGCACGTTCGCGCTTGGGAAACCACTCGGCAACGGCTTTCACCGATGCTGGAAAACTGCCAGCCTCGCCGATTCCCAGGCTGAAGCGCGCTATCGCGAACTGAAATATCGAACCTGCAGCCGCATGCGCCATGGCAGCCGCGCTCCATACAAATACCGCCAGAGAGAACCCCTTCCGCGTTCCCAGCCGGTCGATCAGCTTTCCGATGAACAGCAATCCTGCTCCATATGCAAACTGGAAAGCCGTTACGATGTTGCTGTACCCGACTTCCGTCCAACCGAACTGGATCTGCAGGGTTGGTTTCAGCAGCGCGATCACCTGCCGGTCCATGTAATTCACCGTGGCCGCGAAAAACAGCAAGCCACAAATCATCCAGCGCCGGCGGCCGATGGAACTCGCGGGTTCAGGCGGGACGGCTTCCGGAACAGCTGTCATGGGATTCACAGGAATGTTCGCATCGGCGACGTGCATCACTACACATGGCGCGAGGCCCCTCCGTCAAGCCGTTGCTGAACTGCGTCGGGCCTCAGTTTGAAAGCAGAGGAGGCATCATCCTGAGCGGAGCCGCTCTTCAGGCGAAGCGAAGAGCCTGCCCTGAGCGCAGTCGAAGGGATCTCGCGTGGACCCACGCAAACCGAGCCAGTCGCTCTGAACTGATATCATTCATGGCTTGAATCGCCGCTTGGCGCTCGGTTTGACCCCACGCCCATGAACACCTTTCTCACCGAAGACTTCCTTCTATCGAACGACGTAGCACGTCGTCTTTATCATCAGTTCGCTGCCGCGCAGCCCATTCTCGACTATCACTGTCATCTTTCTCCTCGGGACATTGCCGAAAATCGGAGGTTCGCCAATCTCTTCGAGATTTGGCTTGAGGGAGACCACTATAAGTGGCGGGCCATGCGGGCCAACAGCGTCCCGGAAAAATGCATCACCGGGGATGCCACTCCCTACGAGAAATTCCTGGCCTGGGCGCGAACCGTTCCTTACACGCTGCGCAATCCGCTCTACCACTGGACGCACCTCGAATTGCAGCGCTACTTCGGAATTACGGAATTGCTGGATGAGGCATCCGCACCGTCGATCTGGGAAAGGGCGAACGCTGTGCTTTCGAACCTCACAGCGCATGCGATTCTCAAGAAATTTAACGTCGAGGTTGTGTGCACCACTGACGATCCCACCGATGACCTCCGCCATCATCGGGCGATTGCGAAGTCGCAGCTGCCCACGAAAGTTTTTCCGGCGTTTCGCCCGGACAAAGCTCTGGCTGTTGGCGATGTAGAGTTTTTACCCTGGACCGAGAAGCTCTCGCAGGTTGCCAACGTCGACGTGCCCGACCTGAACGGTTTCCTTCGGGCACTGCAAAACCGACACGACTTCTTTCATTCCGTGGGTTGCCGGCTCTCCGACCATGGATTGAATCACTGCTATGCCACGCCCTGTTCCGAGCGAGCCGCTGCAGCGATCTTCGCGAAAGCCCGCGAAGGCCAATCGATTACCGCCGACGAGCGCACGCACTTTGCTTCCTTCATGATGCTTTTCTTCGGCCGCCTCGACGCCGAAAAAGGATGGACCAAGCAGCTGCACCTTGGCGCTCAACGTAACGTGAACTCTGCCGCCCGCAGCAAACTTGGAGCCGATGCCGGTTACGATACGATCGGTGATTTCCCCCAGGCCGCCAATCTGGCCGCATATCTCGACCTGCTGTCTAAGGAAAACGCTCTGCCGCAGATGATCCTGTACAACGTGAACCCAGCGGACACATTTCAGTTCGCCACCCTGATCGGCTGCTTTCAAGATGGAGAACGGCCCGGCAAAATCCAATACGGCAGCGCCTGGTGGTTCCTAGACCAGAAGCAGGGCATCACCGCGCAACTCGACGCACTATCGAATGCCGGTCTGCTGTCGCGTTTCATCGGCATGATCACCGACTCGCGCTCGTTCATGTCCTATCCCCGCCACGAATATTTCCGCCGCGTCCTTTGCGGACTAATCGGACAAGACGTCTCGCGGGGCGAACTGCCCAATGACGACGCGCTCCTGAGCCGGCTGATCCAAGACATTTGCTATCGGAATGCTAAGGAATATCTGCAACTGCCGACCGAATAGTTTCAGCCGGGCCCCGATGACTTCCTTGCACCTGGAGAACCGCGCGCTGGAACAATCGTCTTTATTTTTAATAAGTTATAGGGAGCCAGTGGGCCCTCCCGCACCTCGCCTCGCTCTTGCCCGAGCCCTGGGCATCTCCGTCCTACGTTTTGGCAACTAACAAATTAGTTGACGTTTGGCTTTCAGCCCCGTCAAACACTTATAGCGGCGTAACCGCCACCGGAGAAACGATTGGCCCGCAGCAAGTCCGCAACCCTGACCGAAGCCGAGTTACGGATCATGAACGTGCTCTGGGATCGTGGTTCCGCGACCGTCCACGAGGTGCTCGAGGCTCTTCCCGCCAAGCCCGCTCTGGCCTACAACTCTATCCTGACCATCATTCGCATTCTGGAGAAAAAGGGATATGTGAAGCACGTCAAGGACAAAGACAAGCGCGCCCACGTGTTTATCCCCCAGGTTGACCGGAAAGACGCCACGCGATTTGAGGTGCGGCATCTGGTTAGCCGCTTCTTCGGCAACTCTCGCGAACAGCTTGTGCTGAACGTGCTCGAAGAAACGAGCATTGACGCCGAAGAGCTTGATCGCTTGCGCCAGTTGCTGGAAAGGAGCAAGTGAACCGAAGATGACTGCGGCGCTCAACTTGAATGCGATTGCCCAAACATCCGCGGTTCAGATCGTGGACTGCCTGGTGGAGGGCACGCTTATCGCCCTTTTTGCCGGGTTGATGTTGGGCGTGGCCCGCCGCCAGAATTCGGGCACGCGATTTGCGATATGGTTTTCCGCGCTGATCGCGATTGCGACCTTGCCCCAGCTAGGGAGCGCATGGTGGCCCCACGCGGGCAGCATTTCTGCTGCAACGGCGACTCGGACGACAATCACACTGCCGGGTTCCTGGGCGCGTTACCTGTTCGGCGCGTGGGCAGCCATCGCAATTTGGTTCCTGGCAGGGGTTGGTAGAGGTCTTTGGCATCTGCATGTTCTGCGCAAGAGTTGCGTCCCAGTCACACCCGACGGGTTGCATCCTCAACTGCAGCAAACGCTGCAACGCTGCCAATCAACTAGGCGGGTCGCGCTTTGCACCTCCGATCGAGTGCAGGTGCCGACCGCTATCGGCTTAGTGAAACCCGCGGTGGTCATGCCCCGCTGGGTAATGCAGGAACTCTCGCCCGGCGAACTGAACCAGATCCTGCTCCATGAACTTGCGCATCTCCGCCGGTGGGACGACTGGACGAACCTCGCTCAAAAAATCGTGAAGGCGCTCTTCTTCTTCCATCCCGCCGTCTGGTGGATCGAGAAGAAAGTCTCCCTGGAACGAGAAATGGCCTGTGACGATGCCGTGCTGGCAGAAACCGCTAGCCCGCGGGCCTACGCGGAGTGCCTGGCCCACCTCGCCGAAAAGACGCTGATTCAGCGCAGCGTTGCCATGGCCCAGGCGGCCCTGGGACGGATTCGTCAGACCTCGCTGCGAGTGGCTCAGATTCTGGACGCGAATCGTCCCGCGGGGATGAGCCGTGCTTGGAAGCCTGCTGTGTCCGTCGTGGCGGGATTCGCCATAGTCTGTGTCTTCGGCATTTCGAGAGCGCCCCAACTGATTGCGTTTAGCGACAGCGAGATCAGTCGCGTAGCCAGTTCCGCGATGGCAGACTCTTCCATCAGAGCCGGGAGCGGACGCATCTCAACGTCAATGCCGATCGTCAACGTGAGCGCGAAAGTCGTGTCTCAGCCCCAGCATCATATTTCGGGTGCCCCATTTCTCGCGCGTCCTGTGCGCCAGAAGTGGGGAATTGCACAAGCGAAGTTGGATGTGCCCGTGACTCGTCGCAAGCCGCAGGTCCCAGAGCACGTCGCTGCGATGCAGCCTACACCTGCGGCACAGAGTGCGGCCAGCATGGTCCACGAAACGAATGTTGGCCTGACGACTGCGAATGCCGTCCCAGTCGCTTTTACCGAGACATTCTTTGTAGTGGTTGAAGGCCGCGAGAATGGCACGGACCAGCCGGTATTCCAGATCCTGTTGTGGCACGTGATGATTCTGCATCCGGTTGTCGATCCCGACAGCAACAAGATTCCACCGAAACAAACATAAACATGAATGCAACGACCGATGGGGCGAGCACCGATTTTAGAAACTAATGAATTAGTTGTACCTCCGTCTGTACCCCAATCTTGAAAAAGGAGTAACTCCACAATGAATGCAGGAATGCAGTTGAAAAACAAAGTAACGAAATGGACGCGGCGGTTCGCGGTGCCCATGCTGGCACTTGCGCTGGTCGGCGCGTTTACAACCTATGAATGTGTGAAGCCGGCCGCGGCAAGCGCCGCCGCCGCATCGCCCGCTGCCGCGCCGCTCGATGCCGACAGCGTCGGCGCGCTGCTCGCCCTCGACAAGGCCATGGAAACCCTAGCAGCTCGCGTAACTCCGGCGGTCGTCAATGTCACCGTGACCTCGCGATCCAAGCCGGAAATGATGGGCAAGGAAATGCCGGAAGATATGCAACAGTTCTTCGGCCAGTCGAATCCGTTCGGGCAATTCTTCGGCCCGCAGATGCATGGCCAACCTCACGGCCAACCTCAAATCGAGCATGGCATGGGCAGCGGCGTCGTGATCTCGCCCGATGGATACATCGTTACCAACAACCACGTGATCGATGGAGCAGTCGACATCCGCGTGACCACCAGCAATCGCCGCGTGCTGAAAGCGAAATTGGTTGGCGCCGACCCCCTGACGGACCTCGCGGTCCTGAAGGTGAGCGCAACCGATATGGCCAGCGCCCCCTGGGGCGACTCGAAAGAAGTCCGGCCCGGTCAAACCGTGCTGGCCTTCGGCAATCCGTATGGGTTTCGCTTTACCGTGACTCGCGGAATCGTGAGCGCGGTGAATCGGGCGAATCCGGATCCCACCAATCCCAGCAAGCCCGGTGAGTTCATCCAGACGGATGCGGCCATCAACCCCGGCAATTCCGGCGGACCGCTGGTCGATGCCCGTGGTCAGGTCGTCGGCATCAACACCTTCCTGATTTCTCCTTCGGGCACGTTCTCAGGAATGGGATTCGCGATTCCCACGCAGATCGTAAGGCCGACGGTGGAGACACTGATTCGCTACGGCAAAGTCAGCCACGGCCACATCGGCATCGGCATCGCGGACGTGACTCCGGAAAACGCGAAGTTCTTCGATGAGTCAAATCCTACCGGCGGTGTAGTGACTCAAGTTGAGCCAGACTCGCCGGGAGCCAAGGCTGGCCTGCAGATCGGCGACGTCATCACCGAAATCGATGGCCAGAAAGTCAGCGATGCTGGCGAACTCCAGGTGCTGGTCGGACAGAAACAGCCGGGCAGCAAAATCTCTCTCAGCGTCCTCCGCAACGGCAAGAGCATGACGATTCCGGTCACGCTGGAGGAATTGGGCAGCCGCAAGGATGACAGCGGCGATAACTCGGGCGAAGGCCACGGAAAGATGCGCTGGGGCATCGGTCTGAGCGACCTAACGCCGGAACTGCGCGACCAGCTTCAGGTCTCGCGTGAAGTCCACGGAGCTGTGATCTAGCAGGTGCAAGCGGGAAGTTCCGCCGACAATGCTGGATTGCAGCAGGGTGACATCATCCTCGAAGTGAATCGTCACAAAGTCCAGAGTGCGAGCGATGTGCAGCAGGCCTTGTCGAACGTGAACAAGGGCGAAGACGCATTGTTGCTCGTCCGGTCGAACGGCGGTAATAGCTTCCGGGTGCTGCATTCTCCCGACGGCAACTAATCGATTCACGCCGCACTCCGTTCATCGCCGAAGGGAGTGCGGCGATGCCTGGAAATGCGAACCTGCCGTGAACGATCTCAGCGGCTAAAGCCGCGATTGATTCCTCGCGACTGAACGGCGCGGCTGGAAGCCGCGCCCTTTCAAGGCAGCGCATGAGCCGGCGCCTTCAGATAACGGCCGGCGAACGTTAGGAACGTTGGCCAGTTTGATGCGGGTGTGTGTCCCGCGCTATGTTGACGGAACCCAACCTCTCCGTCGATCAACGCGGTCTCGATCGGCGGAAATTCGCTGGCTCCCAGATCTTTCTTGCCTAACAGTTTGTACACCGGACCGGCGCCAACTCCTGCCAGAAACATTCCCTTCGCATCCACCCATCCATCTCCGTTTATCGCTCCCGCGCCAATAAACACCGGACGTGGAGCGCACAGCGCGATCAACTCGTGCGCGTCCACCGGCAAATCATTTTCCGCGAGCGGCCCCGCAAATTTCAGGAAGTTGCCCGCCATCCAGTGGTACTCGCCGGTGCCCGCAATGTTGCCGATCTGCTCGCCAAAATTGCGCCGGAAAAGTGTGGCCCCGGCCTCGCCGGACGAACTGATGTATCCGATGGCAAACCGCGGATCATTCGCCATCGCCACCAGCGCGGCCTTGCCGTAGCGCGAGTGCCCTTCCACGCCCACCTGTTTCGCGTCCACGGATTTGTCGGTCTCAAAATAATCAAGCGCGCGGCTCGCTCCCCACGCCCAGGCGCGCAGCGCTCCCCAATCGTCGAGCGCCCGCGGTTGGCCCTGGTTGGTCAGCCCGATCACACCGGCGGTCAATCCTTCTCCGTTGTCGGCCTGCACGCTGGTCGGTATATAAACCGCGTAGCCCCAGCCTTTCGCAAGAACCTGCTGCTGCCAGGTGGGCCCGGAACCTGGCTTGAACATTTCTGGAAAGCGCTTCATCAGCGTGGCGAGCACTTCCGGGCTCAGCGCGAATTCCATCATCACCGGCACTGGACCGCTGGCATTGGCCGGCGTCGTCAGAGTCAAATCAATGTTCGCGGTCACCAGCGGGAATGCGGAGTTATCCAAGTGTCCAACCAGTTTCTTCGTGATGACCGGGACGTCGCCATTCATCTCCTTCGTCGTGCTGACCACTTCCCAATTCACCTTAGGAGTGTTCTTCGGCACGCGGCCGTAGATCTCGCGGTCGAAATCTTTCACGATCTCTGGGCGCCGCTCGTCCCACCAAGTCTTCGCCGTCGTGACCTTCTGGCCGTTCTTCAACAGCAGCGGGTCGGGAACCTTCGGGTATGGGTTGGCTTTCGACTCGTCGTAATTCGCGGCATACGGCGACTTTGGATCCCCGTCCGCTCCTCGCCGCAACGTGGTGATGCGCAGCAGGTCCATCATGCGTTGATGGTCCTGCTCGGAGGTGAGGTGCGCTGGCGGTTGCAGCTTGGCTCCCGTCACCTGCGCGCTCGCGCCGCAGAAGGGATAGACAGCGAGTGTGCACAAAACGACCCTGAAGAATCGAATGAATGGCATCCGCGTAAGCTCCCAATCCGCAACTATACAATTTTGCTGAAGACATCGGTTTTGGTCGCAAGCTCTACCGGCAAGCGCCTGAAATCTATTACGAGACATTCTTGTACTGTGCGCGAAAAATCAGTCCGGTAGGAACGTGGAAGAGCGGCTCTTCCAGGGCCGCGTAAGTGGACCGAAATGTGACTGGGCTTCAGCCGGTTCTGTCGTGTTCCAGGCTGCCTCACCCCTGCGGCACTTGCGCCAACGCCAGCAGCGTCGTGACGACGTAGGTGATGAGCAGCGCGACAATGCAAGCCGCCACCAACGGACGGTAACTCGTCTCCAGCAGATCAGCCAGCACTCCCGCAACAAAGATGAATAGAAATGGAATCGCCGCGAGCAGGAATCCCGCGCCCGCCGAGTCCGGATGCGCCATCCCCAGCCCCAGAAACAGCACCGCGACCAGCAGCGGCGCAGTGTTGCCAAAATAACGCGTGCGCGGCCAGACGGCGTAAGTCAACACCGCAACGGGAAGCCACATAGCAGCCGCAGGAGACGCGCGCCAGACCTGGAGCGTAACCTGCTTGTAGACTCCCAACACGGTGAATCCACGCCAGGTCGCACCCCAGAACTCAGCGTGACTCATGCTCTCGGCGAACGCATGTGCATGAAAGAAGTACACCGCAAACAGAACAACGAATCCCACGACACAAGCCGCGATCCAGATGACGAATCCCGCCTGCCGCCTCACCGGAGCCACATAAAGCAGAAAGCCGAGCGCCATCGGAACCAGCACGATTAGCGAGAACTGCGATCCCACGGCGATGGCCAGCGAAACTCCCAGCAACACGATGCGCCGCCAGTTCCACACCACCACCTCACGCGGCGCGTACAAGGTATGCGCCACCGCAATGGCGGTGAAGATTGCCCCAAAGGCGCCCCAGGCCGCAACGATCTCCGGTTCGGTATGCCAGACCGCGCTTGCCTGAATCAGAGAAGGCGAGAAGCAGTAGAAGGTGAGCGCGACGAACCCTCCAGTGTTGCCGCACAACCGCCGCGCCACATACCACAACGATGCGCCGAGAAAAAGCCCGCAGGTGAGAAACGGAATTCGGGGCAGCCATCGCCAGTACGCCGCCGAATCGCCACCAAAATCCTGCGGCCAAGCCAGCAGCGGCGCGGCCGAAACCATGTACAGCAACGGTGAATGCTCGGTATCAAAGCCGCTGTTGTCGCCGCGGAACAATTCTTGAGCAGGGATTGCCGAGTCCAAAAAAGGAGCCGCTGCCAGGCCTCGGCCGTGCCACTGCTTCCACCCCTCGCCAATGCGGAGCGCTTCCACACCGTCAGGCTCGTGAGCAGTCCGCAACTCGGCATGCACCAGCCACAAGGCCTGCGCCACAAAGCACAGCAGCAGCAGTCCGGCGAGAAATTGCGGACGTCCGAAGCGTTCGCGTGTGAAATATGGGCGCATAAGGTCGAGCCGAGTGTTTTACCATGGCGGAGGCAGTTTGCGCGAAAGATTGCCAATGATGACTTGCAAAGTAACGTTCTGCCATGAGTGATCTCGAGGTCAACACGGAGCGCAGTCCCGCGCAGAATCCGGCACAGAATCCAGCGCCAGGTCTCGCCCCGTCTACTCCAGCCTTCGCTGTAGCAACACAACCTTCGTACGCCCGTACTTTGTTTCTGGACCCGGAAGGCCTACGTCCCGGCTGGGGAGTCGCCTTTTATCTGGTGACGTTCTACCTGCTGCAGAAGGTAGCGATGGACTTGGTGTCGTTGCGGGATGTCGGCGCCAGCGGTCTGTGGTCCATGATGCTGGGAGAGTTGGGCAGCCTGGTCGCAGCGTTGATTCCAGCGGTTGTATTGGCGCGCGTCGAGGGGCGTCCGTGGGAAATATATGGGTTGCCCGGAAAGCGTGCCTTTGGACGGTTGTTCTGGAAGGGTGCGTTGTGGGGATTTGCCGGGATTACCTTGCTGATGTTCGCGCTCTACGGACTGCACGCCTTTGCCTTCGGTCACGTCATACTGCATGGAGCGCGCCTCGCACGGTTCGCGGCGTTCTGGGCCATGATGTTTCTGCTGGTCGGACTGTTCGAAGAGTTTTGCTTCCGGGGATACTTGCAATTCACGCTGGCGCGCGGCATCGGCTTCTGGCCCGCAGCGTTGGTTCTTTCCTGTGCCTTCGGATTGACCCACCTACGAAACGGCGGTGAGCAATGGAGAGGCCTTCTGGCCGCGGCGCTGATCGGATTGTTCTTCTGCCTGACCCTGCGTCGCACGGGCAGCCTTTGGTTCGCCGTAGGCTTTCACGCTGCATGGGATTGGGCCGAGACTTTCTTCTACTCCGTCCCAGACAGCGGAATGGTCGCTCCCGGTCACCTGCTGAGTTCGTCACACCGCGGTTCGGCCTGGCTCAGCGGAGGTTCGGTCGGTCCCGAGGGCAGCGTCCTTTGCTTCGTCGCGATTGCGGTGCTTTGGATTGCGTTCGACCGAATGTATCCGCGGGCGGTGGTTCGTCGTGAGGATGCGGCCGTGCCGCCGCTCGCGACAGCAGGTTCCTCGTCGCTGCGCTCCTCGGAATGACAAATCGCAGGAAGGTTCCAGCCGCACACTTGGAAATCAGAAGCATTAGGTTCGCGTTCCGGTTTGGGAGCGCAGCGCGCCGAAACTGATGCGGCACAAGTTTCTATTTCCCGCGCATTCTATACTGACTGCATGACCTCAGAAGCCGACCTGCTCACGCCGTTGCGTCGCTACTGGGGATACAGTTCGTTCCGGCCGCTACAGGAGCGGATCGTCCGCAGCCTGCTCGCCGGACACGACACTTGCGTCGTGATGCCGACCGGTGGAGGCAAGTCTCTGTGCTACCAGTTGCCCGCAGTGGTGTCGGAACGAACCACGGTGGTGATTTCTCCGCTGATCGCGCTCATGCAGGATCAGGCGGCACAACTGGCGCAGATGGGGATTCCGGCCGCGGTCCTCAACAGTTCCGTCAGCAACGAGGATCAGAGCCGCGTCATCCGGCAGGCGCGAGACGGCGCGTTCCGGCTGCTGTATCTTTCGCCCGAACGATTGCAGCGCGCCGACACGCTCGGGTGGCTGCAGCAAGTGCCCATTTCATTTTTTGCGATCGATGAGGCCCACTGCATTTCCGAGTGGGGACACGAGTTCCGTCCTGAGTACCGGCAGTTGAGCAGCCTGCGGGGGAAGTTCCCGGACCGTCCCATTGCTGCCTTCACGGCGAGTGCGACTCGCCATGTGCGGCACGACATTCTGGCGCAGCTCGAGTTACACAATCCGGACAAGTACATTGCCAGCTTCCATCGCCCTAACCTGCGCTACCTGGTGCGCCAGTGCGACAGCGTGGAGCACACCGCACTGCTGGTGACCGCGTTGCGCCACTACGACGAGGGCAATGTGATCGTGTACTCGCCCACGATTAACAAAGTGGAAGAAACGGTGGATTTTCTGGAAGACCAGGGGATCGCCGCCGTCGGCTATCACGCCAAGATGGACAGCAGCGACCGCCGCCGCAATCAGGAGCGCTGGATGTCGGACGACGTCCGCGTGCTTGTAGGTACCATCGCCTTCGGATTGGGCATCAACAAGGCTACGGTGCGGGCGGTCATCCATCTGGCGCTGCCAAAATCAGTCGAGCAGTTTTATCAGGAAGCCGGCCGTGCCGGGCGCGATGGAAAGCCCGCCGATTGCATTTTGCTGTGGCGGAAGCAGGATGCGGGCTTGCTCGGCTACTTTGCCAATCAGATTCTGGATGCGGCCGAGCGCGAACGCGCCTGGCAGAGATACCACACGATTCGTGGGTTCGCGGAGTCGGGGAAATGCCGTCACCGCCAGATCTGCACCCATTTTGGCGAGATTCCGAAGTGGGCGTCGTGTGGAGGCTGTGACGTTTGCGGGGCCGCGCCCGAGTGGCTGACCGAAACGATAACTCCAGCTGCGGTGCGCCGGACCGCGGTGGGCGCGGGTTCCGGCGGCGTGCGAGCGGTTCCGACTTCCATGGCCGATCAACCGTTGCGGGACTACCTGCGCGAGTGGCGGCGTGCCACAGCCCTCGAGCAGGGAGTTCCCGCCTACGTGGTGCTGCATGATACGTCGCTGGATGAGATTTGCCGGCTGCAGCCGGGCTCGATTTCGGAACTGCTGAGCATCACAGGGATCGGCGAGCGGAAAGCGGATCGATACGGGCAAGGAATTCTGTCCGCGCTGCGCCAGTACCGCGAGGGTGCGCGAGCGGCCGCACTGCCGGCGAAGAAGACAGCTCCGGCGCTGGAAACTCTGCAACTCCTGGCGGAAGGCAAGAGCTTCGAAGATATCGCGCGGATTCGTGGGCGGCAGATTGCGACCGTGGTGAATGCGGTCGCCGGTCTGGTAGAGAAGGGTGAACTGGAATTCCGCGCGGATTGGATCGATCGAAACCGGCTGGCGGTGATCGAAGCTGCTTGCGCAACCCTCGGGCTCGAACGACTGGAACGCTTGAAGACGTTGAAAGACGCGCTTCCTCCAGAAATTACCTACGAAGAAATCCGGCTGGTCGTGGAGGAAGCGCGTCTTTCAACGTCTTCAAGCGTT
>Ga0316363_10001423_pt1 | contig 21231 bp, 22 predicted proteins | sample Sb_taG_3_FD_200459 | JGI IMG/M metagenome (GOLD analysis project Ga0316363, IMG submission 200459) | Peat soil microbial communities from Weissenstadt, Germany - Sb_50d_a_PC metaG (v2) (version 2) | ecosystem: Environmental > Terrestrial > Soil > Wetlands > Peat | place: Germany: Weissenstadt...
CCGCCTCGGTTTTTGGCAAAGGCGTTTATTATTATCTGGCCATCGGCTCAATCCTGGTTGTTCTTTCTCTGTCCGCCAACACAGCCTTTGCCGATTTTCCGCGTCTCTGCCGCGCCATCGCGCAGAATAACTACCTTCCGCACGCCTTCGGATACCGCGGGCGGCGGCTTGTCTATACCTATGGCATCGTCGTCCTGGCGGTGCTCTGTGGCGGTGTTCTCATCCTTTTCGGCGGTATCACCGACCGGCTTATCCCGCTCTATGCGGTCGGCGCTTTTCTGGCCTTCACGCTTTCGCAAGCCGGCATGGTCATGCACTGGCGGAAAAATCGCGGTCCGAATTGGCTGAAGAGCGCACTCGTGAATGGGCTCGGGGCCGTCGTCACCGGCATCACCACGGGCGTTGTGCTGGTTGCGAAATTCGTGGAAGGCGCCTGGATTACGCTGCTTTTCATTCCCTTGACAATTTTTTTCTTTACCCTCGTCCGGCGCCACTATCACTCCGTGAAACTGCTTACCACCTGCAAGGTTCCCGTCGACGCGGCTGGTCTCAGCCAGCATCCGATTGCGGTCATTGCCATCGACCGCTGGAGCAACATCACCCGCCAGGGAATTGAATTTGCCGCCCGGCTCTCCCCGGAAGTGATCGCCTTGCACGTCGAGCCCAACGAGCATTCCGAATTGCTTCAAGACGACTGGGAACAATACGTTGAGCAACCCTTCCGCGCGGCTGGCAAGGAGCCGCCCCAGCTTCACGTCCTGCCTTCACCCTACCGCTTTATCATCATTCCCATCGTTCAGTTCATTCTCGACCTTTCGAAAAAACATCCCGATCGCAACATCATCGTGGTCATTCCCGAGCTCGTGGAAGACAAATGGTATGAATACTTCCTTCACAATCAGCGTGGCCGGCTTCTGGAATGGGTGCTTCTCGTCCGCGGCAATGAGCGTGTCTTTGCGGTGACTGCGCCCTGGTACGTCGGGGAACGAACCTGATTCCATCTGGAGGGGAGGATGATGATTAAGAAGGTGCCGGGGCAGGTGTGCCGGACGAGGTATCTGCCGGTCGCCGATACCCCGCCCGGTTCTCGGTTCAATGCTAGCTCTATGAAGGCTCGTTCAAGAACGATTAGGGCTTTCCCGTCCGAGGACGATCTTACCTCTTGGACGGCTCCCTGCTCGCTGGCTGCATTCTCTGCTGCAACTGCTGCGTCTGCTGTTGGTGTTTTTGCTGCAATTGCTGCGTCTGTTGCTGGTGCTTCTGCTCCACCTGCTGCTTTTGCGTGTCATTCGCCTTCTGTTTATCCAGCTTCACGTGCTCCTGGTCCTGCTTCTGCTGGAGTTTGTCTCGTTCCTGTTGCTGCTTCGCGATTTGCTTTTCCTGCTGCTGCTGGTACTTTTGGTCCAGCTTCGGGTTGCCCGTATTTGGAGTGCTCTTTGTTAAGGGCGGAAGGTCGTGAGGATGGACGGTCGTGCTGGCTCCAGCGGCGTTGTTCTCTGAACGCCCCTGATTTCCGCCACGATTGGCTGGAGTATAAGGCGCTCCTGCCTCTTTGGCCGGTACAGCGCCACGGTCATTAAAATCTCCGGGCCTGGGTGTCGCTGCGACGCCTGGCTTGCCCATGCTCGCCGACGCGCGTTGCTGCGGGTTGGCTCGGGCCGCCTGCGCATGTTGGGTTTGAGCGGCTACCGGCGGGATATGTCTCTCACGTGCCGCCGCCTCGTCTTCAGGCCTTGGACGCGCGCTGATTCCACCATTGCCACCGTTGTAGCTGACGTGGCTCACATTGTTGTTCATCACGTGGGTGTCGTAAACATTGTGGATGTTGGTGATGTTCACGTTGTTCACGGAACGGTTGTAGAAAAAGTGTCCGCCGTCCCAACGCCCGCCTTCAAAGCCCTCACCGAAATAGCCGAAGCCGTAATTGATCCCGCCGTAGAAGCCTACGTGCGGACCCCAGTAGCCGTCATAGAAAACAAATCCGTCGCCGCCCCAACCCCAATAGGCTGGAGTCCACAGGAAACCGACTTCCGGCGCCATCACCCATGTGCCCGGCACCCAGTAGTAATCGTTGACGTCGTAATCGTAGGCCCAGTAGCCCGGTGTCCAGAGATAACCGTCCCCCGGACAAAGAGGCTGCTCGTAGACCGGCAGCGCGGGCGGGCCGATCCTAATGGCCACGCCGATTTGCGCGAACGATGCTGCCGACATCGACAGCACGACGAACGCGAACAACAGCATACGAATAAAACGGATATGCATTGTGATTCCTCTGGCCAATCATCCCTCGTTTGCCCGGTGTTGCTCGGCTGCTCCGGGTTTCGTGGATTGAGAGGCGCGATTGAAGGACGAAACTTAACTGCAGACTCCGTCTCGCTCGCAAATAGCCCCGGCAGAACTTTCTCATTCCGGAGATGTCGAAATCTGTTCAAAAAAGCTCAGTTCCGAGCAGGTCAGGATTATCGCAAGTCAACGGTCTGGGCGAGGGGGAGTTGAGACGACGATCAATGCCGAACCGGAGACGCTTGCGTGGCCTCGAAAGCGTCCGTCATTGGCGGCACGCCCGAGTCTTGCACTTGGTTCTATTGTGCATTGTTGCCGAACATGGCTAGGGACCAGAAATGCGTCAGTACGCCTGCGAATGCCAAGCCGACAACAAACACCGCCCACCGGTAGCGCAACCAGGAATCGCGCAGGCTCGACATCTGGGCAAAGACATCAGGCACATAGGCTGCGCAATACGCGACGTTCGCGAGCACGGCCAGCACGAACAAGAGCAACAGTGCATTGAACTGCACAACGGTTTTCGAAACCGGCAGTCCCTTCACAAAATGGATGACCACGATGGCCGCGAGCAACAGGTTATACAGAATGCGCCTTGGTTCCCAGTAGCGAATTGCGTTACCGAGATAGTCGCGCCATTGAGCGGTTTCCATGTGTCTCCCGTGTTCTTTCGGCTAGGCGGGGCGCTGAATCCCCGCTTCTTGTTTCTGTGCGGTGCAAAGCGCCCAGGCCATGCGCGGGGTGTTGTGGGCAATTCCGAAGCGGCCCTGAGCATCCAGCAGAATGATTCCACCGTGGCCGTTGAGGCGCTGCTTGAGATAGTTCATCGCTTCCTGCGCGACCCACTCGGGCAGGCTTCCGGATTCGACGCGATCCGCTGCCCACTTCGCGAGCACCAGCTTCATGATCGGTTCTCCCCATCCGGTAGTGGACGCGGCGGCGCTGAGATTATCGGCGTAGCAGCCGCAGCCTATGAGAGAAGAGTCGCCGAGGCGGCCGGGAGCTTTGTTGAGCGTGCCACCGGTTGAGGTCGACGCCGCGATATTGCCATTGCGGTCGAGCGCTACGGCTCCCACGGTGTCGTGCGAAATTTCGGGCGCGAACAGATCGTTGCCGTGAGTTGAGTCCTGCGCCTGATACTCACGCAAACGCTCGACCTCCCTGGGGATGACAAGATCTTCGTTGCGGCAAAGAGCGATACCGTGCTCGGCGGCAAAGCGCTCGGCACCCTCGGCCACAAAATAGACATGCGGGCTGTCGCTCAGAATTTTGCGGGCAGCGCGGACCGGGTTGCGCAGACGCTCCACGCAACCGACCCCGCCGCCGCGGAGGGTCGCGCCGTCCATGATGAAAGCGTCGAGTTGCACCTTGCCGTCGCGGTTCAGGAAACTGCCGCGGCCGGCGTCGAAGGTTTCATCGTCTTCCATCACGACTACGGCCTCTTCGACGGCGTCGAGCGCGGAGGCGCCGCGTTCCAGCGCGCGCCATCCGGCGGCGGCTGCATTGCGTACGCCGTCCACGTGCGCTTCGACCATGTCGTTGGGAATAGCCCAGGCACCGCCGTGTACGACTAGAAGGGGATTTGTTGGCACTTTCAGTCCTTGCGGGAAGTTGCGGAAGATAGTTTAGCAGGCTGCTGTGGAAGTGTTATGCGTAGAAGCGTGATTCGTGGCAGTTTGATTCGTATCAGGGCATCGCTTTAGCGATGCCGAAAGCGGCATCCTCTGGACGCGCCTTTAGGCGCTGCGGTGGCAGGTCCAGTTTGAATTCTGAATGTGCCGACGAGTAGGGTAGTCTGCTCCGACCCGCACGAGGAAGCGCTTCACCGGATTCGCATGAATATATGCGCGCATTCCCAGGAAATCCTCGCGTTCATTTACCCGTATTTCCGAAAATCCCTTTTGCCAAACTGGAGCGCGGAACCCAAGTTCGCGTCCTGCCCGAAACGCGAAACCGCCCTTGATCAGTTGAACCGCCTTCTCCACGGTTATCTCCGCGCCCACGGTCAGCAGCAAATGGAAATGGTCGGGCATGATCACAAACTCGTGGAGGAGATACTTTCGCTGCTTGCGATACTGATAGAGCACATCGATAAATAGCTTGGCTGCGCGAGCGGATTGCAGAAGCCCGCACTTCCCCCAAGTCGAGGAAGTCACGAAGAAGGTGCGCTCGCCGGAAATTATGTGCCGTTGATCGGCATTACGGATGGGAATCGACATTCAAACCCAGCGCCTAAAGGCGCTTTCCTCTTTCGCCATTGGCGATATCGCTAAAGCGATACCCTGATACGAATCTCACACTATCTGGGATGATGCAGTGATGTCCGAACTCGCCGGGTGTGATGATTTCCGGGACGGGCGGGGGCCCCGTTGTTCCTTCGTTCAAAGTGCGCTCAGGCGGCCCTAGCGGGAGTGTCCATTTCCGTGGTCCGCTGCCAGGTGTAGATGACTCGGTGGACTACGGTGATGGTTGAGAGCACGGCGATCACCCATAGGACCGGCGCCATGACGTTGAACAGGGCGCCTATGATCAGCAGCACCAGACGTTCCGGGCGTTCCATGAAACCGACGCGGCAGGTACCGATGAGGGACTCGGCTCGGGCGCGGGCGTAACTCACCATGATGGCGCTGATCATGGCCAGCGCGGCCAGCACTACGTAGAAAAATCGGTTGCCGCGCGCGTAGAAAACCAGTAATCCAAAGAACAGCGACGCATCGCTGTAGCGGTCGACGATGGAATCGAAAAACCCTCCGAAGCGGGTCACCTGGTTCGAGGCGCGGGCGACCCGGCCATCCACCAGATCGAAGAATCCCGATCCGATGATGACGAGGCCGGCATAGAAAAACATGCGGCGCTGGTTGTCGCCGTTGGCATATCCAAATAAGAACGCGGCGTAGGTGTTGACCACCAGTCCCATCAGGGTCAGGAAGTTGGGATTGATGCGCGAGAGAGCGAGCAGGCGCACGATGGCGTCGAGCAGAACGCCGCAGGCCCGACCGACTCCGCTGGTCCAACTCATATCATCCAGCCCCTAAGGATACTCACTCCGTCTCCCGTTCCGGTTCCGGCAGCGCCGCCAGTTCCGCTTCCAGCTTGGCTTCGGCGATGTCGTGCATGGTGGAGAGCTTCAGGATTTCCATTTCGCGGCTTCCGCCGGGGGTGACGACCATGGCGGTGTCGCCAACTTTCTTATGCAGCAGGGCGCGCCCGATCGGCGAGGTGGTTGAAATTTTGCCGGCGGCCACGTCGGACTCCTCGCTGGTCACCAACTGGTATTCCATTTCTTCATTCTTGGTGCCGTCGTAGATGGTCACGGTCGAGCCGAGGCCAACTTTATCCCTGGGGATATTGTTCATGTTGATCAGCGACAGGTCGGCCAGGCGCTTGCCGAGTTGACGGAGGCGTGCCTTCAGATACTCCTGGCGTTGCTTGGCCATGTGATACTCGGCGTTTTCGCTGAGGTCGCCCATGGCGACGGCCTTTTTGAGCTCTCTGGGGATGTCGTGGGCCAGCTCACGCTCGAGCGTGTTCAGCTCGTCCCTTAGCCTCTTTTTTATCTCTTCCGTCATCGCTTTGGGCATTATAAACCTCGGCTATGGGTAATTGGCGCTCGGGTTCCGATTCACCGAGCAACGCCCCGATCCAACCCACTCAGGCCCAACCCACTCAACCGAAATGACTTAGTCCGGAACTGGCGGAAGCCGTAAGGGATCATAAGCGAGCAATTTCGGTGTAGGCCGCCGAGCACCGTCCGTCACCGTGCGGGCTCCGTCACCCCCTTCGCTTGCCTAGCCCCCTGACCGGCAATATACTTTGCGAGGCTTGCCCGGCGACTTGGGGCGGCAATCGCAAGCGTCAATTGCAAGCGTCAATTGCAACCATGCGGAGACTTTATGACGACGACTACTGTGGATCTGGAACAGGAAACTAATCCTTGGCAGGCGCAAGCCGCGCGCTTCGACCTGGCCGCGCATAAGCTGAATCTTGATGAAGGACTGTGGAAGGTTCTGCGGAGCCCGAGCCGCGAGATCATTGTTCATATCCCGGTGCAGATGGACGATGGGCACCTGGAGGTCTTCACCGGATTCCGGGTGCAGCACTCCATTGCGCGGGGCCCGGCCAAGGGCGGACTGCGCTACGCGCCCGACGTGAACCTCGACGAGGTCCGCGCGCTGGCCAGTTGGATGACGTGGAAGTGCGCGGTGGTGAACATTCCATTCGGCGGCGCCAAGGGCGGCATCATCTGCGATCCGCACAAAATGTCGCAGGGCGAGTTGGAGCGCATGACCCGCCGCTACACCGCCGAGCTGTTCGAGTTCATCGGTCCCGAGAAGGACGTCGCCGCCCCCGACGTGAACACCAACGAGCAGACCATGGCCTGGATCATGGATACCTACTCCATGCACATGCGGCAGACCTGCACCGCGGTCGTGACCGGCAAGCCCGTCAACATCGGCGGATCGCGCGGGCGCCGCGAGGCTACAGGACGCGGCGTTCTCATGGTCTGCGATCAGGCGATCAAGAAACTCCGCCTGCATCGCGACACCACCCGCGTCATCGTGCAGGGCTTCGGCAACGTTGGTTCGAACGCGGCCCGCCTCATGGCGGAAGCCGGATACAAGATCATCGGCATCGTCGAGGTGGGCGGCGGCCTGTACAACAAGAACGGCATCGACATGGAAGCACTGTGGGAATTCCGCCAGCGCAATGGCACGATTCACGGCTTCGCGGGCGCCGAGAAGTACGATCCGGCCGAGCTTTTGCTGGTCGATTGCGACATTCTGATTCCGGCGGCTACCGAAAACCAGATCACCAGCCAGAATGCGGACCGCGTGAAATGCAAGATCCTGGCCGAGGGCGCTAATGGTCCTACTACTGCGGCGGCTGACGATATTCTGTCCGAGAAAAAGGTTTTCGTGATTCCCGACATCCTGGCGAACGCCGGCGGCGTCACCACTTCTTATTTCGAGTGGGTGCAGGATCGGCAGGGCTATTTCTGGAAGGAGTCGGAAGTCAACGACCGTCTGGGAGACATCATGTTCACGGCGTTCGATGATGTTGTCCGCTACGCGGAAACTCATGGTGTGAACAACCGGATCGCCGCCTACATGCTGGCCATCGACCGCGTGGCGTACACCATCCGCCAGCGCGGAATCTATGCCTAGGAACCCGTGGCACAAGTGGAACACCTCATTATCAACTATTTGTTCCCCAAGATTTTGTCATCCCGAGCAAAGCGAGGGATCTGCAGTTCGCCGCAAAATGCAGATCCCTCGCTTCGCTCGGGATGACAATTCATGAAAGGTGAGAGGAAATATGAATCGCCCCCGAAACAAACTTACTCTTTGGCTAAGCGCTTTCTTCCTGATAATCACGATCTCCATTTCGCCGGCTTTGGCGAAGGCGCAGGCGAGTTCGACCGACACCAGTTCCGCCGCAAAACCCGCTGCTCCGGCTAATCCCAGCGCAACTCCGGCTGCGCCCAAGACGACGACCAAGGCAACGGTTGGCACGCCTTCCAGTTCGGAGATCGCCGCCGCTAAGGCCAGCGGCAAGGTCTGGGTCAATACCGAGAGCGGCGTCTACCACAAGAGCGGCCGCTGGTATGGCAAGACCAAGTCCGGAAAGTTCATGACCGAATCCGAAGCCAAGGCTGCCGGCTACAAGGAAGCTCACAGATAAAACGCGATTGAATCAGTGATTCAATGATTCAATGCCTCAATCACGTTCCTCCGTTGCCTTGGTCTCTGATGTAGAGGATAATCACATTGACCGCCTCCGAGGCACTGGTTCAGTCATCGCGTGAATCTTCCTAACTACATCACGCTCACCCGCATCGCCGCGATTCCGTTGCTCATATGGATTCTTTGCACGCCGCGCTTCTCTGGCGAGCAGACGGGGGAGCGGGAAATCCTGGCTTCGGTGGTTTTCATTCTGGCTTCGATCACCGACGGCATTGACGGCTATCTCGCGCGCAAACGCGGCCAGATCACCACCATGGGCATGCTGCTCGATCCGCTGGCCGACAAGTTGCTGATCGCCGCCGCCTTCGTCACGCTGGTGCAGTTCAATCCCGTGCTGGTGCCGGCCTGGATGGCCGTGGTCATCATCGGCCGCGAGTTTCTGGTCAGCGGACTGCGCTCCATTGCCGCTTCTGAAGGCTTTACGATTCAAGCCAGCGAACTGGGCAAGTTCAAGATGCTGGTGCAGATCATTTCGGTGGTGGCCGTGATTCTCGCCCGCCGCTGGCACGAGTGGCCCGTGTACGGCATTTACATTTTCCCGGTCTACTGGATTGCCTGGGCCGCCATCTGGTTCATGGTTCTGCTTTCGCTGGTTTCTGCGCTCGACTACTTCGTTGCCTTCTGGTCGCGGATCGACCGCAAATCGGAGAAGCGGCGGCGCCGGTCCTTCGTCCTCGCCCGGCGGAGAAAACGCGATGTCCAAGCTGTCTGAAACGCAGTCTGAAAAGCCGTCCGAAAATCTGACCTCGCGCGAAGTCGCTCGTCCCGCCCCGCTGTCCTCGGAATTGGAATTTTCTCTCGAGCAACGCCGGACTCTGCTCCGCATCGCGCACCAGGCGATTCTTTCCGTTCTGGAGCGTCGGCCTTTTCCGGAAGCGCCGCCCTTTCCGCCCGCACTGTCCGAGCCGCGCGGCGTCTTCACCACTCTTTATCTACGCGGCGACCTCCGCCGCGAAAGTCATCGTGAACTCCATCGCCAACTGCGGGGATGCGTCGGCTATGCCGTGCCCATCGCGCCTCTGTATCGCGCCGTGGCAGAAACGGCCCGCGCCGCCGCTTTCGACGATTCCCGTTTCTTGCCGGTGACCCAGGAAGAAGCTCCTCAGCTGGAGGTTTCTCTGAGTGTACTCTCCCGCCTGTTCCCGATTCATCCCCAGGCAGTGGAAGTCGGGCGCCACGGTCTGCTCATCTCCGATGGCGTTCGCCGCGGCCTGCTGCTGCCCCAGGTTCCCGCCGAATATGGTTGGGACCGGGAAACTTTTCTCGAGCAAACCTGCCGCAAAGCCGGCCTGCCGCTGGATGCCTGGCGCAAGACCGCAACCATCGAGGCTTTTACCGCCGAGGTCTTTTCCGACGCCGATGTCGAAGTTCCCTGCTGAGTCTGGTTCCGAGAATTCTTCGTGTGCAATCCGCTCCTTCGCGCCTACCCACTTTAGTACCCTTGCCCTCTCCGCAAGAGGACGTAAGCTGAGCGCTGGCGCTTTGATCGTGAAGGCAGTGTTGTGAGGGCAATATGGAACTCGCTGTTATGATCGTCGTACTGCTCGTCGCGGGCGCGATGATTCCCGGGAATCCCAAAATCCGTTTCTTCCGCTGAACGAAGCGAACGACTCCGTTACGCGTGCTCCGGACAAAAGAAAAAGGGGAGATTCGCTCTCCCCTCGTTCCGATCAAATTGTTTCGTTCTCTTACTGCTGCTCGTCCAGTTCCACCGTGTCGCCCGCGTGCACATCTTCCAGCGCGAAGACGATCATGGCGGACGATGCCGTCGGGGTTACGTTCAGAACTACCACTTCGCCCACGGCGCGCCGCGGCAGATCGCTCACATGAATGTTCGGCCCTTTGGTCTTGGTGAAGCGATTGGCCTCAAAAGCCGGCGGGCGCATCTGCGTGTCTTCTGAAGTCTGAGCTTTGAAGGAGAGCGAGTCCACCGGATCGCCCAAGGTGGCAGTGTAGGGACGCACAACGCGGAAATAGTCCCCCACTTTTACGCCCTGGTTCGAACCCATGTTTATATAAAGTTTCATGCCCGTGCCGAGGAAGCCGTCGAAGTCTTTGCCGAGCACGATCCGTCCGCTTAGCTTTGCATTCGCCGGCGCGAACCGGTCGAAATGCCCAGGCACGTGAAACGAAACCGGCGGTTTTTCCACGAAAGGCAGGGCGATATCTCCCGGGTTGATGGGATCACAACTAAACTCCACTTGGGCGATGGCGCTGTGACTGCGCGTATCGACCACCCGCACCCGGCCAATTTCCCCGTAAGGGCGCCCCGCGGCCGCCAGTACTTTTCTCTGCCCCGGATAGATTTCGTACTCGTTGACATCCCGCATTTCGCGGACGATCGAATACAGTTGTCCCGTCTGGTAGCCGCTCCCCGCCAGAAAGACCAGTTCCCCGATCTCGAACTTGGTTGAGGTCGGGGTCTCCAGACCACCGTTCACGTAATTCGCGTCGGGAACCCGTTCCTTGGTGAGAAATCCTGCGCAGTAAATGTCGGCTGCGGTAGGCGTCTGGAAACGCACGAAGGGCACGTTGACCGCGGTGTGGACGATACCGTCCGCATCGGGCGAGACCACCTTCGTCGACTGTTGGGCCACGGCGAGGGTCGCCGCCGCCATTAGTAGCAATAACAATCCTGTTTTCTTCATGTTACCTCCGACTCCAAACTGCTCCGGGACTGCCCCAGCTATCTCTCTCGGAAGACAAGGGTTACAGCCAAAAAGTAACAAGCCCACGGACAGGGGTCAAGGTTACGAGGGTGTTTAGCCCCTTTGCCCGAAAGTGCTTTCCTGAGCCGTTTGGCAATCCTTATGTTGCATCTGCGCTTACACCCTTGTAATATCGCGCCGTCGTTGAAAACAAATGGCCTTGGCTTTGTCTTCCACTCCCGCGCCCCGTCTTCTGCCCCAGCGCCTGCCCAAGGTCTGCCTGGCGCTGAGCGGCGACACTGCCGAAGACATGCTCGCTACCGCCGAGTCCATGGCCCAGGAGAACCCCTTCCTCGAGTTCCGTTTGGACTACCTGAAGCAGCCCTTGGCCGCCCTTCCGAAAATCCATCGTTTTCTTGAAACCCATCAGTACGTCACTGCCATCGGCACCTGCCGCCGCGCCGACAACGGAGGCAAGTTCAAGGGATCGCTGGCTTCTCAATTGGAAGTGCTCACCAAGGCCCACGCCGCGGGCTGTCAGATTGTCGACCTGGAACTTCAGAGCGCGTCGAAAGCGAAGCCCGAAGCGATTGCGCGCCTGCGCAGCCGCGCCGGACTCATCCTCTCGTTCCATGATTTCCGCGCCACGCGCAACCTCGATGCGACGCTCGGGAAAATGCTGAAGATTCCGGCCGACTTCTACAAGGTCGTCACCACCGCCACCACGCTTTCCGACAACGTGGCCATGATGAAATTTCTGCAGACGCAGAGCGGCAAGCATGCGCTGATCGGATTGTGCATGGGAGAGCAAGGCATCATCAGCCGCGTGCTCAGCGTGCGCGCCGGCAGCGTTTTCACCTTTGGCGCGGTCAGCGCCGATCTCAAGACTGCTCCCGGTCAGGTCAGTGCGCGCGATCTGCGCAGTATCTATCGCATCGATCAAGTCGACGCCGCCACTCGCATCTATGGAGTCGCCGGCGATCCCATCGAGCATTCGCTCTCGCCCGTGATCATGAACACGGCGCTGCGCCGCGAAAACGTGAACGGCGTTTATCTTCCTCTGCACGCCAAAACGCTCAAGGAACTGATCTATTGCGCGCGCGCGATTCCGCTGCACGGCCTCAGCATCACGATGCCGTACAAGCAGGCGATCGTGCCGTTTCTCGATAACACCGACGCGCACACGGCGAAGATCGGCGCCTGCAATACGGTCGTTCGCGGACAGGAAGGCAAGCTTTACGGTTTCAATACCGATGCTGCCGGTGTGGTTCGTCCCCTGGAGCAGCGCCTCTCCATCGAGAACGCGAAAGTTGTCGTGCTCGGCGCCGGGGGCGCGGCGCGGGCCGCGGTCTTCGGACTCAAAGAGCGCGGCGCGGAAGTGTGGATATTGAATCGCACTTCCGCGAAGGCTCAGAAGCTCGCGCGCCAGGCCAAAGCGCGCACCCTCAAACGCGCCGATCTCCGCAAGATCGCCTTCGACGTCATCATTAACGCCACTCCGGTTGGAATGGGGAACACGCACGACTGCCCGCTCAAAGACGACGAGATTCAGGCCAAGGTCGTCTTCGACATGGTGTACGACCCGGTCGAGACCCACCTGCTGCAGGTGGCGCGCGCCAAGGGAATCGCCGTCATCCCCGGAGTCGAAATGTTTGTGCAACAGGCCGCCCGGCAGTTTGAAATCTGGACCGGCAAGCCTGCTCCCACCGGCGATATGCTGCGCGCGGTTATGATCGCCCTGCAGGACCGCGCAGCAGCTCAAAAGCCGCAGAAAGCCTGACCGTGTGATGGCGACTCCAATCGACGCCGCGTAGCGCCGGCATCTTGCCGGCTGTTCTGAGGGCGTCTCGCCCTCAGCTCGGCGGACGAGCACGCCGGGTTCCCCATCCCTGCGCGTCCTTTGCGCAAGAGCCTGCCTTTTTTGCCGAAGCCCCGAGCGAAGCCGAGGGGGGAGTCGAAGGGGTGGGAGCCAGACTGATCGCACAACGGGCCTCGCCTTTCACGCCGGGGTGGCCGAGCTCTTACCCGCCTGCACAACCAGCGCCGGGGGTGTGAAACGGCTAAGTTTGCTTATGCGGAGGGAGGGGGTTGATATCGACGACTACGGTCCTGATTGTGCCCGACGCCCTCTTGAAAATCGCGGGAACGGGCTTTCTGTTGCTAGGTCTGCGCGCATCGAAAAATACAAGCCATCCCTCACGGCGGTTTTGGTGTTTCATATACGTAGCTAGTTGAGCAGGTCCGGGAATTTCTGAGCCCTTGAGCATTTTCATTTCGATGACATGCAGTAACCCCGAAGAAAAAGTTACAAATACATCAACAAATCCAATTCCCGACACACCCTCCCGAATCGCCGAGCCTTTCTGCGCGAGCTTTGCCCTCGCAAACACATCAAAAATCTCCTGACCAAGTTTTTCAGGACGGTTCTTGAGCTTTCCCTTAACTCTTGATTCCCAGAATGAATTGACTGCAGCGGCTTCGACAATATTCTTAAATTCGTGGAGGAACTTACCGATGGTGACGCGGGGAAGTCTAGTTAGGCGGCTTCCTGATTCTTCAACCTTTTCGGCGACCGCTTTTGTGACGTACAACAGTCTTTTTTTTTAAACTTGCTATCCAAAAGAGCCAGAATGTTCTTCTCGAAAACGTCCCGCTTCAGATTTGAGTTTCGGCGATAAAATGCGGTCCGGATTCGTCTCATCACCGCCAAAAACTCGGTTTCGCTTTTACCGACCCTTTCTCGGTCATAAACGCGCGCCAGATTCACGGCATACTGATCTGGGTCGCCTAAACCTCGACGGTTAAACGAGTCCTCCAGATATGTTTGTATCGAAAAGATCATAGCAGCCCTATTTTTGCTTCTTCTTCTTCTTCTTCTTCTTCGCGCCCGGGTCCAGGCGCCCATCCGAACGTAGCCCGTACTCGTCGCACAGATATTTGCTTATCCGAAGTGTTCGGTCAATGGACTTTTTTGCCCAAATATCCCGCCTACCGGTGGCATCGATGATCTCCAGCAATCCTTCGGCTTTGAGAGTTTTTAGTTCGGGACTCACGTTGGGCGTCTTCATTCCGAGATGTTGAGCGATCTCCTGCACGCCTCGACTCCCATCCGCCGCAAGATAGACCTGGGCTCTCCTACTGCTGTTCCTAAAGATCTTCTTTACCTCTTCAAAGTGTCTTTTAGCATCCGCGCGAAGTGCGAAGGCATTTGTTTCGTCTATGGAATCCACCTTATGTTCAATGTGAGCAAGGCGGTTCAGAATCTGCTGATAACGGCCTTCTTCGTCTGGCTTTTTACGGTTCATTTAGCCTTCTTCTTTTCCTTAGTATAGCGCAACGTGTTTGTGATTCGCAGCACTCGCCGATCACGACGAAACCACAGGCTTGACTTAAAATGATAATACGGTAAACTAAGCATACCGGTCAACGCCCATCGACTACAGTAGTTGCGAGACTCGTGCTGACCCACCGTTACTTAACGGTCAATTTATATGGATTTCAGCCAACACACTGCAGACTCCTTGGAGCGTAAGATGAACGTAATCATTTCGTTGCTCTTGAGAATAGCAAACAGCGGCAAAACGCTGACTCTTAAGGAACAAGTGCGGGATTTGTCAGCCTCCGGCCTCAAATCATCGGAGATTGCCGATATTCTTGGAAAGAAGGTCGGACACGTGAGCAAGGAATTGTCGCTTTTGAAGAGGGAATCAAAATAGAAATGGAAGAAGAGCTGCTTCAGACAATTTCGCGGCGTCTCGGAGTGTTGATTGCGCTTGAAATGAAAGCGCAATCAGAGCACCTTTCAACGACCGACGGCGTGAAGATGTTGGCTCGTTTTGGCTTCGGGAACACCGAGATTGCCGAGATCCTCGACACGTCGGCCAATGCAGTGAACGTAATGAAAAGTCGCCTGAAGAAACGGAAATAGAGTCATGGAAACCCCCGAAGAAAAGATCGCTGAACTAAAAGCGTCGATTGACGTTCTGATTCTGATTGAATTTTGCAAACGAGGTGCGAAGCGTGACGATGTCCGGGATGTGCTTGGAACCCTGGACAACAACCTCTTTGCAAAAGTGAACAAGATTTTTAACCAGAAACAAAAGACATAACACAATGACTACAAAAAAGAAGGCCAATAAGAAGTTGATGGCCGACGAACGCGTGATCGATATACTCGAACGTTTTGCTGCTGCGCAGTTGTATATCGCTACTCCGCTTGTCCGGACTGATATCGCAAAGATTCTCGGCATGGGTAATGACCGTGTTAATGAAATCTTGAAAGGTATAGAGAAACAAAAATAAGATGCCAAAAAAGAAGAGTGAAAGGCTTGAACCCCTCGAGGAGATCAAACGTCTCATCATTTTGGGGCTAATCAACCAAGGCGTGAAGGGAAAAGATATCGCCGCTATTCTTGAAGTCGACCCTGCAATTATCAGCCGGCTTCTGTCGTCCGGAAAATCACGAAAATGAGAAACCCAGGCGGGTGGCCCTGCCTATCGCGTCTAGTTCTATTCTGGAGGGTGGCCCGTCCAAGCTCTGCTTGGGCGGGGCCTTTGACCTCTTTCCCTAATAACACTTGACAACCCACCGTATAATAGAAATAGAAGAAAACGACAGAAGATGCGCGCGGCTCTCTCCCCTTATAACCCCCGCGCCAGCCGTGACCGATCCGGCAGATAAGGATGTAACAACCCTAACCGGCCTACAATCAAGACTCTACCTATAACTATCTTCCTTTCAAGACTTTGCCGCACAGCGGACGCTAAGTCGTTGATTCTAATATACCGGACCACAGGGGGGTACCCCTTACTAACCTTGGCCAGCGAGCAGATCGCAGCCAATAAGCGCAGCCAATAAATAGGAGCAACTATGTCATCCCTCGCAGCACCACGTTGCCGACACATCAAGGTCAACGGAACCCAATGCGGTTCGCCCGCTCTCCGCCACAAGAATTTCTGTTTCTACCATCAACAGGATCGTCCCCTGACGGTCGAATGCTACTCCGAAGGGCCTTACGCAACCGGCGAAATCGCCTTGCCCCTTTTTGAAGATGCGCACTCCGTTCAGACCGTCATTCGCCAGGTCGTGCAGATGGTCCTGCAAAAGAGACTGGAACGGAAAACCGCCAGCCTCCTGCTCTACGCGCTCCAGATCGCCTCGTCGAATCTCAAGCGTATCGAACTCGAAAAGCCGCAACCAGAGCAGGTTGTCACCGATCTCGAAACGGAATCGGAAACTCCCCTGGCAGCCCGTGACGACGACCAAAACGACCGCGAAAATTCGGCAAGCGCGCAACCCGCAAACCATGATCCCGCAAACCATGATCGGGAAGCTAGCCCGGTCAACGCCTCAACCCAAACCAACGAAGACGGCAAGCGCAGCGGCGAAGACCTTCCGCCCGGAACCATCCAGGCCTGTTATCAGCCCGCACCACAAATGCGGAATCGTCCTCGCCAAAACCACCAGCGAAAGCAACAATATGTAATGTGAACCCGCACCAACCAGTCGAAATCGAGAAGAGGCGAGTGGAAAGGGCTATAGGCACAAGTTGTCACTCGCGGAAACACTGGGACGCGCTTTTCCACGACCGCTCGACACGCTCGGGTGCAGCGCAAACCCCCTGCTAGCGCGCCAAAATCGCTTTCGTAGCAAATTGAGACAAGTCGGCGATGCAGTTTTCGTAAGAAAGGTTGCAAATCACACAGACACGAAGTATTATGATCGGTTGGACGCAGCATTCCGCGTCCATCTTGTCCCAACAAAACCAAAACTTCCAGGTAGAAAACGCAGCCCTAGCTTTTGAAAAAAATCTAAAGGGGTGCCCAAGCCCCGGTGCAATTCGGAGAGAATGCATGTCGTGGTACGCGTACTGCCTCACGGAACACCAGACCCTTTTGAACGGTGTTCGCGCCCGCCGTCCTTTCCTGCTGGATGGAATTCAAGGTGTGAACTCCGCTCCCGTCATGAGCTACCCGAGCGGAGAATTCGCGGTGATCGTCAGTGAATATGACCGCGCTTCCTCCAAACTCGACGAAAAGTCGGTTCTTGAACATGCCCGCGTGGTCAGCCAGAGCTTCCGCACCGCCACCGTCTTGCCCTTCCGCTTCGGAACGATTTTCGACACCGAGGATGCCATCCGCCAGGCCGTCCGAGCCAACCGCCGCACTTTTTGTGAGAGCGTGGCCCGGCTCCGTGGCAAGTCCGAGATGCGCATCAAGCTGGTGGTCCGCGACGGTTCTCTCCGTGGCGCTACGGAAGAGATTGTCCTGCCCGATACCGTCGGCCGCGAGTACCTTAGCAAGCTCCGCGAAAAGGCGTCCCGTGAGCGTGAGCGGCAGACCAAAGCCCGCGCCCTCTCCGTCCAGGTACACAAGCTCTTCAACCCCATCGAGGAAGAAGTCAGCTGCAAGAAAGTCAGTGCCGACGGAATGTTGCTGGATATCGCTCATCTCATCGATACCAAGTCGATCGAGAAATATCAGAACCGGTACAGCACGGCCGCCAAGCAATTCAAGGATTGCCAGCTGTTCGTGACCGGTCCCTGGCCGCCGTACCACTTCCTGCCTGGAAAGGTGCGCACCGTGGCCGGCGACAGCTAAGAACCTCTGCGCTTGGTGCCAAGCCCCCTTTCGAGGGGGTTTTGCTTTTTGGAGAACAGGCGATGTTGAGACGCGGCTGGCCGCGTCTCCGGCGGCACAGACGGGGCAAGCCCCGTCTCTACTCCCACCTCAAGTTCTGCCAAAGTGCAGCTTTATGCACCTGGCATCACATTGGTCGGTGATCCCGACGCCAGGGCATGCCTCTAAGTGATTCACCCTAAGGTCTTGATTTTGAACAGGTTCCCAAAATGGGACGCGCCGGGTGCGCCCAGTTCCCATTTTGGTTCGGCAAATGCTCATTTCCATGCCACTGAAGAGGCCGCACCGTTGGAACAACTTCACTCTCGATCGTCTCGACATGCCACTCTGTCCGTTCACGTCCCCCGAACGGCGCCAAATTAGTCTCCTCTGATACCCGCCACTTCGCCTCTTTGAAAAGGGTGGCCCCGAAAAGGGGCCGCTTTTTTTGTTTCTCGCGCTCCTGTACACTCGCGGTTTCCCAGCCATGAACCGGCGCGAAAGAGGAGTGCACTGAGTAATGAGACCTTCCGCAAAGAGAAAGCTCAACTTGAAAACCCTGACTCCGATGTCCGTTCTCCTGCTCTCCGCCAGCTTGGCCGCATGGTCCCAGACTGCGCTGCCCAAAGCGCAGGGCGCTCCGCCGGCACCTGCTTTTTCCAAAGAGCTGCGCGATCAGTTGCAAGCCGTGCGCGACGCCGCTCTCACCAACGACTACGCCTGGCATCAACTCGCGCACTTGACCGAGAACATCGGCCCTCGCCCCGCCGGATCGCCGCAAGCGCAGGCCGCCGCCGAATACGTCGCCTCCGAAATGCGCAAACTCGGCCTCGAGGTCCACCTGGAGCCCGCGCAAGTCTCGCACTGGATTCGCGGAGAGGAAAAAGCGCAGCTCGTCGAATATCCCGGCCAGGCGCCGGAGACGACTCAGCGCATTGTTCTCACCACCATCAGCGGCAGCTCTGCTACTCCCGCCGAAGGCATCACGGCGGAGGTCGTCGTCGTCCACAATTTCGACGAGCTCGCCGCTCTCGGCCGCCAAAAAGTCGCCGGCAAAATTGTCCTCTTCAACGTTCCTTACGACGAGCGCAAAGCCCTCGCCGGCATGGCATTCGAGGCATACGGCGAAGCCGTTGGCTATCGCGGACGCGGCGCCAAAGCGGCCGCTGAACTGGGTGCCGTCGCCTGTCTTATCCGTTCCATCGGAGGCGCCGACTATCGCCTGCCGCACACCGGTTACAGCGTTCCCGCCGGAATTCCAGCCGCCGCTCTCGCCGCCGAAGATGCCGACCTGGTCGAACACCTCGCCGCCCAGGGCCGCGTGCGCATGCACCTCACGCTCACTCCGCAAAGCCTTCCTGACGCCACCGGCTACAACGTCGTCGCCGACCTCAAGGGCAGCGAGCATCCCGAGCAGATCGTGGTTGTCTCCGGTCACCTCGATTCCTGGGACCTCGGGCGCGGCGCCATCGACGACGGCGCGGGGGTTGTCATCTCCATGGCCACCGCCGAACTGATCCAGCGCCTGCATATCCGCCCCCGCCGCACGCTGCGCGTCATCGCCTGGATGGACGAGGAAAATGGAGGCGGCGGACACGAGGCCTATGCCAAATCTCACGCCGCGGAGTTTGCCAACCACGTCGCCGCCATCGAGAGCGACAGCGGAGCCGGCCACCCCCTCGGCTTCTATATGAAGATGCCGCCCGCCGCCATCGCCGCCTTGCAGCCGCTGCGCGATATCCTGCGCCCCGTCGGCTCGACTGTTTTCCGCTCCACTGAACGCAGTCCGGGCTCCGATATTGATCCACTGGTGGATGCCGGCGTCCCCGGCATCGGCATCATCCAGGACGGCCGCAAATATTTCGACTATCACCACACCGCCGCCGATACGCTCGACAAAGTCGATCCGCAGGATCTGCGCGAAAACGCCGCGGCCATGGCGGTCATGGCATACGCGCTCGCCAGCATGCCCGAGCCGCTGCCGCGATAGGAATTGAAATCAGATGGCAGAAATCCGAATGCGTTCTCGAACAATGAGAACCCGAAGGCAAACCCGGCGCTGCACTTTGCCTATTACAATCTGTGCCGTATAAATGCCTCGCTGAGGATTACCCCGGCAATCAGGCCGGGGTCACAGACACATGTGGACGCTGCAGGAACTGGTTTCCGTCACGAAGTAAGCGACACGCAAAGCTCAGGCTCAGCCGCACACAGGACCGCGCAAGGCCGATGTATAATCAAAGTTTGTCCCCACATAGCTGTTCGCAGTGGGCGCGTAGCTCAATTGGCAGAGCAACTGACTCTTAATCAGTAGGTTGAAGGTTCGATTCCTTCCGCGCTCACCATCTTTTCAAGCGGTTACGGAAACTGCAATCCGCTCCGCAATCCGTTAAGACTGCAGTAGGGCCAAGCGCACAATTTTGCCATGCGCTTGTGCCATTTCAGCGGTCGCTGCGTCGCCATACACGTTCATGGTCGTTCGGATGTCAGAGTGCCGCATTAGCTTCTGCTGCACTCCAACTGGAGTTCCGACCGAATCGAGCCATGACCGGTAGGTATGACGCAAGCTGTGTGTGCCAAGCTTGCCGACGCCCGCCTTGTTCGCAGCCTTTTGGTAAACTCGCCAAATCTGATCGTAGGACCAGGGCAGTCGTCCAAGCTGCGCGGGAGAAGCAAACATCCAATCGTCGGATTCGGCGAACTGACTGGTTAGCTTCCAAGCCTTCAGAGCCACCAACAATTCACCGTCAATCACCAAGTCTCGGCGTGACTGTGCCGTTTTAACATCGTCAACATGCTGACAGACAATTCCGCGTTCTACGCGAAGTCTTCCGTTCAGCCAATCGACATCGGCCCATTTGAGTCCCAAGCATTCGCTGATCCGAAGGCCAAGGCAGCAGCACAATAATGCAACCGTCCTAAAGGGCTCATCCAGATGTTGAATAAACCTCTGGAATTCCTCAACCGTGAGACTGCGCGGTTGCCGAGTCCTCTTGGTGGCACCTCTGACCTTCACCAACTCTATGGGGTTGCGCTGCATGGTCACGTGTTCGCGCCACATCGCAAAGTCCCAGAGAATACTCAGCACACCTCGAACGTGCGCCTTACTCTTGGGAGCCAAAGCTAGAGATTCCAGCCACAGTTCCACCGGACGCGCCTGAAGTTGAATCAGTGGGCAATTCCCCCACCGTGGCAAAATGTGATTCTTCAGCCAAACCTCGTAAGCACGTCTGGTATCGTTTCGCTTTGGCATCTTCTCCACTCGGTACTGCTCAGCCAGCGTCTTTACTGTCAAGGAGTCGCCAACAATCGTCGATTGGCTACCCAACGACTCTTCTTGGAATACCTTCGCCGCTGTCCTGGCCTTTGTCTTGGTCGGATACTGACTCACGGTGCCAATCCTCCTTGTGCGCCGTTTGCCATCCTCCCAAGAAAGGAAGTTCCAAGTCTTGCGTCGTTTGTCGAACACTACACTTCCTGTCTTAAACCGTGCTGCCCTTTTCATTGCTCCGTCCTTTCCGCAGGGCACACGGATGGCGAAATGGATGGTAGCACGGAGGATTCCAGAAGAGCAGCGTCTAAATCCGTGTGACGGAAACGCCAAACGCGGCGTTTTGTGCCCGACAGTGCAAACGCTTTCAACTTGCCTTGTCGCACCCAGAGCAGCAATGTACGAGGCTTCACCTTCAGGTAGTTCGCTGCTTCCGTTACCGTCAACCATTCCGATGGTGTGAATGTTCGCATTTGCAAGATTCGGTTACTCTATACGTCCGTTCCGTATCGCAAGAGTTGATCCTCTTAGATGCCGCCATGACCTGATCCCCTCTTTCCGCACGAAGCTGAGTATGATTTCGGACGAAGGGAAGGGGAAGAGGTATGTCGAGGAGCAGGCACACGGAAGCGCAGATGATTGGGGCGCTGAAGCAACTGGAGGTAGG
>Ga0316363_10001431_pt1 | contig 21100 bp, 14 predicted proteins | sample Sb_taG_3_FD_200459 | JGI IMG/M metagenome (GOLD analysis project Ga0316363, IMG submission 200459) | Peat soil microbial communities from Weissenstadt, Germany - Sb_50d_a_PC metaG (v2) (version 2) | ecosystem: Environmental > Terrestrial > Soil > Wetlands > Peat | place: Germany: Weissenstadt...
CTACGTGGCTAGAGCAGGGGAAGGGGAAGCTTCCCCTTCCCCTGCACCCCATCCCCTCACGGAAACGGAGGACAAAGTGTCAGGGATGTGCCCGGTCTAAAATGTCAGGGATGCCCCCGGCCATTCAAAACAGTAAACCGTCCCGTTGTGGGAACGTGAAGCGGTTGCCTGCCACAGCTTCACGTCTGCGGATGAAGCCTGAAGCCAGGAGCCAGAAGCAGCAATCAGCTCAGTTGCCAGATGGTGTCGAGCACGGTGCCGTCCACCCACTTCACCACGGCCACGGGACGATCTCCCAACTTCGGCCGTGCGGGCTTACCGCCGCAAATGCGCTCGACTTCGGCCTTGATGTCCTGAATGGGACGGATGGGCAGGCTCGAACCTTTCACCGCGTCCAGCAAATCCTGCCGCCGGGGATTGATCGCGATGCCGCGCTCGGTGACTACGACGTCGATCAGTTCGCCCGGCCCGGTAAGAGTCGTTACTTCATCGATGATCACGGGAATGCGATCGCGGAATGACGGCACGGCAAGGATGGTGCACCCTGCCGCCAAACAATTTTGCCAGCCGCCAATTCCGTGCAGCAGCCGTCCATCGGAGTGGGTGACCACGTTCGCATTGAAATGCACATCCACTTCGGTCGCGCCCAGCACCACGGCGTCGACCAGGGACGCGAAATTTCCCTTGCCGTGATAGTTGTACGAAGTGAAGGGCGACGTTGCGACGTGGCGCGGATCGCTGCCAATCGATTTCACCCCGTCGAGATCAAACGTTTGCCCGTCCAGAATGTAATCGGTCAAACCTTCCTGCAATAACTCGACCAGAAATTTCGTCGATCCGCCGCGGACAAAGCGGGCCTTCACGCCATCTTCTTTCATCATGCGCCGCAGGTAGTCCACAAAGGCGAGTGCGATTCCACCCGCTCCTGCCTGAAACGAAAACCCGTTGCGCATGATTCCGGCATCGCGCAGGAAACGCGCGACAAACTCCGCAATGCGCAAGCGGTCAGGCGAGCGCGTAATCTGCGTCGTACCCGAGACGATCTTGGCGGGATCGCCGATGGAGTCGACCTCGACCACGTAATCCACGTTGTTACCCTGAATCTGCCAGGGAACGCAGGGAAACGGCACCAGATTGTCGGTTACGACGATGACGCGATCGGCATAAGTGGAATCCGCCAACGCAAAGCCGAGAGACCCGCACGCCGACTTTCCATGGGAACCATCGGCATTGCCAAATGCATCAGCTGTCGGCGCAGCGATTACGGCTATGTCGATGTGCACTTCTCCATCTTGAATGGCCTGCCAGCGCCCGCCATGGGAGCGCAACACGCCCATCCCCCGCATTTTTCCCTGGGTGCAGTAGTCGCCCAGCGGTCCATTCATGCTGCCTTCGATGCGATGGATGACGCCGGATTGCATGAGCTCAATCGCGGCTTCTTGCGAGGGAAAAGAGGCGCTCGGAAACCACATCAGATCTTTGACGCCGATTCTTGCTGCCGCTTCGAGCGCCATAAGCGCGACGCGGTCGCCATCACGCAGATGATGATGATTCGAGATCACCATGCCATTGCGCAGTCCGCATTTGCGCAGAGCGGTTTCGAGATTGGCTGCGCGTTTGTCGCCGTGCTCGGGATAATCTTTGCTGGAGCAAATAGGTGGAGCAGCTTTTCGCCCGCGCGGCTGATATTGCCCTACGCCCAGAAATGGAATCTGCGGCCTGCCGTTGACCATGGTCGGCACGCTGCGTCCGGCAGCATTCTGGGCTAGTTCGATACGTTCCGTCATTCCGTTCCTTCAAACCCTCAGGATCGTGTGGGGACGCGTCTTTGACCCGTCCAAGCCGAGCGAAGCTCGACAATCATCATTTGTCATGCTTTCCCCATCGCCTTGGCTCTTGCTACCAACTTGCGCGCACGCTCGACCACGGGTGGATCAATCATCTTCGAGCCCAGGCTCACCACGCTTAGTCCGCGCTGCTGTGCGTCTTCGAAAGCGGCGACAATCTTCAATGCTTTCTCAATCTCTACTGGAGACGGCGCAAAGGCCTCATGGATGACTGGAATCTGCGAGGGATGGATGCAGCCCATGCCTTCGAATCCCAGAGCGCGGGAACTTTCTCCCCAGTGGCGCAGGCCAGCCAGGTCGCCGACATCACCAAAAACCGAGTCGATGGCCTGAATGCCGGCCGCTTTCGCTGCATTTAACAATCGGGTGCGCGCGTATTGCGACTCGCCACCGTCCAAAGTTTTCACTACGCCGAGGTCAGCGGTGTAGTCTTCGAGTCCAATAGTCAGGGCACAAACATTCGAACTCACGGTGGCAATGGCGAATGCATTTTCGATTCCTAGAGCCGATTCCACGATGGGCATCAGCCAAATCGGCCGATCAATCCGATCGCGGGACTTCAGTTCGTCGATCATGCGATCTACCTGGCTGACTTGTTCGGGTCTCTCGACTTTGGGAATCAGGATGAGGTCGGGTTCTTCCGGAATCAGCTCGGTTAAATCCTGCAGTCCAAGAGGTAACTGATTGATGCGAACCATGCGCTCGCAACTGCCAAAGTCGACGGCGCGCAGTGTGTTGCGCACCAGGATTCGTGCCGCATCTTTTTCAGCGAGGTGAACGGAATCTTCCAGATCGAGGATGATCGCGTCGGGCCCGTGCAAACCGGCATTGATGAAATATTTAGGTTCGCTTCCTGGCAGATAAAGCCGCGACCGCCGCAGACGGTCGCGAGGCGAAGGCTTTGGGACCGCGGCTCTCTCCGGCAGGGCCTTTTGGTCGCGGCCCAGGCCAGCGCGTTTGACGGCGGTTTCGACTCGCGCCGCGATCGCGAATGGCAATGCGCCTTCATCGTGGATCGCAATGCGGGCGTGCTTTACACCTAGCGATTCGACCACTTGGCGGGTCTGGCTCAGGATCGAACCGCCGTAGTAGAGTCCGACGCGAGACTCGAGCGTGATCTCAAGGCCGCCGCTGTCGCGCGGTTCGATGGCTACGTGCAAGTCGGAGCGCACGTCTTTGCCGTAATGACCGGCTTCTGCGGAGTGAGCTGTTTTCAATTCCGTGTCATTCATGCGGCGTCTCAAGCCGAGCTTTGCTCGGCCGGACAGCCGTGGACGGCTGTCCCCACGTGATTCTCTACTTCAGCTTTGCCAGGATCGCGTCCGTCATCTGGATCGTCGACGCGGCACCTTGGCTGATCGCCTTCGCGCCACCGGAAATTCGCATCATGTCGTAGGTTCGAACTTTGCCCTCTTGCACCACAGCGGCAATGGCATCCCGAACTCGCTTAGCCTTGTCGTTCTCGCCCACGTGCTCCAGCATCATGACAGCGGACAGGATCATGGCGATTGGATTCACGATTGGGGGATTCAACTCCGCATATTTGGGGGCTGATCCGTGCGTGGGCTCAAACACAGCGACTTCGTCTCCGATGTTGCCGGAGGCGGCGAATCCCAGGCCGCCGACTAGCCCGGCGAAGGCGTCGGACAAGATATCGCCGAACAGGTTCGAGGCGACGATCACGTTGCAGTCTTCGGGATTCTTGTTCAGCCACATCAACTGTGCGTCGATGTTAGTGGACCAGAGGGCGATCCCCGGATAACTCTTGGCGACTTCTTTGGCGCTCTCTTCCATCATGCCGGAAGTCTCGCGAACCACGTTAGGTTTTTCGCAGATGGTCACGCCTTTGAAGCCGCGCTTTTTCGCGTAGTCGAAGGCGGCGGTGACGATGCGGCGGGCCGCAGGCCGGGTGATGATGCGCACGCTGACGGCGATGTCTGGGCCGGGAACGCTGGCGAAAGCTTTGAACTTGGGATGCGAGTTCAGCGCGGCGCGTACATTTTCGGGCGGGTTGGTCCACTCGATTCCGGCGTACATTCCTTCTGTGTTTTGACGAAACACCGTGGTATCGATCCGCGGTTCGTCGTAGTCGTCGTCCCCGCGCTTGCGAATGTAGTTGAGCGGATTGCCCGTGAAGCCGATGCAGGGACGCATGCAGATATCCAGGTTGAACTTCTGCCGCATGGTCACGATCGGGCTGTAGTAAACCAGTCCCTTGCCTTGCAACTCGGGCTTCAGTTCGGCTTGTGCTTCTTTGTTTGGCTTTGACGTGATAGCGCCAAACAGGCCGAGCTTGTGCTTGGCGAGCAGATCAATGGTGCGCTGGGGGAGCGCGTTGCCTTCGTTTCTCCAGCACTCCCAGCCGATGTCGGCCGGAATGTAATCGGCATCGAAGCCTACTGATTTTAAGACACGCAGTGCCTCGGGCAGGACCTGGTTCCCAATTCCATCGCCGGGCATCGTTACTACGGAATGCTTTGCCATGAATGCGTTTCTCCTAAGAACTCTTCACTAATGAGGACACCGAAACGTCCAACCACGCTCCACACGGGCGAGGGCGCCCGCGCCACACTGGCTAGGCCAATCCCAGGCGCTTTGCTACTAAGTTTTCGACTCCCTCGGCGATGACCAGCGATTGCGGAACACTTCCCAGTGGCGGGAACGCGAACTTCCCGCCGCGCCAGTGAATCACCCCGGAAGTGAAGTCGATGTCGATTTCTTCGCCCGGAATGATGGTTTTTTCTTTGGCGGCGATTTCATTGGCGAACTGCTCGCGCAAGCGCTTCACCAGTTCCGGCAATTCGACGCAGAGGAAGCCATTGTTGTACGCATTGCGGAGATAGGTCTGCGAGAAGCTGGCCGCGATCACCATCGGGATGCCTTTGGCCTTGAGGCAGGTCACTGCCTGCTCGCGACTTGATCCGGTTCCGAAGTTGAATCCGCTGACGACCACATCGCCGGCGCGGGCGCGAGACGCGAACTGCGGATCGTAGTTTTCCATTACGACCTTCGCCATCACTTCTTTGGTGACGTCGTCGCGGTAAGTGTAGTCCTTTCCATAAATCGCGTCGGTGTTCACGTTGTCTTGAGGAAGGAATACAAGGCGGCCATGGACTCTTGCCGGAAAGCCGGGGAGAATGTCGACCTTCTCCGCTGTGGCACTTGCGGCAAATTCGGTGTAGCTGCGGGTCGGGTCACGATCGCTCATCTCATGCGGTCCGCGAATGTAGCCTGCTAATGCAGAAGCAGCGACAACTTCGGGACTCGCCAGATAGCATTTTGCGTCGCGCGATCCCATGCGGCCTTTGAAGTTGCGATTGGTGGCGGAGATTCCAACTTCACCAGGCTCGAGCAGTCCGACTCCCAGGCCGATGCATGGGCCGCAGCCTGCAGGAAGGGGATTGGCTCCGGCATCCAGCAGCGTTTGCCAGATGCCGCGCTGCTCCGCTTCCTCCTGCACCCACTTGCTGGCCGCACCCAAGTAGAATTTCACGCCCGCCGCGACTTTCTTGCCTTTGAGAACCTCCGCAGCAGACTCCAAATCTTCGACACGCGAGTTCACACAGGAGAGCAAATATGCCTTTTGGATCGCGACCTTTTTCTTTTCCATTTCGGCAAGAGAACTCATGACTTGCACTGTATCGGGACCCGATACGTGGGGCGTGACCTGACCGAGATCAAGCACGATGCGAGCCGCGTAGACGGCTCCGGCGTCAGGTCGTGGCGGATTCTTCGTCCAACTCTCGATGTCTTTCTCTGCAAACCGCTCGACACCGCTTGCCTTGAGCCGTTGGTATACGTTTTTCAAATACTTGATGGTAACTTCATCCACCGGAAACCAACCCACCAGCGGTCCCCATTCGGTGGTCATATTGGAGATGGAGAGCCGTGCGTCCATGGAGAGACTGGCCACTCCTGGGCCGCTGAATTCGATGGCTGCGTTCAGAACCTCATCGTGGTTGTACAGACCGCACAAGCTGATGATCACGTCCTTGCCGGTAGCGCCTGCGGGCAACTTGCCTTGCAGTACGACCTCGACCGAGCGCGGAATCTGCCACCAGAACTCGCCCGTGGCCCATACTGCGGCGGCGTCGGTGCGCACGATGGGCGTGCCGATCGCCCCCAGTGCGCCGTACATATTGGAATGCGAATCGGACGCGACTACGAATGATCCCGGGACGACGTATCCACGCTCCACCATGATCTGATGACCGATGCCTGATCCTGCGGGGTAGAAGTCGACGTTGTGTTCCTTGGCGAATGCTTCGATGGCGCGATATTTTTTCTGGTTGGCTTCGTCTTTGTTTTGAATGTCGTGGTCGAGGGCGAAGACTAATTGTTTAGGATCGTGAATTGTTTTCGCGCCGATGCCTTTGAATTTGCTCATCACCGCCGAGGTGTTGTCGTGGGTCATCACGTGATACGGGCGGACAGAGAGGAAGTCGCCGGTGCGCAGGGGGCGCTTGGGGCCTTCGGCGAGGTGGGATTGTGCGATTTTTTCGACCATGGTCTGGGGCATGAGGGTACTCCGGTCTAAACGAACTGCAGATTCCTCGCTTTGCTCGGAATGACAAACTAAAAAGAGAAAACGTTGCAAGCAACGTTTCTACAGCTGCTTTTTCTTGCTCATCGACTTGTGCGGGGCTGGCCTTTTCGCTCGCACGTCTGCTTTCATCAGCGCCATCAGCTTGCTGACCGATCCTATCTTCTCCAGGTTCCAGATGGCGTCTTGCAGCTTCTTCTGGGCGCTCTGCGACAATACGCCTTCTGCCAGCGCGGCGAACTTTTCTTCGACCTCCTGATCGGTGAGCGGGTTGCGCGGATCGCCTTTCGGATAATCGAGTTGCTTGGTGAATGTCCGCCCATCGGTAGTTGTGAGGTTCACGATCACACGCTGCAGTGCCGGGAAAACCTTTTCGATCTCCGGATCGGCGACCACTTCAACCTTCTTCAGTTGCGCGCGGATTGTGGGGTCCATGATCTTTTCCATGGTGAACTGCACTGGCGTCACTTGCCGCTCCGCCAGGGCTGCCGCGATCACGTAGGGCAACGAATGATCCGCCGTCTCCTTGCTGCGGGGATCGTACTTGCTGGGATCGGAAAGAATGTCTGCGGCGCGAGCTAACGAGCGAATCTGAATCTTAGTCACTTGATCCGGCTTCAAGTCATTCGACTTCACGATGTCGAGCACGGCTGAAATTGGCGTATGGGTTAGAGCCTCAGTCGGAAAGGCCTTCATGCCGCACTGCGTGATGCGCCACGAATCGCCCAGGCCGTCGGTCAGGATATTTAGCTTCCACTCTGGCCCGAAGACGTGCGTCAATCCTTCTTTCCCGTCGACGACGTGCTCGGGCCCGGTATAGCCCTTCTCGGCCATGAGCGCCGCAAGCACTCCGCTTTGCGTCGCCATGGGATCGACGGTGTTCTTCATCATGGTGAGCTTGCCGGCGGTCACCGCGCCTAGCGTGGCATGGCGGCTGGCCGAAATTCCCACCGCGTGTTGAATCTGCTCCCACGGAAGATGTAGGGCGCGCCCGGCGACGAAGGGTGAGACGAAGGCGGTCAAGGTGGCGTGATGCCAGCCGCGCTCGCGGATGCCGGGGAAGGCGGCTTCGCAGAAGCGCATTTCAAATTCATGCCCCAGCACGAGGCCGACGATCAATTCTTTTCCGTCGCTTTTCGTGCGCTCGCATCCTGCCAACGCAGCGGGAAAAATGTCGGAGGGATGCGACGGATCCTGCTTCCAGTAGATGTCGTTGTAATCCATGCAGCGGATCATGAGGCCGTTGGCGAGCGAGGCCGAGACGGGATCGATGCGCTTGCCGGTGCCGATCACGGTGGCCGGGCCTTTGCCCGCGATCTCGTCGAGCACTTCGAGCGCAATCTTCACGTCGTGTTGCTGGTACCCGCCAAGGGCACAGCCGACGGAATCCAGCAGGAAGCGCTTGGCTTGATACACCGCGTCCTGCGAGAGGTGCTTGTAATCAAGGCTGGCGGCCCAGCGCGCCATCTTCGCGGTAATCGTTTCTCTGGTGGCGACAGCTTCTTTAGCGGCGGACAAGAGATCTCCTCAAGTAATGTTCCTCCCTTAAACTTGTCATCCCGAGCGAAGCGAGGGATCTGCAGTCACAGGCGTACGCGAGAAACTGCAGATTCCTCGCTTTGCTCGGAATGACAAGGCTGAGGAAGAATTTGCAAGTCATCTCTCATTTCACTTTCACATTCTTCGGATTCTTGAACGGTAGAAACGCCATGAAATCGGCGTGATGCACGATGTAGGCTTCGGTGGTGCGCTTCACCAGATCACCCTCGGCGGCGTGGGCAGCGATAATGTGGCAGACTTCGTCGGGAACGCCGCACTCGAGCGCTAGCGCGACCCCCGTGAAGGGATGGCGCAAAGCCTCACCACGCTCACTCTGGCGGCTCTTGCCGTCTGGTCCGAGTTCGTACTCGAGCAATTTGCCGACGTCCGCGAGAATTGCGCCCGCAATCACCACGTCCATGTTAATCGGCAAGGCGCGGCCCATGAACTCGTGCATGGACTCGGCGCTCTGGCGCGCGATGTGGACCACGCAGCGCTTGTGCTCCATGAAGGTAATGGGGCAGTTGGGCACGAGCAGTGTGAACGGGATCCGATTCAGATCGTCGGGTTTCAGCGGACTGCGCTCCAGGGCCTTGATCCAGGTCTGGGTGACCTGCTCACGCAGTTTGGGCTTCTCAATCCACTGCATCTCCGGCCACAGCCGTGCGACCGCATCGCGCATGCGCTCAGCCCCCTCCGAAACTATCTAGCTTATCGTGTGGGGCGCGGCGGCGTCGAGGGGGATGCGGTAGAGACGTCGCTAGCTACGTCTCTACAGGCGCACACTTTTATTTGCTCTTCGGGAGAGCGGCAAATTACGATAGCCGAGCGATGAAAAACCTTAGGTTCTGCTGCTTACTGATTTTTCTGTGCATGTCCTGCATGCTCATCACAACCAGCGCCCAGGCTGTGAAGCCCGCCGGCACCCATTTCTCCGCGGCGTCCAATGTTTATCCCGTGCAGGAAGGTTTCGTGGACGCGAATGGGATGATGATTTATTACAAGATGCTGGGCCGCGGCGCGCCGCTGATGATTGTGCATGGCGGCCCGGGCGCGTCGCACGACTATTTTCTGCCTTATCTGCTGCCGCTGGCCCGGCGCAACAAAGTAATTTTCATCGATGAGCGCGGCTCCGGGCGGTCCCAGAAGCTTGAAGATCCTTCCGGCTACACCGTCGAGAACATGGTGGAAGATGTCGAAGCCGTGCGACAGGCGCTCGGCCTGGGCAAGATCAGCCTGCTGGGCCACTCTTATGGAGGAGCGTTGGCGCAGGCTTACGCTTTGAAGTATCAGGCGAACCTCACCCACCTGATTCTGGGCAGCACCTGGTCGAGTACCAAGGCGATCAACGAAATCTTTGTGCGCATGAAACAGAACATGTCACCGGAACTGCGGGAACGCATCAGTGGACTAGAAGCGGCGGGGTTGTTTGGGCACGGCAAGGATTACGAGAAAAACCGCTACGTCAACGACTATATGATTGCGGCCTGGGGCGAAGGCTATTTTCCCTACCTTTATCAGAACCGTCCCGATCCCAACTACGATCCGATCGACAGCGGCAAGATTTCGTGGGACTTGTATCGTGAAATGTGGGGCGGGCACGGAGAGTTCATTATCGATGGCAACTTGAAATCGGTGGAACACACGGACCGGTTGGCGACTATCAAAGTGCCGACGCTGATTCTAGTGGGTGATCACGACGAATCCGATCCGTCGCTATCGCAAGCGATGCACGAGAAGATCGCGGGATCCAAGATGGTGGTTTTCCCCAAGGCCGGGCATATGACCTTTGTGGACGATAATGAGATGTTTATCAAGACGGTCGATGGGTTCCTGCATGGATCGAAGTAGGACAATTTCAGTTCTGCTATTGGGACTGCTTGCGGCTGCGGGGATATCCGTCGGCCAACAAGGCGCTGCGACCGGCGAACCGCTGGTAGTTCGCACCACGAACTTGCCCAAAGCCTACCTCAAGCAGCAATACGAAACTCATTTGGAAGCGCGCGGCGGGATCAATCCTTTGCGCTGGGAGATCACGGAGGGGACGGCGCCGGCGGGCATCGTGCTTGGGCGAGATGGGGTTCTGAGCGGGGCTCCAACGGAAACCGGTGAGTTTCGATTCACTGTTACGGTGACTGATGGCGGTAAGCCCGCAGTGCAACGCAACCAGCAACTGGTGCTGACGGTCGTGGCGCCGCTTCTGGCGCAATGGGGCCGCTATCCCAAGGTCACAGGCCGGCGACTGGAGGGTTCAATTATCGTCTCCAACCAGACCGAACAGGAATTTGATTTGACCGTAATCATGATGGCTGTGAATGAGACCGGGCGCGCTACTGCCATCGGCTACCAGCGCCTTGCATTGAAGAAAGACACCACAAGCTTGGAGCTTCCTTTTGGAGAGAACCTGCCACAGGGTTCGTACGAACTCAATGTGGATGCGGTCGCTGAAGTGGCCGCGACTAACTCGATTTATCGGGCGCGGCTGGTACCGAAGGAGCGGTTCTCGATGCTGGAGGGGCCATGAAGACAGCTGCAGACAAAATATAAGAGTCCCGAGGTGGTGTTGGGATCGTTCGTCTCGGCCAGTAGCTCGCTTTAGACCCTTGCCGACCTGCCGTAGTTGCGATCCTTGCGGATGGCTACTCGCGATCATTGCTCGGGCTCCGGGCTTACCGCCAACCGGATAAACCAACCCAACGCCTCGGGACTCTATCCTGCCTTCGACAAATCTTCTTGTTCGCCTCAACCAGCGCTTTGCTATAGACCCTTGCTAACCCTCCCTCAGTCATTTTGCAATGTAGAGGGTGACTTCGCTTGAGCCCCGGACGCCGCACCAACCGGGAAAACTTCAGAAGCTGTCAAAGAACGATTATGTTTTTACTCTTTTCATTTCTAGAGTCAATGAAAAATACAATGCCGTATCTTACGATTTTTCAATGGAGTGCAGCTGGTTCACAGGCGGGTGCAGCAAGGTTGGTGCAGTTCTTACGTCACAAGGCTTTGTGACGTGCGCCAATGCGCAATTTTCGCGGATCTTCTTATCTGGCGCGGTCGAGCATGGTGAAGAGACTCTGACTGTATTTGTGTAAATCTCGGCAAAACCGCTCTGGACGGTCCGTTTCGGGGACTTTCCGTTTGTTGACAGAGTCGCAGTTGTCATCCCGCAGCGAGGGATCTGGGTTCTTTCGCGCTGCCCGGCGAATACCCAGATTCCTCGTCGCTTTCGCTCCTCGGAATGACAGGAGGCTAGGTCAGTCGCGGCTCAGAGACGTAGCAGAGCTACGTCTCTACAGTTATGTTGTTTCCGTGTTTTCGCTCGTCGAGGTAAAATGCCCGTTTCCCGCAACATTCTTTAAGGAGTGCTATGGCGCGAGTATCTCGGTCGCTTATTCTTTTGATCCTCGCATGTTTCGCCTGTACGGCGTTGGCGCAGTCCGGCGCAAACGCGGAGCAGCGCACGGCGCGCTATCTCGAATCTATCCGGCGGCAACCGTCTCTTCAGTTGGCGTTCTTGCGAGAGATGCCTAAGGGTGGCGATCTGCATGTTCACCTCAGCGGCGCTCTTTACGCGGAGAATCTGATCGACTATGCCGCGAGCGACAACCTGTGCGTGGACCGGACGACGTCGATACTTATCGCGCCACCATGCGATGATTCCTGCGAAAAATACACCAGCAAACCAGCTATCCGTTGCGCGTATGGCGATCATGTGATCTACAACTCGATTGTGGACGCTTGGTCGATGCGTAACTGGGAGCCGGGAGAGGCATCCGGGCACGATCATTTCTTCGCGACCTTCGACAAGTTCTCTTTGGCGACGCATAACCATACCGGGGACGCTCTTGCAGAGGCCGCATCGCGGGCGGCGGAAGACCATCTTCAATATCTCGAGTTGATGCATACGGCCGACGCTGTACAGTCTGGGCAACTGGGGGCGAAGCTGGGATGGGACGATGACTTCGCTCGCACGCGTGAGAGGTTGCTGGCGGGCGGCCTGAAAGACATTGTCACGGCTACTAGCAAGCGGCTTGATGACGATGAGAGCAAAATGCGTTCAGTGCTGCAGTGCGGAACTCCGGAAGCGAGTCCGGGATGTGATGTTAAGATTCGTTATCTGTACCAGGTGCTGCGCGGGTTGCCTCGCGAGATGGTCTTCGCCCAGATTCTTTTCGGCTTCGAACTGGCGCAGACGGATCCGCGATTCGTGGGACTGAACCTCGTTATGCCGGAAGACTGGTACGTTCCCATGCACGATTTCGAACTGCACATGAGGATCCTCGACTACCTGCACGGCGTGTATCCCAGGGTGCGCATCAGCCTGCACGCCGGGGAACTGGCTATGGGACTGGTGCCGCCAGAGGGTTTGCGCTTCCACATCCGCGAATCGGTAGAGCGTGGACACGCCGAGCGCATCGGGCATGGCGTGTCCGTGATGAACGAGGATCGTCCCCTTGAGTTGCTGCGCGAGATGGCTCAGCGGAAGGTTCTGGTCGAGATTTGCCTGACTTCCAATGATGTGATTCTGGGCGTAAAAGGCGACGCGCATCCTTTACCGATCTATCTGCGGTATGGGGTGCCGGTGGCCCTGGCCACCGATGACGAGGGCGTCTCGCGATCCGACCTGACGCACGAGTATCTGCGTGCGGTTCAAACCTACGACTTTCTCGGTTACAAAGACTTGAAACGCATGGCGCGAATGAGCCTGGAGCATGGTTTTCTAGCAGGCTCCAGCCTGTGGTCATCCGACTTCCGTCCGGTGGCAGTGTGCGCCAATGATCGTGCGGGTGCTGGGAAACCCTCGAGCGCGTGTCAGAAGTTTCTGGATGCCAATGAGCGTGCCCAGATGCAGTGGAAGCTGGAAGAGGAATTCTTTGGATTCGAGAAGAAGTTTTGATTTTGTAGCGCCGCCATCTTGGCGGCCGCGCGGGCGAGACGCCCGCTAGACAGCCGGCGAGGACACCGGCGCTACAAAGGAAGCTAACCAATGACGACCGAGTCCGACTTCGCTCGCGCCGAATCTGCTGCTCAGTTCCTGCTTTCGCAAACTCCACTTCGTCCGGCAATCGGACTGGTACTGGGCTCAGGTCTGGGCGGGTTTGCCGACGAATTCTCCGAAGCGACGCGGATTCCTTACGCAAGTATTCCTTCATTCCCGCGCTCTACCGCGATCGGTCACGCCGGACAGCTGGTGATTGGAAAGGTTGGCGACATCGCGGTGGCGGCTATGCAGGGACGCGTGCATCTCTACGAAGGGTATTCTTCAAGAGAGGTCACGTTTCCAACCCGCGTATTTGGGCGAATGGGGATTCGCGCGCTGATCCTGACCAATGCTGCCGGCGGCATCAATCTCGAATACAAACAAGGTGCGCTGGTGGTAATTACCGACCACATCAATCTGCAAGGGCACAATCCACTGGTCGGACCGAACGATGATCATTTTGGCCCGCGATTTCCCGACATGACTCAGTCGTACTGGAAGCCATATCGCGAGATCGCACTCCGAGCCGCTCGCCACCTGAACAAGACCGTGTATCAAGGCGTGTACGCGGGTCTTTTGGGGCCAAGTTACGAGACTCCGGCGGAGATTCGATATCTGCGTACGATTGGCGCGGATCTGGTAGGCATGTCCACCATTCCGGAAGTTATCGTGGCGCGCCACATGGGATTAAGAGTGTTGGCAATTTCGTGCGTGACCAATATGGCCGCGGGGATATCTGATGAGGTGCTCAACCATGAAGACGTGCTCGCGACTGGCGAGCGGGTTAAGGGAGACTTTGTGTCGCTGCTGCGTGCAGTGCTGCCGGAGATCGCTTCGGATGTGAAGATATAGCACCTGCAAGACACGGGCGGGGGCGCCCGCGCCACACGAACCCGCGCCACACTAGCCCAGACGGGGAGACGCCCGCCCTCCACTGAATATCTAGAACGTGAACTTCGCGGCCAGTTGAATTACTCGCGGACCGCCTCCGCCTAGGCCCGGATTGGTCTGAGCGACGTCAGGCGTTTGCGTGATTAGGCCCATCGGCAGCAGCGGTTGCGTGATGTCGCCATTCACATGAGCGGCAGGATTCGGCACAACCTGCGGGCTACCCGGACTTCCGTTGTCTACGAATCCCGGGATGATGGTGTGCGCCGGCAGGGCGAAATTCGGATGGTTGAAAATATTGAAGAATTCAGCGCGCAATTGCAGATTAACTCGTTCCGTCAGCCGGGTATTTTTGCTGATGGAGAAATCCACATTGCTAAATCCTGGGCCATAAATCGAGTCGCGACCCAAGTCACCAAAGGTTCCGAAAGCTGGCTGCACGAAGGCCAGCGGATTGAGATAGCCCGTGCTCGGAGTCCAATGGGACAGAATGGGATTCACTCCCGGCACCACGTTGGGCCGTTGATTGAAATAAAACCGGCCGCTGGTATCCGTCGAATTAGCGATTGGGATCGGACGGCCGCTCTGCACGCTAATGATCGTGTTCAGCTGCCAGCCCGATCCAAACTTCCGTAGCGCGTCCCAAGACGGCAGTTCATAGTTGATCGCCGATGTGAAGCGGTGCCGTGTGTCGAACAGCGAAGGGCCACGCTCGGCAGGGAGATTGCCAGGATCCTGGGGAAACGCCGCGCCCGGAACAAAGTCGATTCCGTCGGAGGCGTCATCGATCGACTTCGACCACACATAAGCAGCAAAGCCGGAAACACGGTGAACGTTCTCGATTCGTCCGATTGCCTGCAGGCCGTTGTATCTGGATGAACTCGAGGGCGTTAGCTCGTCGATCGCATTGTAGTTGGGATTAGCGCGAGTGCCGCTGGCATCGGGTTCGTTCAGGTCGGTCAGGCGCACCAGTTTGGTACCCTTGCTGCCCACGTAGCGGGCTTCGAACGAGGCATTCTCCGCGAGTTTCTGCTGGAGATTGAGATTCCAGTTCTGCGTGTAGGGAGAATGGAAGTTCCGTGGGGTGACGAAGATCGAGTACGGGGGCGACGCAACACCGTTCATGATGGGCGCCTTCCGCGTCGGATTGGTGCCGTTAAATGCGGTGGGATCAAAGGAGAGAGGAAAGATCCCCTTGGGTCCGATGGGATTGGTCGCGACTCCAGCGGAGGTAGTGAAATTCGCGATCAGCAGGTCTTGCGGCACGTAGTCATAATAAATTCCGTAGCCGGCGCGGAGCACGGTGTTCTTCTCGGCCTGCCACGCGAATCCCAGGCGCGGGGCGAAGTTGCGCAGATCGCGGTTGTATAAGCCGTTGAGACCATCGGTGCCCACCATGGCCAGGTTGCCGTCCCGGCCGAGGTTCGAGAGCAGATTGTCCTTCTCACTCAGGGGCCCGAAGTATTCCCACCGCAGGCCGAAGTTTACGGTGAGAGTGGAACTCACGCGGTAATCATCCTGCGCAAAGAAGCTAAACCCATTGTTGTAGGTCGTGCGTTGCGTGTTGCCCGCGTCGACGGAGACGAAAGAGCAGCAGGGCCCGAAGGGACCCTGGTCCTGCGAGCCGCCGGTGTAGAAGTCCGCCAAAGCGTCGACCACAGGGTCGTGACTCAGTCCGACTCCCGCGGTGAACTGGAAGATGCCGCGCTCCAGGTTGTCGTTGAAATTGCTGATTGCAGCACGGCGAAACTCTCCTCCGAATTTGAAGGTATGTCGGCCTTTCAGCCATGTGAGGTTGTCGAGAATCTGAAAGGTCTGGCTGGTACGCCCGCGGGGGACGCTGAAACCGGTGGCCCCGAGGTTCTCAATGTTAGTGAAGTCAAACTCGGGCAGCCCGAGCTTGCCGGTACCAAAGTTCAGCCCGATGCTGCTGGGATCGAAATTGGCGTCCAGCGAACTGAACGAAGTCCGGTAACGGCTGTAGCCGAATCGCTCTTCGTTGATTAACGAGTTGCTCAAAGTGGAAAGCAGACTGACCGAAACGACCTGCACCCGGGTGGGCGAGGTTTGCGCGAACTGGGGCAGGCGTGATCCCGCGCCGAAACCGCCCGGCGAGCCGAAGGGAAACACCTGGCTGCTCTGGGCAAAAGCGTAGCGGCCGGTCAGCAATTCTGTGTTGCTGAGGTTGTGGTCGATTTTTGCGATGAAGTTGTCTCCGTCGTTCTTGTCGCGCACCACGCCAGGAATTTGGCTGTTATCACTCTTCGGATAAAAAGCCAGGATCGCGTCCAGGCCGGGATTGATCACGGGATTGGTGGAGGTGCCATTGATTGCCCCCGCGATCGTGCGGGCTTGTTGAATCTGGGTCTGGGTTGGAACCAAAAGCAAGAAATCGGACCCCACTTGCTCGCGCTGTCCTTCGTACGCCCCGAAGAAAAAAGTCTTGTCCTTCACGACAGGACCACCCAAGGATGCTCCGAAATTGCTGTTCTGGAAAACGGACTTGTGGGGGTCGGTGTTGAAAAAGTTCCGGGCATCCAATGCGCTATTGCGCAGGAATTCGAAAGCTGAGCCGTGAAGCTTGTTGGTGCCGGACCTGGTCACGATGTTGACTACAGACCCGCTGTTGCGGCCGTATTCGGCGCCAAACTGCGATTGCAGGTTGAACTCCTGGATGGCATCAATCGGCAACAGCGAGGCCGGGGCCCCCCCGATGCCCGTTTGGTTCAGAGCCGAGTTATTGAAGAAAGGATCGTTGTTGTCGGTACCGTCAAGCGTGTAGTTGTTGGAGCGGTCGCGATTGCCGTTGATGTTGAATTGTCCGAAACCACCTTGCGTGCCGGCCACGCCGGAAGGATCAACCGTGGCTCCGGGCGACAATGCAACCAGTTTGCCAAAATCTCGGCCGTTGAGGGGAAGTTCGGCAACCAGTTTCTGGTCCACTACGTCGCTCAGCACGTCGCGCGTGGTGTCTACGACGGGTGCTTCTTCCGTGACCGTCAACTGCTCCACTCTCTTCTGCAGGCCGGTTAAGTCGAAATCAGCGCTGGTATCCGAACCAACGTTGACGATAACGTTCTGCGCAACCGGTGACAGTCCAGTCGATTCCGCCATGACGACATACTCCCCGGCAGGAAGCTCAGCCAGCACGTAGGCGCCGTCGTCGCCGGTCGCGGCCTCGCGCACTTGGCCCGTGGCACTGTTCTTGGCGGTGATCTTCGCCCCGGCAATCAGGGCGCCGCCCGGATCCACGACTTTTCCCCGAATCGAGCCGCGGAAGCTTTGTCCTGGAAGAAGACTGGGCAGCAAAAGCACAACGGTCAAAAGAATCACATGTCGAATTCCACGGTTGATGTCACCTGCGACAGGTCGTTGACTGCTCATGTGTGTCTTCTCCTCGAAGCTCGGGGAAACCTGTAAGGATGCTGGTAGCGCCGCCGTCCCGGCGGCTGTCGTGGGAGCGTCTCGCCCCCACCGGCGAGGGCAGGATGCCCTCGCGACAGCCGGCAAGATACCGGCGCTACCAAGATGTTCAACAGAGTTAATCACGATCGTACTAGTTTTTCGCGCGCGGAATGAAGATTGCGACCGGAGGCCTTACCCCATACGTGGCTGCGAAGCTTCCCTGATTTACCGCCAAGCCAAGATGCCCGCGAGAATCGACGTACAGCAGCGGCTGGTTCAGCGGCACGTCGCTGAAGGTGCGCACGAACGGAACATCCATTTCACTCTTGCCGATGGAAATGTGCACAGTCTGGCCTCGCGGGTAGCCCAGCTTCAGGAAATCGTCGGCGCTGATGTTAGTAACTAGATTGCCGAACGGTCCGTCGGTCGCGATCACCTCTCCGCCCAACCCGTGTTCATCCAGCTTCGCCGGTGCAATGTCCAAGCGCACGAGTTTGCTCACCTCGATCTCGGGCCCCACCCCGGCCCAGTCCTCGCCTCGCGCCAGATGCGCGCCCACCGGTGAAAATATGTCGCGCCCATGAAAAGTCGACGACAGCGCCGCTCCGATCATCCAGTCGCGATTGGTGATCTCGCGCGCACCCTCGATTCCATCGCGATCCTCCACCATTGTCATCAACCCATTGTCCGGCAATGCAAAATACTGTCCGCGTCTTGACTTCACTACCACCGCTTTTCGAGTGCTGCCCACAGTCGGGTCGACCACAACCACAAATATCGTTCCTGCCGGATAATATGGAGTCGCGCCGTACAGGAAGCGCGCCCCGTCTCGAATAGAGAACGGTGTGACCTGGTGCGTGAGGTCCACGATGCGCACGTCCGGGGCAATCGAATACATCACACCCCTGCAGATCGCGACCGAATCGTCCACGGTGCCGAAGTCAGTCATGAAGACGATTGTGGGATTGCCCCTTGCCGCCGGACTCTGGGCCGCAGCGCGACTTCCCGCGCAAATGATCAGAAGAAGGAATACGCTGAAATACCGCGATCGCCTATGCCTGCCCCGGACTCGACTGGACATGTTGCACTCTCTCAATACGGTCAGCTAGGAAACAAATTGTAAATGCTGCCGGTTCAAACTAGGGAGCTTCTGACTCGACGAATTCCAATCGACACACCTTTGTGTACCTTTGTGTACCTTCGTGTCCTTTGTGGTTAAAGGTTTCAGGGCATCAACCATGTAGGACGAGATCGGCGTTGTCAAGCACACCCCGGCGTGGGGGTCTGACCGTCCACAAACGAAGGAAAATTTGTGCTTCGGACGGCACTGCGAATGGTCAGTATTGTCGTCACATCTTCTCCATACGGTATCGGCTATCCATCTAGAATCGACTTCATTGCGGGATATATGCGCCGATACTTCGCATATGCCTTGTCCAGAACAAGCGAGTCGCCGGAGTTCGGATCCACCTGCCCAGCAACGCGTACCGCGGCATCGCAGGCTGCATCAACCGACGGCCATGCCTTTACGCCGACTCCTGCCAGGATTGCGGCTCCGTACGCGGCGCCTTCTTCCGCTTCCACCATCTCAACTTGTTGTCCATACACATCGGCTTGAATTTGGCGCCAAAGCGGCGATCTGGCGCCACCGCCGCCCAAACGAATGGTTTTCACCGGCACTTCGATTTCCTGAAAGATAGTGAAAGTGTCGCGCAAACTAAAAGCAACGCCTTCCAGCATCGCACGAATCACATGAGCTCGCGTATGAGACGCGGTAAGCCCAACCAAAACGCCCCGCGCCGCTGGGTCGAGGTAGGGCGTGCGCTCGCCCATCAGGTAAGGAGCCCAGAGCAAACCATCGCATCCTGGCGGAGCGCTCGCCGCATCCGCTGTGAGTCTCTCGTAAGAATTACCCTGACTGTTTGTCCCCGCTCCAAACTGATCACGGAACCAACGCAGTGAAAGGCCGGCAGCCTGGGTTACCCCCATGACCAGCCAGCGCCCGGGCACGGCATGGCAAAATGTGTGCAGTCGTCCTCTCGGATCAAGCGCTGGACCACTGGTTGCAGCCAGAACAACTCCCGAAGTTCCGATGGTTGCGCTGACTGTTCCCGACGAAACCACACCCATGCCAATCGCGCCTGCGGCCTGATCTCCCGCACCAGCCACGACTGGCGTGCCGGCCTGCAGTCCGGTAGCGGCAGCGCCCGCGGCCGAAATCTGCCCACAGATTTCTTGTGACTCGTACAAGTCGGGCAGCAGCGATTCGTCCATATGAACCAGACTTAGAATCTCTTTCGACCAGCGGCGGTGGGTTACATCGAGCAGCAGAGTACCGGAGGCATCAGACACGTCCGTGGCCCGCTCGCCAGTCAACTGCAATCGCACATAGTCTTTGGGCAGCATCACCGAGCGCACTTTGTTCCAGCTCTCGGGTTCGTTCTCCCGGACCCACAGGCATTTGGTCAACGTGAAGTTGGTGAGTGCAGGATTGCAGGTGAGCTGGATTAGGCGCTCGGCTCCAATTTGAGCGGTCAGGTCCTGGCTCTGCTGTTCAGTCCTGACATCACACCAGATCAGCGCAGGCCGGACGACATGCGCTTGTTCGTCCAGCAGGACCGCCCCGTGCATTTGTCCAGATAAGCCAACGCAAGCAATCTGCTCGCCGCGCACATGACCCTGCGTGAGCGCCTTGCGCACAGCCACACTGCAAGCGCCCCACCAGTCGTCGGGATCCTGTTCCGCCCAGCCGATTCGCGGAGACGCAAAGGCTTGGTGATCCCCCGTAGCCGAGGCGATGACACGCCCCAGTTCATCGATGATGAGAGCGCGCGTACCTCCGGTACCTACATCAATTCCCAGGAAATGCATTCTGCGGATCGCCCTTGCGGTTTTCCGTGTTTGTCATCGAGGCGTCCATTGCGGATGGCCGGTAAAAAGGCCATTCGCAACACTGATCTGATAAGCCAGCACAACTCCGAAGGCCAAACTCACCAGGCCAGAAGCGAGCCCTAGCCGCTGCGAAAACCTCTCGTGCCTTTTTCCAAAGAAGTTGAACGCGGAGGCAATGCTCATCGTAATCAGCATCATTCCCCCAACCGTGCCGGCTCCAAAGACGAGAAGGTAAGCAATCGCCCAGTGAGGATTCTGGATAGTTGTAAGGATGAGCAAGGCTACTGCAGCGGAACCGGCGAGTCCATGAACCACACCCACTACCAACGGACGGAGCTGTTGATAGAGGCCAATTCTGCCGAACAATCGATCAAGCCAGGTCAGCGGCGTTTGGGGGTGGCTGTGAGCATGCGCCTCGGGAGAGTGGGCATGGGCGTGGCTGTGCACATAGTCTCCATGGCTGTGAGGATGCCGATGAATCACTGCAGATTCTTCCTGGGAGGGAGGAGAGATTGAGCGCACGGAGCGGACGAAGCTTGCAATATTCATCACCCCCAGGACAATCAGCATGAGACCTACAGAGAGCTCCATGGAGAGGCCGATTCGGGCGGGAATCACCACATCAAAAACAATGATGACAGTACCCACGACGAAAATCGTCAGCGTATGACCAATGCCCCAGAAAATGCCCGTCATCGCAGCTTTCAGAAGGTTGCGCTGGCGGCTCACGATCGTGGTCACCGCAATCACGTGGTCGGGATCGGTCGCGTGGCGCATCCCGAGAAAAAATCCTACTGCGACAATGGAGAGAAAACTGATCATCGCGCTCTTGCTTAGATTGCCGCTTTCGAGCACAACTCGTCAAGGCTCGGATAACCAGCCTGTAGATGCTCCAAGATAATGTCACCCCTTAACTGCAACCAGACTTTGTCACCCTAGAGGGATGGTGACATTGAGTCAGAAAGAGTTCCAACGGGTGAAAGTGATTGAGAATGCGGTGGCGGGGCG
>Ga0316363_10001436_pt1 | contig 21069 bp, 34 predicted proteins | sample Sb_taG_3_FD_200459 | JGI IMG/M metagenome (GOLD analysis project Ga0316363, IMG submission 200459) | Peat soil microbial communities from Weissenstadt, Germany - Sb_50d_a_PC metaG (v2) (version 2) | ecosystem: Environmental > Terrestrial > Soil > Wetlands > Peat | place: Germany: Weissenstadt...
AGCTAAAAATGTCTGACTGCTGATGGTCTTGACCGCGCATGGACATTAGACGCTCAAACCATTTGCGAGGTCGCCTGTTTTATGCGATTTTGCCGAGTTTTTCCGTATCCTGCTAGACTTCCGGGTGGAGAGATCGTTTGAACCACGCTGTTTAGCGTCGTCCAAAAGAAGGGTGACGTAACCCGCCTTGTTCAATCTTCCAGTACAGGGATTCGCTTATGTTGCAGGAAGCGGTCGTGGACACCTTGCAGCGCACGGTTGATTGGCTGCTAAAAGAAAACGATGCTCAATCGTGGTGGAACGCTCACACCGACCATGCCGAGATCTGCCTTTCTGAGATGGTGCGGATGAGCCAGCCTGTTTCCGATCCAACGAAGGGATCGAGTAGGAGATTTGCCTTTGATCCGCCGAGGCAAAATGTACTTCAGGCCGTTCCGCACGTTCGGAATATGGTTGCAGCGATGCGGAAGCGGGACCGGGCAGCGGCTTTGAAGAGCGGACGAGCGGCGTTGGCGGAAATGAAAACGGCCCGTTGAGTGCGGCTTGCTCATGCACCTGCACGGTGAGTGGAGCCGCCATGCTCTGCCACGAAGGTGTCGAGCCGACCCCTGATCTCATCACGCACCTTGCGGAATGCGGCCTTGCGGTCCTCGTCGGAACCTTGCACCGCTGCGGGATCTTTGAAGGACCAATGCAGATGCTTGCTTCTGCCGGGGAGAACCGGGCAAAATTCCATTGCGTGATTGCAGACCGTGATGACGTAATCGAACTCTTGCCCCGTGAACTCATCAACGGACTTCGCCCACTGGCCGGAAATGTTGATGCCAATCTCGCCCATGACGACGATTGCTTCCGGACGAACTGTGGTGGGGCGAGTGCCAGCAGAATACACCTCGAAACGATCACCCGCCTCGTGGCGTAGTAAACCTTCTGCTATTTGAGACCGGGCGGAATTCCCTGTACAAAGGATCAGGACTGTTTTCTTCTGCATGTGGCGGCAAAACCAAACAGCAGGTCCATCACTGGATGGATCAACTTACTTCAACTTGCCGCCGTCATCACCTGGACCGCCGTCGCACGCATGTGAAACTGGTCGTGCCAATGTTGCCATCCCGATTTGACGCTGCGGATCAATTCGCTGCGATCAAACGGCTTCGCCAAGACGTCCCAACCGCCGTAATTCAGAACTGAACTCCAGAGGCGGTCGTCTGCAAGTTTGGATGTGACGATCAATGCAGGCGCATTTGGCAGGGCCTTGATGTTTTCCAGCAAATCGATCCAAGTACCGGACAGCAGATTGCACTCACAGAGGACAACGGCAATGTCATCGTGCTGTTCTAACAGAGCCAAAGCAGACACAAGATCACAAGCTTTGAACAGGCTCCACGTTGAGTGTCCGACAATGGCTTGTAAGGACCAGTGATCCTCATCAAACGGGCTGACTGAGAGAACGGTCAATGTTCCAGTGGGACTTGTTACGGGTCTGGGCGAATTTGTTTCATTTGTAAGCGGCTTTCGCATGGCGAGACAACTTCTTCTCAGGGTGGCCTTCCGGCTGGCAACGGGCCACTCTTGGTTGGGAGACGCCACTGTTTGGTCCCAGAGGCGGGGTCGCATACTTCTACCTCTGACTTCGGGCGCATGATGGCCGAGGTCAAAGACCGATACAAGTACTAAGTGTACTAAGGCTAGGACGAAATTGGGTTACATGTCAATGGAATTTCACAGGATTTCCGCAGGTTCTCCAGCCATCACTGGCCGTGCAACGAGCAGTGTAACGCTAATTACGATGATTTCCGACACTAATTACGATAACTGGCAAGCAACGCCGTTGTGGTAAACCATACATTTGGTTCTTCGAGTTTTCTTAGTTCTTCGTCTGGTTACAACGATCATCAACGTTTTCAGTCTCGCTTGCACCGGACCAGCACCGGGCTCTCAATGCAGGTATAGCAGATGCAGCGCTCCGAAATACGGCCAATTCTAGGGGATCGCTATGCTGAGTATGGACGGCCCTGCCGAAACCTTCTCGAACCGGCAGTTGTGGGGAAAGAAAAGACGCCGACAAAACCACGGCAAGCGCCACTTGCTGCCGGATTCTCAAATCGATTCTAGCAGGTCGGGCACGGGCCACCTAATTGGACAGAATGCTACGGTACTTGGCTGGATCATCGTACCGGTCGGTGCCTTATCCGGTGGTGGAAGGACTGGAAGGGGCGAAAGACACAGACTTGATGCACGCCTGGACACTGAAATTGCTCTCGTCGGGCCGGTCAGCCGTGTTGGGAAGCGGAGGTCGCTGAAATCATAACCTCCGGGTAAACAGGGCCAGAAAAGAGTCTGTTCCTGATTAGCTCGAAAACGCTCCGAAGTGTCAGACATGATGGGCACTGTGCCAATTCACATTGTCCCCGATGCTCCAGAAGAAAACGAAGATATTCTGCAATCTCAGGGTCGTCGCCGTTCATAGTTCCACCCGGACCATTCTCCTGAGGTGATTCTCCTGCCGTTCGGTTTCGTGAACAAGGTTGTACGAGGACAACTGAAATCGTGTCGCAGACGATAACAGATGACCATCATTTTCGGTTGACGACATGCTGCTTACCAAAGTGGACATTGGTGTTGAAAAGCCTGGAGGTGCAGTAAAGTAACGGCGAGGTGAACAACGATGCTACACAATACTGGATCTTCTCTGAAACGGCCCTGCATCAGATCTTCAAAAAAACGGGTTTGGAAAGTGTGAGATCTCGGATCTGTTGCAACACGACGAACTCTGATCCCGTCAGTGAGGCTGCTGATGATGAGCGGGCAGTTGCCTTTTTGAGAAGCACCGTCGTGGACGCCATTGATCAATCTGATGACCGCTCCCTTCGCAGATCGAAGTTAGAGCGGGTCGATCACATCCACAGGTAAGGCGATTACGACGTCTCCTCTAGCAAAGGCTAGGGGGCCCTGCGAAACGGATTCGGTGGTTGCGCCAGCGTATCACGAACCGTCTTGACCAGGGCATCTGCACGAAACGGTTTCTGGATGAAGGGGCATCCGCGAAGCGATACCGCCAATCCGTCACCATACGCTGACATGAAGATTACCCGAACATCCGGCAGGACAGCCCGTAGCTGTTCGGCAAGATCCGGTCCATCTAGTTCCGGCATCATCAAATCTGAAAGCAAAAGGTGGATCGGGCCCATATGCGCTTCAGCAACGTCCATTGCATGCTTCCCGTTTTTCGCTGCCAACACCCGGTATCCGTGGCTCACAAGGATTGCATTGCAGAGACGGCGTACCCCTTGATCATCTTCGGCCAACAAAATGGTCGCTTCGTCGGACGGCTCCATAGGGTTCATGCTCGAACTCGGCTTCAGCAAAGGAAGCATCAGTCCAAGAGCCGAACGCCTTTCATCCGCTCCCGAATTGGAATGATCTTGGTTTTAGCAGTTGATAGATCATACCCCCATTTAGATGGACTTGCAAGCCGCCGAATTGAAGCTTCCCGGAAATGGGAGCGAACAAGCGCCGAGAAATGCTCGACCAGGGTACCAGTACTCTCGCCCCAACATCGGCCATTCGTCCCTCTGTGGCAGGCGGTGACGCCGGAACACCGTTGCGCAGTTTATTCTTTTCAGAGCAAGAACTCCGGAACAGGTGGGGCGATGTCCAGTCGGCTCTGTGTACTGGTGACGATGAGGCCCCTGTGCCTATCCTAAGTCACGCAGTTCTCACGGCTTCGGCGTGCGGTGGCCCAATCAATTCACGAACTCTCTCCAGGAGTGCGTGAGCCTGGAACGGCTTTTGGAGGAGCATAACCGAATTCGAGCCGAGTCTCTTCCGATCGGCGGCATCCCGGTCACTCCAACCACTCTCTGGATAACCGGTTGTCAGAATGACCGGCAAGTCTGGAATCTCTGAGCGAAGAAGCAGTGCCACCAGTATCCCCGAACTTCTTGGCAACTTCACATCGGCAATTAGAAGGTGGACCTGACGGCCACGCTCAGTGAAGAGCCGAAGAGCTTCTTCGGCGTTGGCAGCTTCGATTACGCAGTATTGCTTCAGTACGAGTCCAACGAGCTTTAGAACAGAAGCGTGATCTTCCAAAACAAGGATTGTCTTCACGGCTTCAGCCTTCCGGAGCCGTCCGTCCGGTCAAGCCCGTACATGTGTTTATGAACCAACTTCCGCACGACAAGCAGTTTGTTTATCGTTCCTTGGGGTCGGTCTCGGAGCCCCTGGAGTAATTCTCCCGCCGTTCCATGACGTGAACAAGACTGCACGAAGACAACTGGTTTGATGCCGCAGACGATAACAGATGACCATCATTTTCGGTTGACGACATGCTGCTTACTAAAGTGGACATCGGTGTTGAAAAGGTGGTGGCGCAGTAAAGCAAACCTGGGAGAGTTCCAGAACAAGAGCACCTTTAGCCGTGTTCAGAATATCGCAAAGACGCTGCGGAAGGATGTTGCGCTGGCAGCGAAGGTCAGGTGAATCGCCACCGAGGTCGAGTGCTGCACGCCTTCATTTCAGTGGTGTCGGTCTATATCCTCTGCCGCCTAACTTCAAGATCATCGGTCTCGTGTCACCCGGCACGTTGTTTCAATCAGATCGTCCATGTCAGGTCTGAGAGGGCGGCTTTCCATCAGTCGCTTTCTTCGTTCGCTTGGACGGCTGTCTGTCGAAGCCTGGAGCATCCGTGGCCCGGAGATCAACCAGCCATTTGGGTGGCCTACCCCTCTTTTTATGGCCAGATACAGACAACTGCTCCAGCGAATGGATTGCCTGATCGATCTGTTTCAGTTCATCCACAAGTTCCGCAATGACTCGTTCAAGATCCATTGCTCATCTCCCCGATCTCCATGTCGAAAAGACTGGCGGTCCCCCGCACAGTTGCAGAACCCGTTGCTCGGCGTAGCGGACCCCATGTTCTGGTCGTCAAGTATCTACCTCACCCGCACCACGCAGAGCAGCGGTCTCGGTCTTTCGAGTGCAGAACTCGTGGCGCTCAATCTCGATGGCAGTCCCGTGTTTATCATTGCGAAGTACACGGCCCCGGCCTTTCAACTGCAAAGGGCACGCACCATCCAGCAGAACGGGCCAGTCGATTGCAAGTTCCACCGTTGCGCCCAAAGCCAGGATCTCCGATGATGTGAAGCGAACACCGTGACTGCTGATGTCACAAATCTTGCCCAAGACGACTCTATCGCTTGGCAGCGCTCTGCATCGGATTTCCAGATCAACAGGGTAACGCCAGTGCTTTCGGCGTCCACTACCAGAGTTCTCGGCAACTGCCATGCGCAACGAGTTTCGTTCCTTTGCCATGGTTCCTCCTTCGTATCAATGAGAGCGGAGTATGCTAAGTCTACAGCCGAAAGGGGTTGAGCACCAAACAGTACAGGTCTGAACATCCTGTGTCTCTTAGTATCTTTGGGCTAATGTCTAGAAATCCGGCAGTACGACGCCCCATGCCACTGCCGGAACTGCCAAAACGCGGAACAAAACGGCGGTCAAGAGGGGTACTCATTAAGTGGGGGAGTCGAACTTTTGTTGACGGGCCTCGGTACTATTACGTCTGTGAGTAAGTTTCCACACCGTTTTTGTTTGCGCCTGATCCTCTCAGTGTGATCCCGCCGACAAAAAAAGCTGAGGGTGGTAGTGGACGCGGACACGCTCTTCGATTCCAGCGCCACAGAAGACCTGAACGTTGGCAGAGACGTCCAAATGGTCGGCGTGGATTTAAGGAATGGAACAACCAGAACGAGGATGGTCGTGGTCTACGAAGGCAATCGCCCAGTTCGGATGGGGAATGGGAAAGTCATGCCGGTGAGTAACCAGATGGTAGCGACCAGAGCCGCCGTGTTCACTCCACATCGGCGGGAACAGAAATCCCAATGGCGCTCAAGAAAGCCGAGTCCGTTTCGGTGCTTGGGACGTTGATTGCAGTTGGATCGTCTGCTACCTCAACCGGTGGGCAGTTCCGCCAACATTCGGCCAAACTCCTGAAAGCGTAGACCGCCTCGTGACAATCGTCGCACCACCAATTGAAAACCAGTTGGTGGTCGCTCGTGAGGCCGACCTGTACGAAAGAGGAGCAAGGATGTCCACAATCGCAGGCCAGCGATATTAGTTCGACTTGCATAACGCCGCCGAATGTCATAGAGCAATCTTGAGACCGATGCGTTCTATTTTCTTAACCGCCTTTGTGGTAAACGCACAGTCGGATCGGCGGGGTTTAGCTGATGCGCAACCCTTTCATCTTCAATCGCATTCGAATTGGGAGCCACTATTATTTCGAGGTCCACGGGAATCTGAATGTGGACTCTCAGACGTTTACAAAATGGACACTGGGACAGAATCGTGACACGGTGCGAGGTGCATCTCAGGCGACTGGTGGAAACGTCGCGTAATCGGATGACCGTTGGTGGCCGGTCCATCGAAGTGAAGACCGTTCCCCTCAATCCGCGCCGGTCAACTTCAACCACTGCCCGTTGTGAAAGTACCAGACCACGGACGCCTTTTCAATGAACGCATCGTCAATCCCCTGATGGTCAATTGGCGGCGGTTTGGGTCCACCATAGGCGTTGTAGTGGCGTACGATGAAGTCCTTTCCCACCGGGCTGATCCCTCTCGAATATCCGATCTCGCTGGCCGTGATCCCCTGAAGGAAATTCCGGTCTTCCATCCCGCCGATCTCAGCCGGGTTCCGTTCAGAGCCGTTCCAAAACACGACAATCGTGGAGACGCCCTTGACCGAGCACAAGACAGCCCAATCCGTTTGACCGGGCTTCGCAAATTCACCCCTGATGACGTTGTGCGGCTTCTTGGTGAACGGTGTCTGCGGAATGGTGCAACCCCGGCGCTGGAGTTCCCGGACCACCATGCCGGGAAGCTCCGGGAATGCGGTCGGTGGAAGTCGCACGATTCGCCGCTCCGCTTCATCGAACTGCCGCTTCAGATCGTCGGGGAGTTGGGCGAAGGTGGGAGTGATCGTAACGGACAGGAATGCCAGAGCCAGCGCTGCTTCTAGTTTCATCCATCCTCCATCCTTGCACTTTCCTGCACCACACGGTTTCGCCAGCGCCCAGGCCGTGGAGCGAAAGGACCGCCGGAACCCGCCTTCCACGACCACGGCCTGGGGCGACGAAGGTCGATTGCCATTCCCGCAAAGTAGGCCGGATAAAATACACTCCGAGGATTTCATCAAGAACATCTCAGTCCGGTTCGTTGGCGTCGAACTCTATTTTGACGACGTGGAGCGGGCCAGGGCGTTTTACATCGAGACTCTGGGACTCCAAGTCTCGGACGAGCAGCCCGGTCACCATGCAAAGTTTGGTGGTGATGCAGGATTTGTCTGCCTGGAACGGAAGGGTGTCGAGAACTATCCGTCCAGCGACAAGGCCGTGCTGTTCTTTGAGGTGCCGGATCTCGGAGCGGCGATCACCATTGTCGGGAAGAACCGGGTTGTCCAAAGGGAATCTGAGTGGGCCGTCTTCCATGATCCGGAGGCGCACAACGTTATGCTGCTTCAGGGTGGATCGTGACCGGCGGATTCCAATGCTGCGCCGGGATCGCCATATTTCCCAGTATCCGCAATTCTATGAGCACAATTCGGAACGGGTGGCCGCTTACCATCACCTGACCGGCACCGAGGGCAAGGCGAGGCTGGAAATGCGACTACAAGGCATCCTGGCCGCACATTGGATAGGCACGTGAACGGAGGGAGGGCTATGGAATTCGGTTGAGGGGCGAAAGTGTGTCTCGACTTGGAAGTATCACAATTCGGTCAGATTGCCCCTGTATTATCAGTTCAGCGGTGACTTACCCTCACCCGCGCTCAAAGAATCGCACCACGGGTCTGTAAACGCCGCTATGGGTCATTCTACAGACCGGCGCAAGGGAGACTTTGACCGGGAGGGGGGCCGGGGGCGGAACACTGGATTCCGCTTATCGCAGGGCGAGTGAGGAAGGGATTGTTTGTGAAGCCCTGTGATAGATGTTTCTGTTTCTTGTCCGGATTTTATAAAACCGCCAGTGACGCAATAGGAGTTTGTGTTCTGTTCTTGGATCTTGTAAAGACCGCCAGTGATGCAAGATCTTTTTGTTTCTATTCTGATGTCTGTTCGTGATCAAAAGAAGATCCAATTTCCCAAAGACCGGCGCAGCCGTTCGAGTCTGGAGCGTCAGCGACAGACTCGAATCCATATCAGACTTCTAGGGACCGATAAAACCGTTAGCCTTGGTAAGCCTGAGGTTACCGAAAGTGACACTTTGGGTAGTAGTATAATTAAACTCTTCTTCTTACAAGAGAAAAATTAATTATTACTTCTACCCAATTCGTCACTATGCTCCTTACCGACATGATCCCTCGTTGAAGTTTCCTATAGAGACCATAGGGTCCATGGCGGAAAGTGACATTGTGGGTAGAAGTAAATAAATACTCTTTAGAAGGAAAGACTACACTTCTACCCAAAGCGTCACTATTGCTTTTTGGACAACACCATCCATTCACAAGACCCTATCGAGAGCTTCGACCCTTGGGGAAAGATAGCAGTTTATCAGTAACTAAGGTTATCATTTGCCCACCTCGTCACTCCTTAACTTGACACCGGCCACTTTCATGGTAGCCTTGGAAATAGGCTCCTTCCACACGGCTCATTACGATTTCCGTTGCCATTCCTGAACAGCACTCTGACGCCGCCCGGATGGAGTAGAACTGCCGATCAGTCTATATAGATGTATGATACGCAAACACCCCACTCCCGTTCGGATGATCTCCTTCAACGTTCCATCGGCGCTGCTAGATAGGATCGACTCCCATTGTCATGAAAACAAAGTACCATCAAGGACCCGATTCCTCATTGAAGCTGCTCAAGAAGCCCTGGAACGAACCCTATCCTCCAGCACCCCCTACCCTCACCAGGACGGAAGATGACTTCTATGCCCGCCACATCGACAACCTCGACGCCATCGTCACCGAACTCCAGGCCGAACTTTTGCGTGCCGCCAGCTTCCGGGCTCGAATCCGATGGGCAGACGGACAGCAAACAGGAGCAATTCAATAGACTCCGGGAATACATCTGTAGCCTCGACAACCGCTCCGAAGTCGAGAAAAACGATCCGTACAAGCTGTTTGTAGCACTTTGCCGCAAATTCCACGGACACCGAACCAAGAGGGGCCACAGCTTCCATGCCAAAAAGTTAAGGTGGCTGTGGTATGGGTCTCAGGGAAACAACGGTGCATTCGAGAATTTGTGGACGAGGCAGATTCCGACACACTATTCCTCCGGGCCGACGCGTAAACGGAACGATGAACTGGCGATCTCCGTCCGGTGTCTGTCAAGCGGATTCACGGCAGCGGAAACGGAGGCTGTCATCAAGGCATGGTGGGAGCACAATGGTGAGGGCTTCTCATTCATGGACATCCTGCTCTACCGGGCAACTTCGTTCGCCAGGGCAATGGATGTCACAGCACCAATCCAGGAACAACACCAGAAAGAGAATAGTCTAAAATATTGGTCGAAAACGACGAACCGAATTCTCTGGGCGCTGGAGAAGTTTGGAGACGCAGGCGCTACACCGAAAGGAATTGCAGAAGCCATCGACCGAAATGTCCAGACCGTAAAACAGCGGCTTGCTCATCTCTGCAAAACCGGGCAGGTGGACAAAATTGGGCGTGGCCTGTATCGTCGTGCGGTAGGGCAGGAATCTGAAGCTCTGCCGGTACCGTCTCACGCGCCAAAACCGATACCTGAATCTTTACCGGTACCTTCTCACGATGTCGTTCCCGTCCGCGAATCTCTCCCTGTGCCTTCTCATGAACCGGAGCGGATAACAGAGAATCAAGCCGATGCGATGGAAGTTGAAGACAATGCCACTCCCAACCTCGACTATTTGTTCCATCCTGAGACGTTACCAGACGATGTGTTCATGCGGTCGATGTTGGCGCTTGACGATAAGGACAAAGCGGAACAGAAGATTATTGACCGCTTCTATCGGCAGGCAAAGGAGTTCGCTAGTGGCCGGTCCCGATGCCCAAAACACTACGACTACCAGCTTGCGAAATTCAGGGCGGCTTGGTCGGAAGGTCATCACGGCGGCGACGATGCATCCGTTGAAGCGAATGCAGCCACAGAATGAGGGGCCAGCCGGTGCGGTAGGGTGCCGATGCCTATGAGACCACCACGGTGTCTTCAGAACGCCCCTTTATACCCGGCGTGCGTTCAGACCATGATTTGAATTGTGTTTATCGAGCGCCTGGAAGTGAGTGTGACTGTAGGCGTGCGTAGGTTTCGGCATCGATTTGCCAATACGCATCTTCACCCAGTCATAGTGAAATTTTGCTCCACAGTCAAAGCAGGTGACGTAAGTGGCTGCGGGCGGCTGACCCGGTTTAAAAATGGGTGTGAATGGGACACTGATTGAACGATGGTGACAGGGAAACAACAGGTTCAGCATCGCATTGCCTGTCTTCCTCACCTGGGTTATGGCAGTCAGAGCAAAGTTGTTCATCATTGTCTTGGTAACCTTTTTGGTGTGATCGGGCACACATCTGTTCCCGTTTGGATCATCTGAGTTTGCGTCATTGTTCTTCCCCCCAAGTTCGGCGGAAGCCGATTGAGAAGATGGTACACCAAAACATTTCAATGGTAAAGTGTTTTATAGGAAAATAACCCTGCGTTTATCGAGTCGCATGGTCATCGAAACTCGCTGCCGTGAACATCTCTTTCGCGGAACCATCCGATACTGCCGGTCCAGCGAGATCGGTTTTGACATCGGAATCCAGTTTGCGCAGCCAGGAGTCTGGAAGCGCCAAGAATTCGAACCGGAGCACCTTTTGGATGTTCGGATGCTTGGGCCTGGGCGGGATTAGGCACTGTGGAAGACGGCGGTTGTTGCGTGAATTCTTGAAGCTACGGGTGTACAGTTTGGTTTATGCTCTTCATGGTCATCGAACAGTTCAAAAGACGGCGATGTCAAGGCGATTGGGGACCGATTTCGACGTACCGGTAGGATGCTCCCCGAAGGCGTGATCTGCCATTCCAGTTGGATCGATGCCCAGAATGCCCGGTGCTTTCAGATTATGGAAGCTCCGGATCGGGAGTCGCTGGAGCCGTGGATCGCTCGGTGGGACGATCTGATGGATTTCGAAATCGTTCCAGTCCAAACGTCAGCGCAGTTCTGGGCGACCGTTCAGGCGTAATGCTGTCTTCGGCCCCCGGCGCAATAGCTGGATGCCGTGTGCAATAGTTGGTCGATGAAGCAGCAGGATCAAGTAAATCGGGCACGGGTCATCGGTTCCATAATCGGTATTGCCATTGTTGTTGTGGTCGTGGCGTGGAAGCTTTTGGTGCATTGAGGCTTCTGACCTTCGCCAGCGGTTACGATGCGACCGACACCAGAAACGACCGCACGTTCGCATAAACCGGCACCTGATCCAGTCGCGCCCGAAGCTCCTTCACCTTTGCCTCGATGCGCAGCCGGTCGTCCTGGCTCAAGCCGGAAATTCTGGGAAGAATCGACGTGGCCGTTTCATAGGATCTCCTGGCTTGGGCGAAGAGCGGGGAATTCCTGGTGGTCATTACGTCGGTCATGGTAATTCCATGGTCGAGTTCCCGGCTGACGAGGACCAGCAAGTCATGATCGGTTCGGGAACGTAGTACTCGCAGTTTTTGGGTGTTGGTTGACATTTCCTTGAAACCCCGACGACGCAAAAAGGCGTGCAGGAGGCTACCTCTGGAAGTCCGTTGGCTGCTCGAATCTCCCGCATCGTTTGGCTTCCTTTTATGAGACGCAAAAACGTCGGCTTTGGTTCACGGAATGCCGGATCTTACGGTAAGCAAGCCGTTAGCGGGCCGGTGCGTCGTTCCTTCCTCACTCTTTAAGACGATGCAGACGGGCGATGGTTAGCGCCGAAAGCGCCAGGACGAAGAGCCCGATTGGAAGCAAGCCGCCACGAAACATGTTCAAGTCGGACGCAAGCCAAAATGGTTCCGTCAAGTGTCAATCAGGTGTACCAGGGATGTCGGCAGAACATACTGGAGACCATGCTCGGCAACAGCCTCACGCAGAGATGAGATGACCGCCTCTCGGATGCTAGGCGGAATAGCAAGCAATTCTGCCCGAAACCGCTCAATCCCAAGCTCACAAAATGACGCCGGAAAGAGCCTGGGTGTGATGAAGCCGTGTGGGAATGACTGCTGAATTCTCGCCTCCAGGCCAAAGTAATGATGTAGGGTGACGCTGTCTAGCTGCAACCAGTACGGGAAGCGGACCACCCGATACCCCTCCGTGCGGGTCACCTCATCTTTTGCCCGGTCGCCCTTGATCTTGATCGAATGACGGTAGTGTTCGTCACCATCGTATTCGACAACGGTGGTGGTACCGTCAGACTGGTACGACATGTCCCATCGCTGCCGACTATGGGGCACACAAACCTGATCCCCCAGCCAGCGACCCGGCAACAGTTGCTGTAGCGCCCTTGACACCTTCGGTTCTGTGAGGTAGCCCACAATCTTGATTATCGGTGCGGACATCGAGAATTTATGGTACTACCGATCTGAGTTTGGCGTCATTGGCCCATAGGAGCAGACCACAGCGTACCATCGAGGAACTCTACGGTCACCACGCTCAGCACTGGCTTGCCAATCGTCTCACCGGATTTGCCAGCGGTCTGAATGCGGCTCCACACATCCCCAACGCTGACGGCCATGCGCTTCTTCTGACCGGGCCTGATAATCATGGAGATCCGTTCAAGGCTAACTATTTCAGTTGTTGCTCCACTCAAAATCGTTTGCTGAAAAACCAGCGCCGCCGTGTCCTTCCTGGATTCATTTTTCACCGCGACGAACTGCCTCCGGTCGGACCCGCTGCGGATTGTGGTCGGTGTGTAGTTGATGAACGCAATCGGACTGTCAGGGTGGGTCTGGAACTCGAAGGCAATCGTCTGTGAGTGGGCAGGAGTCCAGCAGAGGGCCAGGGCAACCAGGATTGCGAAAATCACTGCGATCAATCTGTCCCGCAGCCAAATGGTGCCACGAAGCTCGACCTGGGCGCTCTCGGTCATTTGAACCCACGGTACAGCATTTTGCACGGTGCCTTCAAGACTGCCGCCCGCCTCAAGCCGTCATTGCCGGTGATAGAATCGGGCAATATGTCCGTCAGGAAAGGCCGGGTGTACCATTCAAGACAAGAACGCTTGAAAAACCTCGAACTTGCACTCACCTTGATGCTTCGGGAATTGGGAGACCGGGCGTTCACCAAGGCCCCGGTTCGGATCGGCTTACGTCCTTTTGAGAATATCTACCCGACCACATGGCAGGAATTAGTAGGACGCGGCCTCATCGTGTAGGCGGTCATCAGGAAACGTAGATTTTTGAACGGTGGCCGAGGACCGGCGCTGTGACCTCTCCTTTTCCCCGCCCGCGCGCGGGCGGCACTGTGTGGCGTTTTGGCGGCGTGTGGACTTGCGAGGCGTGGTCACACAGGGCCCCCCTTGGGGGAAAAAGGAAGATACGCACGAGCGAGTGTGCGATGGAGATAGTCGTCTGGATCGCCGTGCTGGCGGGGGAACAGCGGACTGCCCAGCCGGACAACGTCCTCGACGGTGGCCGGGGGCAAGCCCAACGAGAGCAGGCACCTGGCGACCCAGAGATCGACGATGCTCCAGTCGGGCCGCGGGAACCGCTGCGGGATCCGCCACTGGCGAACGAAGTGGTGATAGATCGCGCCGGCGTTGGCAGCGGCGAGGGAGGCAGTCCTGGGATGGGAGAGTGGTTCGGCGGTGAGTGGCCGACGGTTTCCGGCAGTCTCCACCAGGGCATCGGCGTTGGGTGCCAGCACGGGCTGGGCGTGCAGGATTTTGACCCAGGGAGCGTAGCCACAGCCAATGCGTCGGGCCGGCTTCTGATTGGTGAAGCCGGCCAACCTGCCCAGATGGCGCCAGTCGGCACTGGCCGGATCTCCGCCGTACTCGCGCGCTAACTGCCGGGCGATGGCGGTGGCGAGGGAAGGCTCCAGCGGTGAGGTGCTGACGTGAATCCAGGCTTGCAGGTGACCGGGACTGGTGGCGAGCACCACGCAGGGATCATGCCCGTTGTCGCGCATCCGCTGAACCACCCCTGCCGCCGCACGATCCAGATCCAGCAGAATATAGCCGGCATTCTGGCCGTCGGCGTAGGGATGGAGGTAGACGTCACAACCTTCGCGGTTGCGGATGCGCAGGAAACTGACGGTGGCGGGATGGAGCAATTGGGTGGCGCTCCACAGCCGTTCTCCGGGAAAGGGCCGGCGGGTGCGGTGGTGAATCAGGCGCACCAGGTACAGGTCGTGAGGCATGGCGGCGAGTTGGCGGCGGATGGCCTGCATGGTGAGCAGGAGTCCGCGGCCAGCCTGGGAAGTCATTTCTTCCTCCGCCGCGCCGCAGTCTCCAGTTCGCTTTCGCGCTTCCGGTAACTGTCGCCCTCGATCACGGTAACGTCGGCATGGTGCAGCAGACGGTCCAGGAGAGTCACGATGCAAGCGGCGTTGGGGAAAACTTCGTTCCACTCTTTGAATGGCCGGTTGGTCGTCAGGATCACTGACTTTCGTTCGTACCGCCGGTTGATCACTTCATAGAGTAAGTCGGCGGACCTGTCGTCGAAGGACAAGTAACCTACCTCGTCCACGCAGAGTAAGCCAACGTTGGCATAGGTGCGCAACTTCCGATGGCGGCCTTCGGGGGCCTGGCGATGTAGTTCCTCCAACAAAGCCGCAGCGGAGCGGAACAGCACGGATTGGCCTGCCAGCACCGCCGCGTGACAGATGTTCTGGGCAATCATCGTTTTGCCCAAACCGTTGCTGCCGACCAGCACCAGATTACGAGCTTCGGGGAGAAAGTCCAGCGTGAGGGCCCGTTCGATGACGTCCCGTTCGATCTTGGTGGGCCATGACCAATCGAAGTCGGCCATGGGCTTGAACTTCTTGATTTCGGATAGGCGCAGACGCCGTTCCAGGCTGCGGTGGGCACGTTCGACGGCCTCGGCCTGCGCCAGGTGCTCCAGGATCTGGCGTGGAGACCAGCGCTGTTTGGTCGCCCGCGCCAGAAAGTCGTCCACTTCGGCGGCCACGGCGTGCAAGCCGATCTGTTCGAGCTGTGCCGGCAGGCTATTGCTCGGAATCGTCGTCGTGTGGGTGGGCGAGTTCATCGTAGGTCTCCAGACTGTGGGGACGAACCTCGAGGGCCTGAGCTTCCGGATGGCGGCTGAGATCCAGCACCGGCAAGGGAGTGGAACGACGGTTCCGGCGCAACAGGAAGGCGACCGAGGAGGCGCGCGGGGTATTGCGTTCCAGAGCTTCCCGCGTGGCGCGCCGCAGCGCAGCCACGCCATACAGATCCAGCAAGCGGAGGAGTTGTGCGGTTTGACTGAGGACTGATTCTCCCTGGGCGAAGGCCTGTTCCAGCAGGGCTTCGCTCTCCGGAACCGCCAGCGCCAGGCGGCCGGCACGGGTCTGATGAAGGGCCTTACGTTTGGTGCGCAGCAAGGCCTGTTCATGCGCCGGGTCCAGGATCATCTGCTGCCGGTCATAGGAGCGGTGGTGGCAGGCGATCACGGCGGCGCCGTCGAGGATGCGCACGTCGGTATCGGACGCTACTAGGGTTAAAGGTCGGCCCACAGCCTCGGGCGGGATGGAATAGTCGTTGAGATCGAAATGCACGTAGATGGTCTTGCGGGAGCGCACCGGCTCGATCCGATCGGTGTGGAAGGGATGGAGCGGCAGCGGTAGCAAGCGTGGCTGTTCTTCGGCAAAAGCTTGGGTCACCGTGCGCGCGCTATCGTCGGGCCAGGGGCGCTGATGCGCTACTTCATCGCGCCACACGAGCGCTTGGCGATTGCATTCCGCCAGAGTGGTGAAGACGCGGCCAGCCCAGAACGAATCGCGTACATACCGAATAGCCCTCTCCACGCGCCCTTTTTGATTTCCCGCCCGTACCTGACAAGGGCGCGGGGCGAAGTGATAGTGAGCGGCCAGTTCCAGCAGTCGCGGGTTGAAATGAATCTGGTCGCCGCGGCGTTCCAGCACCGCACTGCGAAGGTTATCGTACAGGATGACCCTGGGAACTCCGCACCAGGCTTGAAAGGCGTGCACGTGACCGCGCAGAAAGTTTTCCATGGTCTGGTCCAAGAAGAACTCCAGGTACAGCGCCCGCGACCAGGACAAGGTGGTCACGAAGCAGGAGAGTTGCCGCTTGGCGCGGCCGATCACGACGGAACCAAAGTAGGCCCAGTCCACCTGGGCTTGTTCGGCTGGAAACACCTGCAGGCGCAGGAAGGCCTCATGGGATTGCGGGCGCAAGCGGGCCACCACGCGCCGCAGTTGCTCGACACTACCGGAATAACCACGATCCCGAATCATCTGGTGGATGCGCGTGGCGCGCAACCGCGGGTGCTGCTCCAAGGTTTGGCGCACGAAAGGCAGATACGGATCGACCATGGACGGCCGCAGGGGCTCGGCGTGTTGGAACCGTTCCACCTCAATGGCGCGTCGCACGGTGTCGGGGTGGACCCCCAGGTTTTGCGCAATGGTGCCGATTTTCCAATGCTCGGCGTAGAAATAGCGGCGAATCTGTACGCGGGTTTCGGGGCTGATCATGCAAGCTCACCTTCGTCGTGGAATGTGTGGGAAAGGATCGACGAAGCAGCCTGGCCGGCCACAGATTGAGCAGCGCAGCCAGAGGACGGGCCGGTTTTCCAGCCGGCTCGGTGCCTGAACTCGCAGCGCAACCGCCACCGGCGCCGTGATCGTTTCTCCACAGCCGAATGGTGCCGGAGAAATGACCGAAGGGGAAGATTGATCCGTCACGCGCGGCCGGCACCGGCGCTCGCGGTAGTGCTGCTGCCGATCCCGGTGGTCGAGTCGGCCTTCGGGACTCTGCTGATAACGGCGGTTGGCCGCCCGGTGCTGCCGGCGCCGGGCTTCAGTGCGGCACGCCGGGCTGCAATAGCATTGTCCGCGATCGCAATGTGTACAAATCCAGAACACCGTCTGGCATCCCTGACCGCGACAAACCCGCTGCCGGAGAACCACTTCTCCATGAACCGGCATCCGCCCACGCAGGCGGACTTTGACAATGGCAACGGTTCATGCCAGGGTAAAACCAGCTTGGATGGTGACTTCTCATGAAGGTTGCCGAGCCAGAACCCCGTTGGTTCGAACAGCGGGGTTCTCTGCCGCCTTCCCAGCCACAATACAAGTTTTCGTGGGAATGTTTTGGCGATGATGATTGACGGATGACCGCGCCTCCGGCGCGGATGATGTCGCTGGTGCCCTCTACGCCGGCGAAAGACTCAAAAATCTACGTTTCCTGATGACTGCCCACATCTGGAGAGTAGAGATAGTGACTTTTACCGATTTCGATTCCGATTTCGTTCATTGCTTGCTCCTTCCTAAGCTCACAGTAGACAGTTACATCGGGCGGTGCAGGCGAATCCGACCGCCCGGCGCACATCATGAGTCTCCTTGCAGAGCTCGACGAGCGGCGGAGACAGCCGGACACCCCGGGGATCCTGCAGACCGGGCCAAGCGCGATTGATCAACGAATTCACGATGGTGTAGATTCTCTCCCGCTCCGTAGCCGGAACATGGCTGTGGGTTCCCTCCCGGGCTAAGCCCGCGCGCACATCGACTTCCATCGGTGGCAACCCCCACCATTTCCTCATTGCGTCGAGACTTGGAGCCTTCTCGCGATACGTGCCCAGGGTGATGTAGGACGGCAGAATTCCAGTGCGAGCCGCTTGAACGAAGAGATCCTCGTAGTGTGCCTCCCACCCCGGAACCGGCAGGATTGGATCAATGCGGAACCGAATTTCGAAGCCCCATTCTTGCACGCGTCGGACGGCGGCAAGGCGGGCCGCAATTGAAGGTGTTACACGCACCCCGTCCTCGTATTTGCCTTCCCACAGGTCCGCAACGCGTTCCGGATTCAAAGAGAAAGTCACAACCGTATTCTGGGTGGGCAGTCCCTGGAGGTAACCTACGTTTGCCGATTTCGTTAACAGGACCAGTTTGCACCTCTTCGGATTGGCGACCGGATCCGCAAAAAGAGGAATGTATCGGCGCGCATGGCCCGTCACGCCCTCATAAAGCAGAGAATCCGAGCAATCAATGCCTAAACCCAACGTGTGCTGTGGTCTACGAGAGGGATGAGAGAGCCACAGATCGACGCTATCCGCGAAATCCTCGAGGTTGTCATACAACAACGGAGAGCGTGGATCTCTCATCACCCTGAACGTCAGCATCAGGAAGCATGCACGGCACTGATACCCGCAAGCGCCCGAGCCGATCGCGAGGTCACACCACATCGGCGGGCAAAACGTATTCTTGTCGCCGTGCCACTTGTGTTTGATCAGTTCTCCGGCTCGGCGGCCACGGAATACTTGCATGTCCCGTGGCGTACCTGTGATTTCCTTTGGGATGGTCTGCAGGCGCCAGCTCCCAGACTGTACCTGGCGATTAACGAAAGTGGATCTGCTGGCGTTCCATTCTATCTCAGGCTGCTCTTGGTTTTGTTTCGACATGACTTCTCCTTTGCGGATTTGGGACCACAGGTGAACTTTAGGTAAGTATAGACGCCAGCGTAATGAATTAGCAATAAGGCCTTGGTTTATCTAATCGAAGAGACTTACTTGGCAGAGCCGAGAAAAAGACCGACAGGCGCCGAAATGTTAGTAAATTATTATTAGACTTAACTTGTGTTGGGAGGCCACTATGTGACACACATATTTGTGCTGGTCGATGTTATCACTGTAGCAATCGAGGTGAGGAGTATATCGCTAACATACAAGTAAAAAAGCGGTGAGTTATGCTTGGCAAGGTACAATAATTTCAGATTCTCTCCCTCAAAACAACATCCACGTGGGAGCGGCTCGGCGTGCTGCAAGCGCTTAGGTTCATCGGACCCTTCAAAAGTCGGTAAAGTCCTGGGCTGTCAAGGTTTCTGTCCGTTCACCGATGGTTTTGGGGTCAGATTCTCTGGGCTGGGGCGTGTCGGAAATTTCCTTGCAAGCTCCAAATTTTCTTTAATGAAGAGCGGTTTGTAGGAGGAGGGTTTCCCCCGCCGTGGCTGAAGAATGCCCTGGCGTAGGGCGAGTGAGACTTTCTCCCATCGATCCAACAGGTTACATCAGAAAAATTCGTTTTCAGCAATTGAAAATTCTTTGACTTACGATTCAAGAACTCTCTGATCCGGAGGCAAACATGGCTGTATCAAATTAAAGAAAATTAATATTGCTTCCGCATCACTCAAAACCATCGCTTCCTTCCGCAACGAGCGGCTGCAACCTAAATCAATAATCGGTCTGGGCGGGCTGTCGAAAAATCCATCATGCGTGGGTGCGCATTAGCGCAGGCAGCGCCAGCCAATTTTTGCAGTTATCGTCAGTGAGTTGAAAATAAGGGACTTGTTTTGGGCTGCCGAGCGATTTTGGCTCGCATCATAATAGGGCCGTGATTTTGCATGGCGTCGGCCTTCACCACATTCGTCCTCTTGCTTTTTCGGACGATCTTACTTCAAAATCGCTTATGAGAATAAGGATTCTCAATATGAATACCGCCATCGACCTTGTCCTTCTTAAATCCCCGCTCTTGGCCCCCACAACCACCCTTCCTGCCGACCGCCACCCCGCCCACGTCTACATCGCCCGCCTTGGCTCCGGCTCCAGGCGCACGATGACCGAGGCGTTGAACACTATCGCCGCCCTCGTGACCACCGGCAAAACAAACCTGGAGACATTCCCCTGGCCGGCATTGCGTTACCAACACACCGCCGCAATCCGTGCTGCCCTCATGGAACGCTACAAGCCCTCGACGGCAAACAAGGTTCTGGCCGCGCTCCGTGGCGTCCTTAAAGAATGTTGGCGACTCGGCTACGTGACCGCTGAGGATTACCACCGTGCCGCCGATGTGCCGACCATCAAGGCACAGACACTTCCCCGTGGTCGTGCGCTGGCCTCTGGTGAGATTGCTGCGTTGATGGGTGTGTGTGGTCGGGATACATCGCCAGCCGGAATTCGTGACGCCGCTCTGATCGCTGTCCTTTATGGAGCCGGTCTACGACGTTCAGAGAGTGTCGGCCTGGACCTGCCCGATTACAACCAGGAGACCGGCGAACTGGTGATCCGTGGTGCAAAGGGGCGCAAGGACCGTCTTGGATATGCCACCAATGGGTCTGCCGATGCCCTGAAGGACTGGCTGGTGGTGCGTGGCAGCGATCCTGGCCCGCTGTTCTGCAACATCAACAAGAGCGGCAGGATCACCATCCACCGCATGACCGATCAGGCCGTCCTCTGCATTCTCCGAAAACGGGCGAACGAAGCAGGGGTGGCGTCGTTCTCACCGCATGATCTTCGCCGGTCGTTCATCAGCGATCTCCTGGATGCTGGTGCGGACATTTCGACCGCCCAACAACTCGCCGGCCATTCCAACGTCTCTACCACAGCCCGTTACGACCGGCGTGGGGAAGCGACGAAACGGAAGGCAGCGGAATTGTTGCATGTGCCGTATTTGAGACGCAGCCAGCAACCTGTGATCGCTTCGCGACATTGACCAGCAGCCGAAGCGGATGGACCATGCTTTTCGTTATATTGACGGCGTACTTTCCATTTTCAACCTCTTTTCTTCGGGGTCGATAGCGCACCGATTCGATGTACACCTCTGTATGGTGCGTGTTACGATAGCCCTGAACCCCAAGAGCCTTTTGGGCAATTAGCGATGTGTAAAATAGGAGGCTCAGTTATGCGTCTACGATCTGCTGCGATTCTCATTCTGATCATCTCGTCTTGGGCCAATGGCCAGACCTACAAGATCACAACCTTTGCCGGCGGCGGGTTGCCGGGAAACATACCAGGCACCTCTGCCAGTCTCGTAGACGTGAACGGCGTCGCGATTGATCGCGTGGGAAATGTGTTTATCTCGCTAGCAGGTTGCTGAAAAAGGCCGAGTTTTTTCAAAAATCCGCAACCTACAATATGTCGATTAAGGATAAGCCGCTCCCAAATTGCATTTGAAACGTGTAAGTGCTTGTGTCTGCGGCTCGTTTTG
>Ga0316363_10001437_pt1 | contig 21033 bp, 16 predicted proteins | sample Sb_taG_3_FD_200459 | JGI IMG/M metagenome (GOLD analysis project Ga0316363, IMG submission 200459) | Peat soil microbial communities from Weissenstadt, Germany - Sb_50d_a_PC metaG (v2) (version 2) | ecosystem: Environmental > Terrestrial > Soil > Wetlands > Peat | place: Germany: Weissenstadt...
CCAAGTGCCCGCGGATATCGGTATCGGCTTTCTCGAAAATCAGGTATTCAACAGTACTGAGCGGGTCCGCAGGGTTGAGTCTGGCCGTTCCGCTGTCGATGGCATGCACTACTCTTTTGAGGCTTTGATCGCGACAGCGTAGACACAGATTCTTTTCAAAGAGATACGCTTCCGTGAGAGCCTTTAGCGCGAGAGCCATATGCACAGGTGAACTTACGGCCGCCGAGTAATCCATTGCCTTGAGGTATGCCTCCCGGCCGTCCGGATGCAGGACGTTGTAGCCGACGGAGAAGAAGCCTCCGGTTGCGTTTTTTTGGCGAGGTGCCAAACCGATCACTTTCCATCCGCCATCTAGCGTCAGGCCGGTAAGCGCTTGTGCAGGTCCCATGTATCGTCCTCTGGACGTGATGAAACGGCCCTACTGCCAGCATTGGCAACACGCACCTTGACTTGATTATTTCGGAGCGCGCCTTCAGCAAACTCCACTCACGTTGCTCTCAATCGCCAAACAATTCGCGTCCGCAGCTTGATCGGCATCAAGGATACCTGCATGTTACAGATTGCGACAGAACATTGGAATCCATGTGGAGGACAAACTACGAGGATCTTGGCCGTTTCAAAGCAAGTACCGCCAGCTCGCTGGGGCTACACCCACCCCCAGTTCCTCGTTGACGACCCCGGTCCGAGGACTGCGCCGTCATCCCGGCGAAGCGGAAGCAGCCCTTCGCGCTGATAACGCATCAGCTCTTCATGGCTGATCACCCAGGCCGGATACGCCCCCCGGCCTGATATTCTTTTTCCCGCCTTGATCCGGCCGAGGCGGCACCATTCGCGGCACGTGAAAGGTGCCTTTCCTACAATCCGGGCGAATTGCTCTACTTCGTAGAAGTCCTTGATCTGCTGGCGCTCGACCAGCACGACCAGCAGGTTTTTGATTTCATCGAGTTTTTCTTCGAGCGTCATCTCCCTCTCCTCAGTTTTTACTCCGGACATCACCCGCTTATACATTCTTCGCGCCCCCGTCGGCAGTAGACGACTACGACTCCTCAGCGTTAGTTGGTGCATTCGTTCGGTGCAGAATATTCGCCTCCTCATTGCGGCTTGTCTGGTCAGCTGATCGGCGGCTCCTTTTGTTGCGCCCTGAAAAGGCGCACGTGACCCTCCAGGCCGAGCCGGGTGAGGCAGGCGATTGCTTTGATGAGCGCCTCCCGGTTACGAACATCCGCGGCGTGCCGGTCGACAATGGCAACGGCCGAGTCGTGAGCCAGGGCGTCGAGCAAGGATTCATTGGTCATCGTGCAGCCTCCGGTGATTTCACCGCTCGATGCCTCTATTCCGATCCGTTTCTAGCTCTTTCCCCGCCGGCTTCCAGCAAGGATCAAGCATTGTCCGGAATATGTCATTGCCCCATGGCAGCGCCTCAATTCCGGCCGCGCATCACGAACTGTTCAGGCAGCGCAAGCCTGGATGCCTCAGCGAGCACCGCCCCGCGGTCTTCTTTCAGTGGACATCTGATTCTCTTGCAGGCCATTTTTCGCTTGGTCTTGCTCTCCGTCCGGCCCGCCGGAAAGCTGATCGCTTCCGGCTTCTTGTCCCTCTTCAGGTTTGCGCCCGAGCAAGGGCACGAATAGATGCGTTGTGAGGGCGGCAACGCCTTCGGGGTTTTCCCTTAAGTGGTGGGTGATCCGGCGGCAGGCCCACCAGGCCAGCCCGCCAAACAGCCCCGTCGTAAACAAAAACGTGAAAACAACGGCCATAGTTCACCTTTCAGAAAAAAGCAGAGCCGGACGGGAACCACGCCTGCCTGCCCTGCAACCAGATCCTCCGGCAACCGCCGGTTACTTACCGGCCGGCACGCCGCCCCGAGCGGCGTACCAACCGGAACCCTTCGCTCTCCTACATTTCCCGGCCACCGCGTTCATGCTCCGCGCCATCCTTGGCCACCTGCTCCTCCTTGCCTAGTTCGGGCCCGTGCAGCCCGTGGTCTTCTCTGGTGCCGCGTGGGTACATGACAAACCCGGAGTTATTGAAGAGGGCCGCTGCCAGCTCGTGCGCCCCATGCGCCCCCATCTGTTTCAGCTCCGCACCGATCTCCGGAACCGCATTGCTAATTCCTTCCTTGATCGAATCCTTCAAGCCACCAAACAGCCTCTCAGCGAGGTTCGACATAACGCACCCTTTCTTTCAAGAATCACTGGACAGACACCACGACGCCTATTAACTCTTCACGGACTCCACCCCTGCGGCGGCACCGCGTACTGCCACGGCTGGGCCTGCTGGTCCCGCTGTATCTTTTCTGCTGCTGCCTTTGTCAGCGCTACGGCTGCCACTGCCGTGATAACGAGAAGCACCGCGGACCCTATGAACGTCCGGCAGGCCGCCCTCAGCTCGTGCAGCCAACCACGGGGCTTAAAGAGGTTCTTTTCCTCGAAATACCGCACCAGCGTCGTCCATACCGGCAAGACGCCAGGCGTGAAGGTGATGGCAATGCGTGGCGGCAGCGCTAACACTTCTTCCGGTTTCAACAGCTTGCGGCCATGTTGCTGCCAGTTGGAATTGCTGTTGCTTGAGTAAGTAGTGCTGCCGTGAGGGTTCGTCCCCATGTCGCTGAACTGTCGGGACGTTCCCCGGCTCGTGCCGCCGCTATCCACCACGATGGTTTCCTCACCCAGGCGCGCGCTCACGTATTCTGCCGTCTGCTGGTCATTCACCCCGAAAAACACTTGCGTCGTATTGGAGAGGAGCGTTTGATCCTGACCCTGCGGCCAGCATTTTTTCAACTGACCCAGCGATTGATACGCAAAAATTAATCGGACGCCAAACGCCCTATATTTATCCACGGCGTCGTTGAGCGCTTCCATGCCCGCCCCGAGACTGGCCGCCTCATCCAGCACGAAATGCACCTTGTTCCTCTCCTGCAATCCTCCGCGCACCACGGCCTGCAGCATCGACCCTATCCACATTCTGATGAGTGGCTGGATCATGTGCTCCGGAGGCAAAACCAAGTAGACGGTCATCCTTCCCTTTCGCAGCCTTACGGGATCGAAACTGCTCGACCGCGTGTTTTCCGCGATGGCTAGCGTATCCAAGAAGCGAAGAAACCTTCCAACGGTCGTGAGCGCCGACGATTTTTCCTTGTCCACGAAGTGCATAAGCTGGCCGCCCATCCGGGCAAGCATTCCGCCCCAGGCATCCGACTCGTTCATCAGCTTGATCGCCATGTCCAGTTTCTGCGGGTTCGACAGCATTTCCCGGACGGTTTGCAGCGACCTCGTCTCCTTGTCCTGCTGCCCGTATTGCACGACCGTGGCCGTGATCGCAGCTATCCACGCCTCGGCGCTGTCTAGCCAGTGAGGTTCTTTTTCTTCGCCGGTACGTACCACGAGCGCCTGGGCCAGAGCGTTGCAGTCATCGATCGCCAGCGGCGAATCCTTACTGATGAAATCCAAAGGATTGAAGGTGGCACTCTTGAATTTCAATTTCGCCACCACCTTGAAAGGATCGAGGATCACGATTTCATGTCCCATGTGTCGCCGAGCTTTCGCTGTGATGGTCGCCAAATCGCCCTTAAAATCGACGACCACACAGGATTCCTCGCACGTAAGAAGGAACGGGATGACGCAAGAAACGCCTTTTCCGACCCCCGTTGGTGCAAATACCGCTGTATGCACGGCATTCGGCAGCCTGACCAGCGGGTAGTCACGGGGCTTGCGTTTCACCGGCGCCAGGAATTGCTCGCATGCGTCCCTGGCTTTCATCCGTGCGTTCAGCAGCGTTTTGAGCCGCCCGGCGAAATTCGCACCTGGGGCCACCTCCAGCCGGCCGAGAATGAGCCCCTGCTTGGCTCCAATCATGCCAACGCGCCGCAACTCAGCCTCCCCGGACCACTGGGCGGTTCCAAACGCTGTGAAAATCCGACCCTTCCGCTTCAGAATCACAACAACCAAAGCCACGACGATGATCGCCCCCACCGCCCCTGCCATATACGCCACCAGCAGGATCGTGTAGGCGGTGAGGCCCGCGACCATAACCAACATCATTCGAGAAAGCCCGTACATATCACCCATCCTCCCGTTCAGTTTTTGCCCGGCCTTATCCGCGCCAGGACCCGCTCCGAGCGCGTTTCGTAGCATTCCAGCCCGGCCTTTACCCGCACATAAATCTCTGCAAACGCTTGGCGCTGCTCCTCTTCACGCAACAGGCCGCCGAAGACTTCGAGAATTTGCTGAGCGGTAGCCCAGGCGACATCGTGACGCAATGACTCGCCGTTCATGGCACATCACGCTCCGTTTTGGCCTTCCGGGCGCACACGGCCGAGAAGGTCTTCCCGTCCAAGTTCTCCTGGCTCGCTTTTTTCATTACCTTCAGCAGTTCGCCGGCTGCCTCGATGGCGTCATCGAGCGAAAGCTCATGGCCGCTGATCGTGACCGTTACGCCCGAAGGCAGAGGACATGTGATACGGCTGACGCGGGCCGGCGGCGTTGCATTGTTGTCCGGCGCTTTCTGCTTTCGCACCAGCCCGGCCACGCTCTCGGCCTTCACCCTGCCCGCCGCTATCTCGTGTGCCAGGCGCAGCCGTTCGGTAACGTCCTCTATGCGCGAAAGGTAGTAGCCGTCCCGCAGGCTCAGACCGCCATCCTCGACCATCTGCTGGATTTCTTCCGAGTTTTCCAGGTTGCCAAACACCTTGGTCAGAAGACTGGCTGACACTCCGAGATCCTGGGCGAGCTGCACGTTGGTCCAGCCATTCTCCTCCCGGATCGCAAGCCACAACTTGCCACGGGCGATTTCGCTGAACGGTTGATGGCGGATGTCAAGCTGGGCAATCAGGCGGTTGATCTCCGCAGCGGTCAGTTCGTGCATCACCGGGATGCCGGACAGCGTGTCGATACCGCCTAGTTGCGCGGCGGCCAGGCGGCGATTGCCGTCCAGCACGTACATTTCTGGCTCCTTCACGATGATGGGCATCCATTGCCGCTGCCTCAGACTTTTCTGCAGATGGAGCAACTCCTGCTCGTCGTAACGCTTCCCGCCACCGGGGTTCTTGGGGTTTCTCTTCAAATCCCCAACTCGGTACTGCTTGAAAGCCGGTGTCATGCTTCTTCCTCCGGTATGCCGTTTGAAATCCGCCGCCCTGGCTTAACGCCGCCGCACGGCCAATCCGTGCGGTAGCGAGGCGGCCTTCATGGTGCGGTTACGTGGCTGCTGGCCTTATGAGTGCGCCGGTTACTATCGCCGGCGGCGCGGCCGCACTCATTTCCGCTTCCACCCGACCCCGCCGCAATCGGGACAAATCTTTTTGCCACCGCATTTCAAGCAGTCACCCCACACAATTCCTTTGCCGGTACCGCCGCAAAGCGTACAGTTGCCGGAACCGAAACACGACGGGCAAGGCTCCACGAACTTCCCTGCCATCCTCAGTGCGACGATCAGGACGACCACAGCGACCACGACGCCGAACACACAGCCAAATCCGCTATTGAAGCCCTTATCCACAGACATGGGTTCACCTCCTCTTAAAACTGGTGGTTACCAGCGATGGCAAGTCCGCGATTTGCGCCACGAGCGCAGCACGGCCAAGCCGCCCAAGACCAGCACGACGACAACAAAAACAATCGTCCAATTGGTGTTTCTGGCGGCCTCGCCGGCGGCTTCACGAGCCATCGTCGCCGGCACTTCTGCCAGTGGTTTGACGGCGTTTTCTGCGAGAACGTCGGTGATGTCTTTCGCGCCAGAGATAAACGGCTCTGGGTTGGCGATGAACGACGTAAGCGCTACTCCCGATGCCAATACTCCTTTATGGCGCCACAGAAAATCCATCGCCGGGTCGCCATACTTTGCAATGATGTCCAGGAGCTCGGCCGCTCGGCCGGTCGCGGCCAGTTCTCCGCCTTCGGAGGCCATCATCGCCAGCCTTCTGGCGCTTTGCCCTGTTGCGAGAGACTCGAAAGCATTGACGGCAGGTTTACCTAACGCCGCTACGGCCGGTTCTGCGACACCGTGCGTCTTTGCCAGTACGGCCGCCGCCTCTTCGCCGTGCTTCAGGACGAGTTTCATCGCCCGAGGACGCGCTGCAACCCACACCGCTCCGTCCTCGCCGAACCGGCTGAGGATTCTGATGACCTGCGGCGCGTGTTCGCCCCCCTCCTCTACCAACCGGAAGGCGCTGGGACCGACCCTCCGAACGGCTGCGTAGAATCCGTCGCCGTGACGGGCGGCGTAGCTTTCGATCTTGGCTGCCAGCGTTTCGATGCCTTCTTTGGCCGCTTGACGCCCGAACTTCTGCGCAATGTACTCGGCCGCCTCCTGCGCCACCTTGCTCTTGCCATCGGCATGAACCGGCGGAGTTCCAGCCGCCATGAGTAATGTGACGGCAGATACAATCGCGACTGCCCATTGGGTGACATCGTCGATTTTCTTCTTCATCACAAGCTTCCTCCTTCGAGAACGAGTTTCTTGAGAGCTTCGTTGCAGAGCCTGGAACGCGCCTGTTGCAGCTTCAGCAATTCACCGCGCAATCCCAACGTCCCGCTCTCCGGCTCCCCGTCCAAAAGCATTGCCTCGACCTTATCCAGCGCTTCGCAAACCTTGTTCGCCACGTCGCCTTCCGGGTCGTACCCCGCTTTGTGCATCACAAAGTCGATGAGCTTATCCACGAGCAATGCAGCCACGAGCCCGACGCCGAGCGTCTCCACGCTGAGCGCTGCCCCGCTGCCAAGGATTCCGCCAGAGAGGCCAAGACGTGCAGTGACGGCGGTAAGTATCCGCAGGGAAATGTTGGAGGCGATATCCGTCGCGATGAAGGACGACACTTCGCGGGCGACGGTAACGCCCATGTCGAGCTCTACGACGGGAAGCACCCGCTCCGCCATCTGGGCATACGCCCTCTGAAAACTCTCATCGCTGCTGAGCACCGGGAGCAGATCGGACGGGGCCAATTCGCCCTCGCTCAGGTCGGCGCGGATATCGACGAGCATCGCACTTTCAATTCCTTCCAGTTCGCTGACATAGCCTCGAATGGCCGATTCGATAAGGTCTTGGATGTCTTTGCCTTTGAACAGGTGACGTTCGAAGGACTCACGCAGAAACCGCTTATGACCGTCAGCTTCGGCCCACGGGACCTTGGATTTCACAAAGGCCCACTTGCCGGACAGCGAGAACACCTCCTCTGCGAACGCTCTGGCCGCAAGCTTCCGGTCAGCGAAAAACGACCTTACGCGCTCAGCATACTTGTCGCCCGCCTGCAACGAGGTCTGTTCGGCGCTCGACAACCGAGGTGCGATTTTGTCCCAGGCGGCCTGGCGAACGGGGTCCGTGCCTCCCCAATGCCCGCGAATGATCCCGGCGATGACCAGGCCTGCCAAGATGGCAGCAGCCAGTAGAAGCTGCCGACGCCACCGTGGATCACAGCCTTCAAGCTTCACACCCATCGATAAACTCCTTAAACAAGCGTCACAAATTCAGAAACCGCGACGTGCGGTGCCTGGAGCTCACGCAATGCTTTACAAATCGGGGCGATCCCGCAGAAGCACCGGAAGGTTTGTGGCGGGCTGATCTGTCGCCGGGATACGCGTTGGAACTGCGTCGTGGACGCCGGCCAAGAGGTCGCTGATCTGGAATACCAGAGCGACGATGGTGACGATAAGGCCCACGAAGGAGAGAATCGCGCCCACTCTGTTGCGGGCCGGCAGGGATTGCCAATGCTTCATAAAACGGCGCATGATGGGCTCCTTTTGGTTATCGCATTGCAAAACTGGATGAGAAATAAATTCAGACTCCAAAAAAACTTCTCACGGTTTCTCCTTGTGAAGCACACACGCATGCCGACGATTGCCGTCGTAGATTTCCAGGTCAATGCTGGCGAAGGTAATTGGCGGAGCGTTTCATTTCGCCCGCTCTTTTGGTGCTGTACTGGCGCGTCATAGCGAATGCCTCCGTTCCGCTGATGGTCAAGAAATGGGTGTCGCTCACCAAGTGTCCCAACCCGTGATGTCAAACATCTAAGCAGGTCGTGTAACTCGTATATACATCCACGAAAAAGCGCCACACTGCGTGGCGCTGGTCCGAGTCAATCCGCACGGATAAACAGACTCTCACACTTCAGGCAACGTGCCTGGAAATCGGCGATGGCAACCCGCACGTTGACGCCGCAGCCGCACGACCACTTCTTTAACTTGGAACCGCCTTTTCGGCGTTGCGCAGGTAACGGCTGTTCCGGCATATGCACGCCGTAGCGTATCAGTAAGTCCTTGAAACGGCTTACGGCCAGGTATTGGGTTACGCCATCCTCATCAATCACGAGTCCGTACTGCAATGCCTTGTCCCGAAACTGCTTGTTATGGTAAGGCGGTTTGCCGGGCTGGCCGTGCTCCTGTTGCCAGGCATGCAGCAGTTCATGCAGTACGGTCCCGAGAATTTGCCAGGGTTCGCGGCATTGAAGGTAGCGCTCGTTCACCGCGATTTCACCCTTGAGTCCGAACCCGTTATGTCCGGGGCGGAAGTGCCCCAGCCTACGCAGCGATAGCCAATCCACGCGGAGCGCAACCTCAGAGACGCCAAGATTGAATTCGGCATTGAGGATCACTGCCCAGCGATGCAATTCGGCTGCCAGCTCTCGGTGTCGCCATGCCGCCGTCACCTGGTGCTGGGCAAGAATGTCGTAAATGCCGCCGCTTCCCGGCCGCCCTTCCAGGTTTAAACTTGGAGACGTTGCAGCCTCGCCTTGTTCGGGACTAAGTCCCCGGCAATTCGGGTTGCCTTCGCTGATCCACTCCAGGATTGCCTGTTCATTCTGCATGTCGCTGCTCCTTGGGAGTCCGTCACGCGTCTCGGTCAGTATATCCTGACCGAGACGCGCCTGCAACAGCAGAGTGGAATTTCTTTGGAGTTGGGGATTATCTGGTCTGTTCTGAGATTTGATCACCTTCCCGGCGGAGTCGCTTGCGCCACTCGGCGAGGGGCTCGCGGCGGGGAGTCTCAGGCATCAACTGAAGGGGCAGAAGGTCGAGCAGGTTGGCTCTTGGAACGAGCGCTCTCTTCGATCCTTTGGGCATGAGAAGAAACTGGCCGGAACGGTGGGCCTTACCCGAGGCGACCATGAGAGTGCAAGGTTGATCCGTTGCCGGATGATGCACAGCCAGCCCTAAGCCTTTGAGGTCGGCGGAGACGCGCTCGACCAGTTTCCTCTTCTGTTCAGCGTTCTCGGGGGCCTGGGTCTGAAGGTAGGCGTTCAGGACTGGCTCGAAACGCCGGGCAAGGCCCTGTTTATGCTCCTGTTCTTCGGCAACCATGTCCTTAAGAAACTTGTTGTAAGCAGATTCGGGCGATGACAGAACTCCTCCTTGTGGCTCTTTTATCTTGTCCTTGAGAATCGGAGTGTCGCTCCTTTGAGTCGCTTCCGCAAGCAGTTTCTCAACAGCCGTGGTGCCTGAACTCTCCTGTTCCGCCACACGCTGCTGCGCCCCATCCGCAGCTTCGCTAGGAGCCAGCTCAGGCAAAGACGCCCCCGGATCAAGGTCGAGTCTGAGTTTAACGCGAGCAAAAGGTAGATCGATGGGCCGCGGTTGCTCATCGGATCCCAAGAAAATCGGCTCCGCGCGCGACTCCAGTTCGTTCAGCAGCTGATGCCCTTCATCCACGGTCCAGCGACGCGGGTTTTCCAAGAACTCCACGTTAAGATGAAGCCCAATGACGCGTTTGCGATCCCGGTAGGAAGAATGCTTGCGACACCGCTGCCACACGTTGCTGAGCCGGATGACCAGATCCTCGTAAACCTCTTGGTGCCTCTTGGCAATGGTGAGCGGCGCTTGGTCCTGGGGCAGGCGCCCCGGGAGCATCAGGAATAGCAGTTCCAACCGGTCCTCCGACGTGCGCCGCCGTCGCCCGGCCGATGGCTTCGCCTTCTTCGTCATCCGAGCAATCTCCGCAGGATTTGGCAGTAGGCAATGTGCTCCACCGGCGAGGCAGTCAACACGGCTACCGAAAGCGGCATGCTGCCGTGCCGCACGCTGAAGATCAAGCCGCCCGCCTGCGCATCGAGCTCCATGCCTAGCCAGTGGAACCGTTGCTGATCAATATTGATCTTCACCAGATTGAGAATGGGAGACGCGCGGACGCGCGCGGTGATCCCGACATAGCGATTCGGCGAGATGGCAGGGATTTGACCCCTAAGAAGCCGTGCTTCATCCTTGCCTCGGCACGCTTGGCATAACCACGTCTCGCGGTAGTATTCCTGGTCGGGCGGCAAACCAAACGCCGCAGCCCGGATGCGCCGCCGCACCAGCAACCTGGTTAAACGATTCTCGGCCGGATGCGTACCTGCCGAGCATGCGAAAGCCAAGCCGGCCAGTGGCAAGTCGAAACGCTCCGTCAACCCGCCGAGGGGAAATGACTCCACCACCCGTTCAAACTTCCGGCTATAGAAGTCGACACGCGGCCGCGTCACCGACACGACTTGGGTGCCGCGCTCCTGATCGATCCGAAAGGGTGCCGGCCGCCGCATGGGCATGAGGGAGAGGACACCCAGTTCTTGCCCGCCTTCGGGATAGTAACTCCGGATGATTCCAGCAATAGAGCCAGCACGCTCGCGCCACACGCTGTTCGCATCGAAGTCAAACTGGGACTGAATGCGGCGGACAAACTCCTCAGCCTCATCGTGCAGCAGACCCTGCGGGCCTAAAACCAGCGTATGGTAATTGCTTTGGTTCTTGACGATGTGGGGAGGGTCTCCGGCCAACACGCGGATAGCCTCGTTGGACGCCTCGTGTAGGTAATTCCCAGCGGCGGCCTTCTTCAGGAGTTCATGGCATTCCCATACCGGAAAGCAAGGAGCGTCATAATCGATTGAGCTACGTGCCATCGCCTTTCTCGCTCCCCCAAGAGGCCGCAGTCGCACACCGCCACCTGTCAACAGACCAACGGCCACGGCAAAGCCACGGCCCAGTACCGCGCGGCGCGTAACCGCTTCACCCATCTTTCCTCGGGTTTAAGCAGGCCACCACTAGGCGCCAAGAGACCACGCCATTATAGCGGCTCCGAGCCCCGGGATCGGGTATCACCAAAACAGGGCGTTGGTCGAACCGATCATCGCCGCACCTTCTCGCAGCCGCGCTCCTGATTAACAAGGGCGATAACCGCGGAAGCGTCGAGCACACTCAGGCAAAAGTCGAATCCATGCGGCGAACGTCATGGAGTTCATCGACCAGGCTCACGCCCTTTGGTACGAAGCGCCGGACCAGCACTTGCGATTGCCGGATATCCTGGTCAAGCGTCGTAATCTGGATGCCAAACCCTGTCCGGCTGAAAATCACATCTTCGCCAACCTCAATGCCAAGTTCCTTACGAAGCTCGGCCGGCAGAACCACTCGTCCCGCTCCGGACACGTTACCGCGGATAATCTTAACGAGCCTAAATTCTTAACCATTTGTTAGCACACTACAACCTCCTGATATACCGTAGGATTGTTATATACAGTTTTACCTGTAATTGCGCCGTATTCATGCGATGGCGGCAAACGTTTATTATTGTAAATCATTAATTAACCTAGTGTGTCATATAATAGAACACACACGCGAGAATCATGTACACCATGACACCACACCCACACTGTTCCATTGCGAAACGGGGCATAGCGATAACACTGTCGATCGTGTTGACGCTGCAACCGGTATGCGCCTACGCCAATCCGCAGGGCGGGGTGTTATCGTCCGGACAGGCGTCCATCTCTCAGTCCGGTAATACGCTCGACGTAACGCAGACCAGCAATAAAGCCGTCATCAACTGGACCGGCTTCGACATCGCGCCGGGCGAGACGACGCAATTCTTCCAGCCGTCCAGCGGTTCCATCGCGCTCAACCGTGTCAACCGCAACAGCGCCAGCCAGATCAACGGCAACCTGCTCGCCAACGGCGACATCATCATCATCAACCAGAACGGCGTGATGTTCGGCGCCGGCAGCAAGGTGGACGTCAACGGGCTGGTCGCCACCACGGCCAACATCAGCGATAGCGCCTTCATGAACAACACCAGCGGCCTGTTCACCTTCGACCAGCCGGGCAATCCCAACGCCTCGATCATCAACAACGGCACCATCACCGCTGCGCAGGCCGGGCTGGTCGGGCTGGTGGCGCCGAACGTGATCAACAACGGCACCATCACCGCCAATCTCGGCAAGGTGCAGCTGGCCTCCGGTGACACCTTCACCGTCGACATGTATGGCGACAACCTGATGTCGGTCGCCGTCTCCAACGCGGTGACGTCGCAACTGGTGGCCAATAACGGGCTGATTGAAGCCGACGGCGGCAAGGTGGCGCTGACCGCTGCGGCGGGACAGAACATCGTCAACAGCCTGATTACCGTACCGGGCGAGATTCTAACGCCGGCGGTGGCGGAAGCGAACGGCGAGATATACATCTACGCCGCAGGCAGCAACCCGGTTGCTAACAACGTGGCGGCGAACAAGGGGCAGGCACAGGGCAACAGTATGGTTCTGGTCAGTGGTACGCTGGATGCTTCGGGCACCGGCGCCGGCCAGACCGGCGGTAACATTACCGTCACCGGCGACCATGTCGGCATTCTCTCGGGTGCCAATATCAACGCTTCCGGCGATGCCGGCGGCGGTGTCGTACAGATCGGCGGCGATTTCCACGGGCAGGGGACAACGCCCACCGCTGAAGCCACCGTCGTACAATCGGGCACCACCATCAACGCCAGCGCCGACACCACCGGCAACGGCGGCAACGTCACCGTCTGGGCGGATGATTACACCAACTTCGCCGGCGACATTGAAGCCAAAGGCGGCAGCCAATCCGGTAACGGCGGTTATGTCGAAACGTCGGGTCATGTGCTCGACTTTGCCGGCACCGGCAGCGCCGCCGCACCGAACGGCATAGCGGGCACTTGGCTGCTCGACCCCAATAACGTCACCATCGACGCCAACGCCACCAGCAACCCGTCGCCCTTCACCGCCACCTGGACTTCCACCGGCACCAGCGACCTACTCTACAGCGACATCCAAAGTTTCCTCAACGCCGGCACCAACGTGACCATCAACGCCAGCGGCAGCATCACGGTGTCCAACAGCATCGCCAAAACCGCCGGCGCCGACGCCACGCTCGACCTCGAAGCCGGCACCGATATCGTAGTCAACAGCACCGACACTATTTCCTCCACCACGGGTAAGCTGAATCTTATCTTCGACGCCGATACGGCGGCTGGCGGCGGCGCCATCTCCATTGCCGCCAACATCACCACTAACGGTGGCAATATCACTCTCGGCGGCCAGGGCAGTCCGGCAATGTTGGCTGCCGTGGGAGATGCCACCTACGCCAACGGCATCTATATCAACGGCGCCACGCTCAACGCAGGCGCCGGCAGCATCACCATGAACGGCAAGGGTTATGGTGGCACGGCGGGAAGTTATTACGGTGTCTATGTCGCGGGTGCAACGGTGGAAGTCGGTGGCACCGGCAATATTTCCATCACCGGCACCGGCGGCGGTAACAGCTCAGATGCGACCGGTAGTGACGACGGTGTGGTCATCAACAGCGGCGGCATGGTCGAAAGCACGAACGCCACCGGCAATGCTACCTTGGGGACCATCACCATCCAGGGCACCGGCGGCGATACGGGCGGGTCCGGCACAACCAATTATGGCGTGTATGTGGGAGGCAGCGGCTCTAAGGTCACCTCGGTGGATGGCAATGTCAGCATTACCGGCACGGGCAGTAATTCGTCGGGCGAATATAACTATGCCACTGTTGTCGCAAACGCGGCGAATGTCACCGGCACCGGCAATGCCGGCGTCAGTATCAACGGCACTGCCTACGCTACCGGGAGCGGTGGTACTGTTGGTAATGATTTCGGCGTGGATATTCAGGACGCCAGCACCGTGGTCAGCACCAATAACGGCAACTTAAGCATTACCGGCATTGGCGGTGCAGCAAGCAACGGCAGTACAAGCTATGCCAACAATGGCGTACAGCTTACTGGTGGCAGCAACTACGCGGTCAAAGTCACGGGCACCGGCAATCTGACCATTCAGGGTACCGGCGGTACCGGCACAGGCACTTCTAATATCGGCGTGGACATTGCGAACGCCGCCACCGTCTACGCCACCAGCGGCACAACTACCGTCACCGGCATCGATGGCAGCAACGGCGGTAGTAATTCCGGCATCTATACCGACAACACATCCACCAACACCATCGGCAAGAGCGGCACCACTACCGGCAACATTACCTTGATCACCAACGACTGGACGATCAATAAGCTTTCCGTCAACACCACCGGCGCGCTGCTGGTCGATATCTATAACAGCAGCGGCAGCATCGATGTCGGCAGCGATACCAACAACACGTTGCAGGTCAGCAGCGCCATTCTCACCGATCTCCACCTCGCCACCTCCTCCTCCAACACCTTCGGCGACACCACCAATAACAGCGCGATGGACATCAACTACACCACCACCTTAACCAAGCCGGCGTATTTCCTTTCCAACGGCAGCACGGCCACGGCCGTAGCCGGCACGTTGACCTCCAACGTAGCAAGCGGCAGTAACCCCGCCGTCACCATTGAGAACGTCGGCGGCGGCATCACCATGAGCGGCAACAAGACGATCACCGAAAGCAGCAGCGGCGCTATCGATATCATCGCCGACGGCACCTTCACCACCTCCGGCAACAACACCATCGGCGGCGGCAGCGCCAGCGGCAATGTGCTGCTCGAAGCTAACACGCTCACCCTCAGCTCTACCCACGCCACCAACACTATCGAGACCACCGGCGGCATCACCATCGAGCCTTATACGTCCGGCAACACGGTAGGTGTCGGCAGCGGCAGCGGCAATCTGAGCATCACCGGCACCGATCTCGGGTACTTTAACTTATCCAGCGCCTCCTCGCTGACCATCGGCAGCACCAGCACTGGGGCGATGGACATCAACTACAGCACCTCGATTCCGACCCCTACCACTTTCACCACCAACGGCGCCAACATCACGCTCGACAGCAGCATGACCACCAGCGGCAAGGCGCTGACGTTCAACGATCCGGTGATTGTGAACGGAAACTATACACTGACTACCGCCAACGGCAATGTCACCTTCGCCAGCACCGTCGATGATACTAGCGGCGACAGCGGCGACTACTCTTTGACCGTGGCCAACAGCAGCGGCAACGTTACCTTCGGCGGGGCGGTCGGCGGCACGACGGCGCTGTCAACACTCAGCGTCACCGGCAGCGGCACGGCCACACTCGATGGCAACGTCACCACCACAAGCACCCAGTCCTACAGCGCCCCGGTTGTCCTCGGCGGTAACGACACGCTTACTACCACCAACAGCAATGTCACCTTCAGCAGCACGGTCAACGGTGCAGAAGCCCTGACCGTCGCCGCCGGTTCTGGCAACGTCACCTATACCGGCGTAGTGGGCGGCACGACGGCGCTGACCAGCCTCAATGACTCCGGTAGCAGCGGCACCAGCATCCTTTATGGCAACGTTACCACCACCGGCAACCAGACCTATGCCGGCAACGTCACCATCGAGGGCAATGATGTACTGACTACCACCAACAGCGCCGTTGACTTTGCCTCAACTGTCAATGACTCCGCCAGCAACACGCACAGCCTCACCGTCAGTGCCGGCAGCGGACTCATCACCTTCGGTTCAACCGTCGGCGCTACCAACAAGCTGGCGAGCCTGGCGGCGACCAGCACCACCGATATCGATATCAACGGCAACGTCACCACCGGCGGCACGCAGGCTTACACCGGCCCGGTACTGATCGGCGCCAACGATACGCTCACTACTACCAACAGCGCGGTGGACTTCACCTCGACGCTGGATGACAGCAGCAGCAACACGCATGCGCTGACCGTCAGTGCCGGCAGCGGGCTTGTTACCTTCGGAGGAGTAGTCGGCGGCAATGCCAAACTGGCCAGCTTAGCCGCGACCAGCAGCACCGATATCGATGTCAACGGCAACGTCACGACCGGCGGTACGCAGACCTATACCGCCCCGGTGCTGATCGGTGCCAACGACACGCTTACCACCACCAACAGCGCGGTGGACTTCACCTCGACGGTCGATGACAGCAGCAGCAACACGCATGGCCTGACCATATCGGCCGGCAGCGGGCTTGTCACCTTCGGTGGCGCCGTCGGCGGCAATGCCAAGCTGGCGAGCCTGGCTGCCACCAGCACCACCGACATCGATGTCAACGGTAACGTCACTACCGGCGGCACGCAGACCTACACCGGCCCGGTACTCATCGGCGCTAACGATACACTGACCACCACCAACAGCGCGGTGGACTTCACCTCGACGGTCGATGACAGCAGCAGCAACACGCATGCGCTGACCGTCAGTGCCGGCAGCGGACTTATTACCTTCGGCAGCGCGGTGGGCGGCAATGCCAAACTGGCGAGCCTGGCGACCACCAGCACCACCGATATCGATGTCAACGGCAACGTTACCACCGGCGGCACGCAGACCTACACCGGCCCGGTGGTTTTGGGCGCCAGCGATACGCTCACCACCACCAACAGCAACGTCCAATTCACCAGTACCGTCGATGGCACATCTAGCGGTTCGCAGAGCCTGACCGTTAGCGACGGCACTGCAACAACCACCTTCGGCGGCGTCATCGGCGGCAACGAGCCGCTGAATAATCTCACCCTCACCGACGATGCCGTCAGCTTCGGCGGCAACATCAAAGGCACCGGCACATTGACCCTCCAGCCCTCGACCAACACCGTTGCCATGAACATCAATGACGGCACCAGCAGCGGACTCTATATAAATGGCACCGAGCAGGGTTACATCCAGAGCGACTGGGCGGCACTGGTGTTCGGCGACACCTCGATGACCACCGGTGGCCTCACCGTCGGTGCCAGCAGCTGGGCTTCGCCCACCACCTTCGAGACTAGCGGCACCGGCACCATCACCGTCAGCGGTACGCAGACCGGCACCGGCAGCGCTACGCTCACCTTCAACGGCCCGACGACGCTCAACTACGCCGGCACCGACGCCACCACTGCCAACCAGGCCATCACCTTTGACAGCGCGGTGACGGTGGGCGCCGGCGTCACCATCAACGCCGGCAGCGGCACGACCACATTTGCTTCCACCGTCAACGGCGCCAATGCGCTGACCGTCACCGACTCCAGCGGCGCCGTGGTGTTTGATGCCGCGGTGGGTGGCTCAACAGCGCTATCCAGCCTTACCACCACCGGCACGACGACGCTCGACGGCAACGTTACCACCACCGGCGCGCAAACCTATAACAATGCCGTGACACTCGGCGGCAATGATGTGCTGACTACCACCAACAGCAACGTTACTTTCGGCGGCACGGTGAATGGCGGGCATACGCTGGCTGTGGCGGCGGGCACCGGCACCGTTACCTATACCGGCGCCGTCGGCGGCAGCACGGCGCTGACCAGCGTCAATGACTCCAGCGCCACCGGCACTACGGTGCTCGATGCCTCAGTCACCACCACCGGCACGCAGAACTATGCCGGCGCCGTGACTCTGGGCGGCAGCGACACGCTCACCACTACCAACAGCTACGTCACCCTCGGCGGCGCGGTCAACGGTACCAGCAGCGGCGCGCAGAGCCTGACCGTCAGCGACGGCACCGCCACCACCACCTTCAGCAGCACCATCGGCGCCACCACGCCGCTGAATAACCTGACCCTCACCGACGACGCCGTGAGCTTCGGCGGCAACATCTACGGCACCGGCACGTTCACGCTGCAGCCCTCGACCAACACCCTCGCCATGCACGTCAATGACGGCACCAGCAGCGGGCTCTATATCAATAGCACCGAGCAGGGCTATATCCAGAGCGATTGGGCGACGCTGGCGTTCGGCGATAGCTCCATGACCACTGGCGCCTCGAGCGTTGGCGCCAGCACCTGGGCATCGCCCACCACCTTTACTACCAGCGGTACTGGCACCATTACTGTCACCGGCACGCAGACCGGCAGCGGCAGCGCTACGCTCACCTTCACCGGTCCGACGACGCTGGGCTTCGCCGGCACGGACGCCACCACCGCCAACCAGAATATCACTTTCAACAGTGCCGTCACGCTCGCGGCCAATAGCACCATCAATAGCGGCACGGCCACGACCGGCTTCGGCTCAACCATCACCGGCAGCACCTATAACCTCACCCTCACCGGTGACCATCTTACCTTCGGCGGTAATGTCAGCGGCAGCGGCACACTTACCATCCAGCCCTCCAGCATCGGCCAGGCGGTGAACCTTAATAACGGCACCAGCGGGCTTTATCTCAGCACGGCTGAGATTAACGACATACAGAGCGGTTGGGCCAGCGTCGTCATCGGCTCGGCTTCGGATACGGCAACCCTGACGGCGGGTGCTGCCACCTGGGCATCGCCGCTGACGCTGCTGAACGGTTCGGGCGATATCGCCCTCACCGGCGCGCAGACGATGGGTAGTAACACGTTCTATGCCAACACGGCATCGGGCAACCTGACACTAGCCAGCGGGGCAGGGGTCACCAGCAGCGCCGCCGGCAATGCCATCGTCGTGGCGACGGGCAATGATTTCGTCAACAACTCGGGTTCGACCACGCCGTTTACCGTCACCGGCGGTGGCCGGTTCATCGGCTATTCCAACGAGAGCTCAAACGACACTAACTCAGTCACCAATGCCCCGCAGGATATCATCGGTTATACCTATAACACGCTGGCTCCCGGCGCTATCGTACCCGCGACCTACAATGGCACGCAGAACACCTGGGTGTATGACGTCTCCAGCGGCACGGTCACGCTCACCATGGCCAACCAGACGGTGACCTACGGCACGGCGCCGAACCTGAGCGCCATCCTGGGCACCACCTACAGCTTCTCCTGCTCCACCGGCTGTTCGTCGTCGGTGATCACCGGCGGCGGCGGTACGCAGCCGACGCTGGCCTTAAGCGGCGGCACCGGCATGAGCACCTCGGGCAATTACAATGTCGGCAGCTGGACGATCGGCGGGTCCAACGCCGTGGCCAGCAACGGCTACACCGTCGATTACGTCACCGGCACGCTGACGGTGAATCAGAAAAACCTGACCGTCACCGGCCTGACCGGCACGGTAAGCAAAACCTATAATGCCAACACCAACGCCACCCTGGCCTCCAGTAACTATACGCTGTCCGGTGTGGTGGCAGGGGTGGATAACGGCGGCGGCACCAGCGACGTTGTCAGCGTCAGCAATACTTCCGGTAGCTATGACACCAAGAATGTCGGTACCGGCAAGACGGTGACGGTAAACGGCCTGGCCATCACCGGCGCTGACGCCGGCGATTACAACCTGGTCACCAACTCGATCTCCGGCGCCGTCGGTACCATCATCGCAGAAGCGCTGACGGTCACGGCAGCGACGAACACGAAGACGTATGATTCGACGACGACGGCAACGGCGTTGCCGACCATCACCGGCGGTGCGCTGCAGGGTTCCGATACGGCTGACTTCAGCGAAGCCTACGCCAACGCCAATGCCGGTACCAACAAGACGCTCACCCCGTCCGCTAGCGTCTCTGACGGCAACGGCGGCAATAACTATAGCTACACCTTCGTCAATAACACCACCGGCATCATCAACCAGGCGACGCTGACCATCACGGCTGCCACCAACACCAAAACCTACGATTCGACGACCTCGGCGGCTGCTACACCGACTGTCTCCGGCCTGCAGGGCTCCGACAGCGTCACCGGCCTGGCCGAGACCTATGCCAATGCCAACGCCGGCACCGGCAAGACGCTGGGCGTCAGCGCCTACACGGTCAATGACGGCAACAGCGGCAACAACTATACGGTGAACCTGGTGGGCAACAACACCGGCGTCATCAACCAGGCAACGCTGACCATCACCGCTGCCACCAACACCAAGACCTATGACGGCACCACCACTGCCGCCGCGGCACCGACTGTCTCCGGCCTGCAGGGCTCCGACAGCGTCACCGGCCTGGCCGAGGCCTATGCCAACCGCAATGCCGGCAACGGCAAGGCGCTCGATGTGACCGCCTACACGGTCAATGACGGCAACAGCGGCAATAACTATACGGTGAGCACGGTCAACAACAATACCGGCGTGATCAATCAGGAGGCGCTGACCGTCACCGCCGCCACCAATACCAAGACCTACAACGCCAGCACCAACGCCGTCGCCACGCCGACCATCACCGGCGGCTCGCTCGGCGCCGGCGACACCGCCAACTTCAGCGAAGTTTACGCCAATGCCAACGCCGGCACCAACAAGACGCTCACCCCGTCCGGCAGCGTCTCTGACGGCAACAGCGGCAACAACTATACCTACACCTTCGTGACCAACGGCACCGGTGTGATTAATCCGAAGGCACTCACCGTGACGGCGAATAATCAGACCATCACCGCTGGCGATGCCGACCCGGCAATGACGTATCGCTATACTGGCCTCGCCAGCGGCGATAACAGCGCCTACTTCACCGGGGCATTATCCCGTACCGCCGGTGAAAACGTCGGCACGTACAGCATTCTGCAGAATACACTGGCGGCGACCGGGAACTATACCATCGGCACCTATAACCCCGGCATCTTTACCATCAACGCTGCGAACAGTGTTCGTATTGTACAGATCCCCAATACGGTGCTTATAGGGGCGGTACTTACATGGTCACAAAGTTTCTCGCCTAATGGTTTCACTAATGGATATAGTAGCGGCTTCACTAACGGGTATAGCTCGGATGATGCAATTTTGTGTCATATAGGAGGAATCGGGACAAATTCGAGTGAAGCACCATGTGGATTGAAAGGCGCAGACGGAACCCCTGTTGATGGAAGTGACGCAAACCACAGCGCCTCTTTGTCATCATCCAATTCGAGGCCTGAAAGCCTGTGACATTACCGCCGTGCAGATTACGGAAGGGTGATTCAGGTGTCGCCAGGGCGAACGCATCAAACTTTCTCTAGGTTTCGTGCCCCAGCCAAGGTTTCCTCGAGAAAACCCGTGTCCAAGGCAGCCGCCTTGCGTTTCCGTGCGAT
>Ga0316363_10001438_pt1 | contig 21023 bp, 14 predicted proteins | sample Sb_taG_3_FD_200459 | JGI IMG/M metagenome (GOLD analysis project Ga0316363, IMG submission 200459) | Peat soil microbial communities from Weissenstadt, Germany - Sb_50d_a_PC metaG (v2) (version 2) | ecosystem: Environmental > Terrestrial > Soil > Wetlands > Peat | place: Germany: Weissenstadt...
TGCGGTAGTCTTCGAGCCCGATCGGATTCTCCAGCACCAGTTTCTCGACCGTCTCCGGGAACAGCAGCGTGAAACGCACCCCCAGCATTCCGCCCATCGAATGCGCAATCACGTCGACCTGTGGGATGCCCAAATGATCGAGCAGCGCCTTCGTATTCTGAGCCATCTGGTGGAAGCTGTAACGGATGTCCGGCCGCGACGAAGCGCCGAAGCCCAACTGGTCAGGTGCAATGACGCGATAGCCTTGCTGCGCCAGGAACTCGATGGTGGGCTCCCAGTAGAAGCCCGAGAAATTCTTTCCGTGCAGCAGGAGCACGGCCTTTCCGTTGGAAGCGCCCGTGGGCTGGACGTCCCGGTAGGCCATGCGCAGATCCTGTTTTTCCACCTGCAACGGGAAAAATTGCATGCTGTACTTGGGATGAAGCGGCTGGCCCGGCTGCGCAAATGACAGCGGTGCCCAGATCGCCCCGAGCAGGACGATCACGAGCAGCGCGCGGGTTTCGAATTGATGGAAATCGCCCATGAATCTTCACCCCAGTCTTAGTTCCAGTCGTAGTTCAATGAGAACTTTGACTTTGACCGGGGCGGGTCACTGACCTCCGGAAGAGCCGCACAACTCAGGTTTCCGGCTGCGCGACCAAGCTCGGCTGCGGCTGGGTCGCTGGAGCTGGACTGTTCGGCGCTGCTTGGGGCTGCGCCGCCGAGCTTGACGTGCTCACGCTGCTTCCCGGCGAGTCATAGTCATACGCATTCGGCGACAAACCCTCCGACGAGTCCATACGATACGGCGGATTGTCGGACCAGTCATACCCGTAATCCGAATAGTACGGGTAGCCGTAGGCCGGCCACGGAGCATACCAATAAGGGTCGTACCACCAAGGAGACCAGCCGAGTCCCCAGCCAAATCCCCAGTACGGCCATCCGAAGCCGAAGCCCCAGCCTCCCCATCCCCATCCTCCCCAACCCCAACCGTAGCCGCGGCCAAAACCGTAGCCGCGGCCAAAACCAAATCCACGCCCACCAAAGTCACGCCCAGCAAACCCCGGAGTAACTCTGGAGGCTCCGCCGGCAAAACCGGACGCGCCTCTCGACGGGCCAAAAGAGTGCCAACCGCCCTCGGTACTTCCGGCGTTACGGGCGGAGAGGCTTGAGTTCGCCGAGCCTCCGGAATTGCGCCCTTCGCTCAAACGCGCGGAACTAGCGGAACTACCGGAGTTGCCGAACGAATGCCACTGGCCATCGTTGATTGCGGGATGATAATTCGACGACTGATTTCCTGACGACCGCGTTCCGGACGAGCCGGAATTGCGGCCCGCTTCAGACACGCCTGAGGAGCGACTTCCTCCGCCACCATAAGACCGCGCGCCGCCATATCCGCCACCACGATATCCTCCACCGCCATAATATCCGCCACCACCGCGATATCCGCCGCCATAAGACCCGCCGCCACCATGGAAGCCACCGCCTCCGCCGCCATGAGACCCGCCACCGCCACCACCACCGCCGTGACCGCCGCCGCCGCCGCCGCGCTGAGCCCATGCTGGATATGGCATGAGAGCCAGACCGATGAAAGCCACAAATCCGATGAGGGATCTGCGAAGACCGACGCTGGTCATAATCCGTACCTCCCTTCGAACGTGGGAGCGCGGTTTCGAGCGAGGCACCTATGTGCGAGGACGGACCGCTCCTACCTGATTAGACTCTACTCCCATACAAGAAGGTTGCACACAAGGTTCAACTGGTACGGTTCATCGTCCACAGCATTTTGTGCTCTCCAGCCGAGAGCTGGTTTCATAAATCGGGTTTGGGGTGGGGCACGGCTTCAGAGGCTGCGGAAAAAGTCGCGTTCCGGGCCGCGGCGGCCCTCAGCGGCTAAAGCCGCCATTGATTTTGCGACACTTACGGCGCGGCTGAAGCCGCGCCCCTTCAAAGCAAAGTCAAAACCAGAGTTTTTCCGCAGCGTGTTCAGCCGTGTCGTTCTGGCCCGGAAGAATGCGGGCTTTAGTCCCTGAGGGGCGTGCCTTCCGAGCTGAAAGAAATTGCCGAATACGACCCTGATGCAGCCGACTAGAAACTGGCGATCACTACATTGGGCGCGGATGGCAGCATGAATTTTACGCCACGCTGCTGGTTGGCTTGCATGGTGGCAGGCGCGTCGAGCGCGGAGAGCGGGATGCGCTTTGTCCAATAGCCGTTTTGCCAGTTATTGCCGCGGACGTAGATCACGCCGTCAGCGATGGCATAGTCTGGGATCTCCTCGCGATGGCCGTCGCGATAGACCAGCACTGCGAGCGGGAGCTCTCCGGCTGGCGATTCGCTGCGCTCTTTCTGCGTCGCGGACATCGCCGGTTTCGCGGGCGTCTTAGCGATTGTTGGCTCCGCATAATCGGGGTGCGTAGAGGTTCCGCGTTCCGCTGTTTCCTCGGTGCCGCCGAATCGCACATAACGATCGCCCTGCCACTCGATCAGCAAGGGGGTCAGCCGGGTTTTTCGCGGAGAATCGTCAGCTGAGACCGGCTGCACTACCACAAACTGGGGCGGCGCGCTCTCAACATCGCTCCCAACATCTCCCTCAACTACGTACGGCGCACTACCATCGTAGTTCGAATAGAAAAAGGGCGATCCCAGAAACATTCCTCGTGTGAATGGACGCCGCTCATGATGCAAGCCAACCCCGCCCCTGACGCCGCGTGCCAATCCGGCATGCCCCACGAAAACTGGCCTGCCCATCGCCCCGCGTATCTGCGCGCTTGAGAGCGGCACGAATACTGTAACTGCAAGCAACGCGATGCTCAACCGCCGGAACATGTCAGCCGGATTCCTTTTTTTGCACTTGAAAACCAACACTAATTGTACCCCCATTTCGCCTCTTCGCCGCCGACGAGGAAGCCCCTTGCTTCACGAACTCAGGAACAAAAAAGCAGTGGGACGCGCGGTTGGCGCGTCTCACTGCTGGGGTAGAGTGTTGCTATGCTGCGTTGTTACGCCGGGAAACAACCCAGCGCAGTGTTACCTCCCATGTCCGCCGCCCCCGTGCCCTCCGCCGCCGTGCGATCCGCCGCCGCCCCCGTGCGACGATCCGCCACCGTGGCTGCTCGGCGCCGAATGGCCACCGCCATAGCCGGGAGCAGAACGTCCGCCGCCATACCGACCGCCACCGTAAGAACGCGGAGTGACGATAGGCTGCCTCATATTGAGTGGCGGACGAGATGACCCGCCCGATCCGTAGCCACGGCCTGCCGAAGCTGAACCGCGCGAAGAGCCGTACGCACTGCGCTCTTCGCTGCGGCCAGCCGATTGACCTGCCCTGCCTGTTTCGCCCGCCCTGCTTGATCCTGACGCAGCAGATGAGCGCGGGGCCATCGGCGAAAATCTCTGCCAGCCGTTGCTGCTGCCACTTTCGCGAGCGCCCGTCGAGGTACCGGCTCTCGAGCCCGCGTTCGAATTGCCACGCGTTTCCGAACCTTGGCTGGAGCGCTGGTACGGGCTGCTCGAATTCGAGCCGCCATTTCCGGGCCTCGTCACTTCGCGGCCGTTCCCAGTCGATCGGCCACTCGACGCGCCTGCCGTGCTGCCTCGGGAGGAGAAGAAATGCTGATTCTGCGACACGTTCCGAGTGGTGGACGCAGCCGCCGGGCGTCCGCTGGCCGAGAAGCTTTCGCGGCTCGGAGTCACGGGCAATCTCCCGGTGGTGAAATGCGCGTTGTGCAGCTCCGCATGACTCATCGCGCGAGCATTCATGTGACCGGTGCCGAACTGGTTGCCGGAGACGGAAGTCGCGCCGCGGAAGTTCGCATCATGCATCGCCAGGTTCACATTCGAAAATCGCGTGCCCCCGTGCAGTGGAGCAAAGCCGCCGCGGTTGTATGCTCCAAAACCGGCAACGCCGAAGCGTCCGCCATAACCGCCCCACCAGGGATGGAAGTGGTCGCACGGTCCCAGCGGAAGCCAGCCGATCGAGCCCCCGAAACCAAAGCCGAATCCAAAGCCGAATCCAAAACCCCCTCCAAATCCAAAGAACGAAACGTAAGCCGGCGCCCAAATCGGGCGGTAATACGGATATCCGTAAACCGGACCGGGCCACCAAGCCCACGCGCCGTTGTACATCATCCAGCGACCGTAGTGATAAGGCGCCCAGCCCCAGGGATCGTACGAAACCCAGGTCCATCCCCAATAAGGCTCATACACCCAGCGGCCGGCGCGATACGGAGCCCAGCCCGGGGCGACAGTCGGCTGCCACACTGGACCGTAATCCGGAACTTCCGTCCACGTGCCGTGGGCGTCAAGATCCTCGGTTCCGACGTAATAGTCGTTAGTGCGCCGACGCGCCTCCGAGTTGCGGATCATGTTGTCGCGATCGGTGTTCCACTGGTCCCAGTCATCTCGGGCGGGAGCCTCGCCGATCTTGTATTGCGTGTCCGCGCCGCTGCCCTGAATGGTGATGAACTGGCCCTGGCCGACGCGGGTGCCGCCTTGCGGAGTCGAGACTTCGATTTCGCCTCTGCGGACCAGCACCTCACTGTGATCGTCGGCAGTAACCAGAATGCGAAAGCTGGATTCGCGCCGCTCGGTGCGAATGGCAACGTTGGGCGTATCGATCTCAGCGTCCGCATCGCTGTTCTTGTACACGGAGTAGTTCGCCATGCCGCTTCCAAGTTGAATCTGAATTTGCGAGCGCGTGAGCTGCGTGATGGTGGCCTGCGAATGTTCAGCCAGGCGCAGCATGTTGGCATAGTCAAGCTGAATTTCAGTGCGCGCCTTGTCGCCGGTAGAAACCCGGTCGCCGGCAAGCACGGGAGCATTAAGCGCAGCCGCCGACCAATCCTTGGAGTCGCCACGCTGCGTGGAAACGTCGCCATGAATCAGGCTGATGCGCGCGACGCCGGTTTTTCCTTCCGGAGCCGGCGCGCTGGAACTCGGCGCGCCTGCTTCGTTGGGGCCGGGGTCCTTCGGACCGCCCTTATTGATCGAACCTTTATTCATCGAATCTTGATTCACCGAATCTTGATCCGCCGAATCCTGATCCGTGGAACCCTGGTCGTTGGGATCTTGCATTCGAATGCTCGGCGACGGTTTCGAATCCTGATCCGGAACCTGGTCGTCCGCGCCCTGCGCGATGACAACGCCTGGAATCGCGATCATCAATCCTAGAAGTGCTGCTATTAATTTGAACTTCATAGACATCTCCACCTCGTTCGGGACAAAACTATGCCTGACAGAGTGCAGGCCGAGTGCCAACGTCAGACGCTGGTGGCGACTCGTCTAACTGCTTTATTTATTAGTAAGTTAGGCGAGACATAACAGCGGGGACGATCGGCGATTACCGGAGCTCCGGTGGCCCGGTTCCACCAGAGTGGTGGTTTTCGGCCAGGGGCGTAAATCGTCACACAGGCGGGCTTGACACGCCAATCCCGGCAGGAACAGAATTTCTGAATCCCCGTGACATGGGAGTTGCGCTTTGCCGGAGAAGAAGGTTCGCTTCGACGATTTCCAGTTGGATTACGGTCGCTTTCAGCTCTGCCGCCGTGGCATCCCGGTTCGGCTGGAGGGCCTGCCGCTGCAACTGCTCATGTTTCTCGTCGAAAAGAGGGGGCAACTGGTCACGCGCGAGCAGATCTCCAGCGAGTTGTGGAGCCAAAAAGATGTGTTCGTCGACGTCGAACAGGGAATCAATACCGCCATCCGCAAGATCCGCCGTGCCCTGGCGGACGATGCCGGCGAGCCGCAGTACCTACAGACCGTAGTCGGCCGGGGATATCGCTTCGTCGCGCCCACCGCCGAAGAAGATGCCAGCAGCCAGGCGCCAGCCGAAGTTTTTGCCGTTTCCCCCGAAGAACTGGGACGCGCCATCATGTCTGCGGCCGGGTTGGATCCGGAAAATCCCCGAAAAACCCCGAAGGCTCCCTCCGAAGACTGAATGAAGTCCGAAAGTTAATCGCCGCGGGCGGTTGCCCGCCGCGACATTGGCCCATTTTGCACCCACTGCACGGCATCAGATCAATCTTCAGATTGCTTCATATCAATTCAGACCGCCTCCATGGACACTTCCTGTAATCGGGTGCAAGATCGCAACCATGATTTCGTTCCGCAGCGATTACGACGAGTCGAAATCAGTCCAAAATGGAGGTGCTTCAATGACAATGACGATGACAACTACGACGACAACGACCGGATCAAAAGGTATCGGACGTTCCAGAGCCCTGGCATCCATGGCAATGCTGTTTGCCGCGATCTTTACGATATTGCTGCTCCCGGCCTATGGCCAGCAGGAAGTCGATCCCACATGGTATGACCCGTGGGCCGCACCAAACGCGGCGGTCGTTCCTCCCGCTCAGCCTCCAGCGGTCATTCATCGTTCTCAATCCCCAGTAGCCACTCACTGGTATCAACAGACGGACAGGTCTGTGTTACCGGCTGTGGACGCCGGGAAGTCTCGCGTGAAGGACACACAACTCGACCAGAGCCGCCATAACTCTGCCCGCAAAAGCGGTGGAACTCCCTCTGCCGACAGCCGGTTGCCGGGTGCAGCTCGTCTCGCGGGGTTCGAGACACGGGGTGCCGAGACACGGGCTGCCGAGAGACAGGCTGCCGCATCCCTTCCCCGGGACGGTGTGTAGCGTCAAGGTCCGCTTAGGAGGGGTTTCTCACTAATCATCGGTACGCCCCGTCACAGAGATGCCCACAGGGCCGGTGCGAAAATCGTGATTAGATTGGGGCAGTGAAGAGCTGTGCCGTCTCCCACAAGACGGCCCTCGAAACTGCCCCAAAGTAATTTTCAGCACGGGTTTTCGATCACCCGATCACCAGATGACCCGATCTTCACTCCCCGTTGTTGTCGTCAATTCCAATCTTCGACAGACGATACCGCAGCGCATTCCGCGAGAGCCCAAGCAGGCGCGCCGCCTGCGACTTGTTGCCGCCGGCGCGCTTGAGAGCTTCGCGGATCATTTCATCTTCCCACTGATCGAGCGTCATGCCGTCGGGGAGAAAGCGATCGGACGCAGCGCCGGTGCGAGTGCGCGGCGAGTCAAGTTGAATGTCGCCGACCTCCAACTGGCTGCCAGACGCAAGCGCGCAGGCGCGTTCGATGACGTTCTGCAGTTCACGCACATTGCCCGGCCAATAATGCCCCACGAGAAGCTGCAATGCGGCGGGTGAAATGCCGGTGATGGTTTCCGATCTCCCGGAATCCGTGGCAAAGCGCGCGAGGAACAGGTTCGCTAATCCAGGAATATCTTCTTTGTGTTCGCGCAGCGGCGGGATGTCGATCGGGACCACGTTGAGCCGATAGTAGAGGTCTTCGCGAAAAGTTCCGTCTTCGAGCGCGACGCGCAGGTCGCGGTTGGTGGCAGCCAGAAGCCGAACGTCGACCTTGATGGTGCGCGTGCCGCCCAAGCGCTCGAATTCGCGCTCCTGCAGCACGCGGAGAAGCTTGACCTGGATGGCGGGCGGCACGTCTCCGATTTCATCGAGAAAAAGCGTGCCTTTGTCGGCGAGTTCGAATTTGCCGGGCTTGCTGGTGGCGGCTCCGGTGAAAGCTCCTTTCTCGTAGCCGAAAAGTTCGCTCTCCAAAAGATTCTCGGGGATAGCGGTGCTGTTGATCTTGACGAAGGGGCCAGAAGCGCGGCGTGACTTTTCGTGGATGGCGCGGGCGATCAGGTCTTTGCCCACGCCGCTCTCGCCGCCCAGCAGAACGGTGGAGTTGGTGGGCGCAACGCGTTCGACGGTGGCCAGCACTTCCTGCATTTTGGGACTGATGGCGACGATGTTGGGATGGCTGTACTTCTCTCCGAGAGCTTCGCGAAGCGAACGATTCTCCTCGCGCAGGCGCGAGTTATCGAGTTCCTTGTGCACCACCATCCGCATTTCCGTAAGCGAGAAGGGCTTGAGCACGTAGTCGCTGGCACCGGCTTTCATTGCCTCAACCGCTGTTTCAACCGATCCGAACGCGGTCATGACCACGATGGGCAACGCGGCATTTTGCTGTTTGGCGGTCTGCAGAAATTCAAGTCCGCTGATGCCGGGGAGTTTGAGGTCGGTGAGCACGAGGTGAACGGGTTCGGAGGCAAGCAGCTTCAATCCAGTTTCAGCGTCGCCAGCGGAGAGAGTCTTAAAGCCGTCGTCGCCAAGATTCAGTTCGAGCAGGCGCCGCATCTTAGCTTCGTCTTCGATGATGAGAATGGTAGGCATTGTTTTAGTTCGCGTGGGGACGGGCGCCCTCGCCCGTCCAAGCCGAGCGAAGCTCGGCAGTTGCCGCCGGCTCGATGATTTCGTCAAGTGGAAAGAAAACTGTAAATACCGCACCACCGCCCGGCGCGTTCTCGACATGGATCGACCCATGATGACCATCTACGATCTTCGAAACGATGGAGAGGCCCAGTCCCACGCCGGTTTTCTTCGTGGTCACAAACGGGTTGAAAATTTCTTCACGCAACTCGTCGGGAACGCCGGGGCCGGTATCGGACAAGCGCAGTTCCACTCCTTCAGTATCATTCAGAGTCGTGGGGCGAACCTCGACCCGCAACGTGCCGCCGTGCGCGTCGTCCTGCATGGCTTCGTAGGCATTCTGCACCACATTGAGGAAGGCTTGCTCGCACAGGCTTTCGTCGAGCGGAACCAGTGGCAGTCCGCTCGCGTAGTGGCGCTCGACGCGCACCGATTTGCCCGTCACCGATTTGCCCGTCTCTTGTGTGCCAGTAAGTTGTTTGCCGGCAAAACGCTCGGCGACAATTTGCAGGACGCGATCGAGAAGGGCGGTCAGGTCCGCGGGATGCGGCTGCGCATGAAGTGGACGAGCGAAGTCCAGAAACTCGGTGACCAGCGCGCTGAGCCGGTTGACTTCCGTCGAAATGTACCCAGCCAACTCGCGCGCAAGTTCGTCGGAAGCCTGTAATTTCTGGGTCAACATTTCAGCTGAGCCCTTGATGACTCCCAGAGGATTGCGAATCTCGTGCGCTAATCCAGCCGAAAGCTGGCCGAGAGCGGCCAGCCGTTCCGAACGCCGCGCCTCGGCCTGAGCGTGCTCGAGGCGGCGATTGGTTTCGGCCAAGCGTTCGGCGAGATCGCGATACAACTGGGTTTGATGCTGGCTCTGCTGCGAGAAGCGGTTGACGACCATGGCGGCAAGAAAGAAGAACAAGATGCGCAGCGCGAGGTAGCCGAAAGCCTCGGGAGTCAATTCGTATTCCTGCATCGCGGGATAGAGATACGAGCAGTAGGCGGCAGACGCAAGCAGCGTCCAGAGCACCGTCAGCCACGTGCCACAGTAAAGTGCTGCGGTGACGACCGGCAAATAATAGATGGGATAGTAACTGCTGTTGATTCCGACTTCTTCGGTGTGATCAAGAAGCAGGGTCGCCAGCAAGATCTTGAGCAGGATGACGTAGAAGACTCCTCGTTTGGGGAAGCGGGAGATCAACTTTGTCTCCAGCAGTTGCACAATTCCGATGGCGAGGAGAATTAACTGCTTGTGCCATTCGAGTAGTGGAGGGAGCACCGCCAGTCCGATGAGGAAGAGGAGCCAGATCGTAAGCCAGGCCGCGTCGAGGCGGCTAAGCCGCCGGGAGTCGGGATCGAGAATGGGAGGCGCAAGTGCCACGCAGCTTCCATCCAACCGCAGAAAGCCCTCCGGCGTCAATTGGACGGCGGCTTCCTCCAGTGCTGGAGGGGCGGGGCTGAAGACCGAACTGCGGACATAAGGATTTCCGATCACGAACATAAATAGTTTAAATTTCCGCAAACCGAGGCCCAGCGACTACTGTTATGATGCGGTTGTTCGATCCGGCTAGAGGATTGATCGGGCATGAAATGAGTATCATCAGCGTGATTGAATCAGCACGGACGATCGTGTCCGGGAACGGACGACAATGACCAAGGTCGAAGCGATTATTCAGGTCTCGAAGCTGGATGCCGTGAAAGACGCATTGCACGAGGTTGACGTCGAAGGCATGACCGTTTTTGAAGCCAGAGGACATGGCCGGCAAAAAGGACACACCGAGTTTTATCGGGGACGCGAGTATACCGTGGACCTGATCCCCAAGGTGAAACTCGAGATCGTGGTGGCCGATGATATGGTGGAGAAAGTCGTGCACGCCATCACCAGTGCGGCACGTACGGGCAAGATCGGCGACGGGAAGATTTTTCTTTCGCGCATAGACGAAGCGATTCGGATTCGCAACGACGAACGCGGCGATAGCGTGCTGTAAGCGCACGAATTTCGATGCGGCAGATCGACCAGCAAAGATCGACATCCCCCTTATCTGCTCATTTCTGAGCGGAGCGGATTAAAGGCTGGAGCAGGGGCTAAATACTTCGTGGGGAGAGTGTCATCGAAATGACCACCGTGGCCACGGTCCGCAGTGAGTTATGGGACCTGTACGTTCGGGAATCCGCTGCCATCGAGCAGGAATTCTCCGCTACCGGTGAAGGGCGCACGGCGGTCGCACGGCGCACGGCCCTGGTCGATACCATCGTCCAGCGGCTGTGGAACGAAATCATCGTCAGTTCTAACTATGCAGAGCCTGACAGCCCTAAGAATTTTGCGCTGGTGGCAACCGGCGGATTCGGGCGCGGCTGGCTTTTCCCCTACTCCGATATTGATCTGCTCTTTCTGCACGCCGGGAGTGACTCCGAGAGTAAATTCAAAGATCCCATCCGGCGCTTTTCGCAGGAGTTGTGGGACCTGCGGCTGAAGCTCAGTCCCGCCACGCGAAATCTGGCGGAGTGCGAACGGCTGGATCCGAACAATGTTGAGTTTGCCATCTCGCTACTCGACTGCCGGTACCTGGCGGGTGATCGCGAGCTTTTTTCACGGCTGCGCGAAAAAGCTGTTCCTCGTCTGGTCGGGCGGGATTGCCAGATCCTGATCCAGAACCTGGCCGAAATTACGCGCGCGCGTCATCATAAATTTGGCAATACCGTCTTTCATCTGGAGCCCAACGTGAAGGATGGGCCGGGCGGTTTGCGCGACTACAATGTCGCCAACTGGCTGGCCCTGATTTCCGCGATGGAAAAGTTGAAGGTATGGCCGGACGCGAAAACGCTGCTGCCGGTTTCTTCCCGGAGTGCGTTCGACGCGGCGCTGGATTTCCAAATGTCCGTGCGTTGCTTTCTGCACTTCCGCCACGGGCGTCACGACAACACGCTCACTTGGGAGGCGCAGGACGCAGCGGCGGCGAGAAAGATTGGCGCCAGCATTGGAGCGAACGACGCGGAAATCGCGAACGCCGGCGACTGGATGCGCGTCTACTTTGGCCACGTGCGCAGCGTGCACCGGGTCTGCACGCAGTTGCTGGAGGAGATTCCGGCGGCCTGGTCGTCGTTGTACCGGCAATTCCAGGGCTGGCGGTCGAAGGTCGCAAGCGCCGACTTCTCGGTGGTGGATGGACTGATCTTTTTGCGACAACCGCAGCAACCGGGCGGGCTGCGCGATCCGGAAATGCTGTTGCGGCTCTTTCATTTCATGGCGGAACATGACCTGAAGCTGAGTACGACCACCGAATATAAAGTCGAGCAGGCGCTGCCGGCGCTGGCGGCGACGCCTCCGCGAGGCGCCGAGTTGTGGCTTTACCTGCAGGAAACGCTGGTGCAGCCACATGCGGCCAACGCTCTGCGCGCCATGAACGCGCTTCGCCTGCTGGCGCTTCTGCTGCCGGAACTGAAGGGGATTGAGGCGCTGGTGGTACGGGATTATTACCACCGCTACACGGTGGATGAGCACTCGTTTTTGGCCATCGAACATCTGCATCGTCTGAAAGAATCGAAATCGGAATGGGACCAGCGCTTTGCCGAGTTGCTGAGTGAACTTGAACAGCCGGAACTGCTTTACCTGGCGCTGCTGCTGCATGATTCCGGCAAAGCCACGCCGAGCGAGAGTCACGTTGAGGGCAGCCTGCAACTGACTGACAGCTGCACGGAGCGGCTGGATCTCGATCCGGTGGATCGCGACACGGTGCGCTATCTCGTGGCCAGCCATCTGGAAATGTCGGCGGCGATGCGGCGGGACGTATTCGATCCCGCGAATGTGAAGTCGTTCGCGGAAAAAGTGGGAGTACCCGAGCGGCTGAAGATGCTCTGCCTGATGACTTATGCCGACATCAAAGCCGTGAACCCGGAGGCCATGACGCCGTGGAAGGCGGACAACTTATGGCAACTTTATATTGCGTGCGCGAATTATTTGAGCCGAAGCGCCGATGAGCGCGTTCACACTGCCGACGATGGCTCCAGCCTCGCGCATCTGCGATCGCTGGCGCCGGTGGCGGGGAAAAAAGTCAACGTTCTTCTGGAAGGATTGCCGCAACGGTATCTGCGGATCCATGGCGCCAGCGATGTTCTGGCGCATGCCGAAATGGCCGCCCGGCTGGGGCAGGACAGCGTCCAATTGAATCTGAAGCAAGTTCGTCACTGGTATGAGCTGACGTTGATTACCACCGACCGGCCCTTCCTGTTCGCCTCGGTTTCCGGGGCGCTGGCCGCGTGGGGAATGAACATCGTGAAAGCGAACGCATTCTCGAATGCCGCGGGCACGGTGGTGGACACTTTCTATTTCACGGATCGCTTTCGAACGCTGGAGATGAATCTGCAGGAATGGGAGCGTTTGAAGAAGAGCATCGCGGCCGTGGTAAAAGGAGAAGCCGACGTTGCGCGCATGCTGCGCGACCGCTTGAAATCGGAGAAGGCGAACAGCACGAAGGTCAAGATCGCGACGCAGATTGAATTCGACGACAGCTGCTCGGCGCAGAGTACGATGATGCAGGTTCTGACCCAGGACCGTCCGGGACTGCTTTACCGGATGTGCTCGCTGGTCTCGAAGCATGAGTGCAACATCGAAATTGCGCTGATCGAGACCGAGGGGCAGATGGCGATTGATGTCCTGTACCTGACCTCAGGCGGAGCTAAGTTGAGCGCCGACCGGCAAGCGGCGCTGGGCCAGGCGCTGCGCGAGGAACTCGCGGCAAAATAACTTCTTCAATGGAGCGACGGGCGTCTCGCCCGTCCAGCCGGGCGGGAACGCCCGGCTCTCCACCATCGCTCGCAGCAGTAACGATCGGGCGCGGGACACGCCACTACCGATCCGCGTAGTATCCGTCTCTCGTCTGCACCGTCAGCTCTTTCTTCTTCACCGCCAACACGACGTGATGATAACCGGTGGCAGTGCTGTCTTTGTCGGGTGTATAGCCCATGCTGTACTGGGTTCGCAGTTCCTCGACAATGCTGGTGTAGATATCGCCGACGGATTCTTTTTTAGAAACTTCAAAGAAACGTCCACCGGTTTCTTTGGAAATCCGCTCAAGAATTTTCTTGCCATCGGTGCGCGGTTCCTCGGTACGACGTTGACCACCGCCGCGACCGCCGCCCCGCGGATATCCGCCTCCGCCTCCACTAGGTCCCGGCCAGCCACCGCCACCCCCGCCTCCGCGCCCCATTCCGCCGCCCTGCCTTTGGCCCTCGTTGCGGTGAGAATCCGCGAAATAGATGGAATAGACCACCGTGTCGGCACGTTGCGCGGCCTCGATCGCGCCGTCCAGGTAGGTCTTGCTGCCACGATCGACGCCGTCCGAGAGAATGACGAAAGCCTTCCGGCCCTGCTGCTTTTTCATCAATTCGTTCGACGCCAGATAAACGGCGTCGTAAAGCTGCGTACCGCCGCCACGATGCGAGCCTGAGCCGGACGGGGAATTAGAGGGATCGTTGGGATCGTTCGAACTCCCGCGGTCCGATGACGTCTTCAGCAATTCGAGCGCCGATTGCAGCTTTTCGCGGGATGAAGTCAGATCCTGCAGCAGTTCCACTTCCCGATCAAAGTGAATAAGGAAGGCTTTGTCCTTGGGCTGCACCAGCATCTGATCGAGAAAACTGCGGCTCGCGTTGCGCTCCGCGTCGAGCACGTTGTCTTGACTGCGACTGGTATCGACGAGCAGACCAAGGGTGAGCGGGAGATTTGTCTCCTGCGAAAAATATTTGATGGTCTGCGGGCGGCCATCTTCCTGCAGCGTGAAATCGTCTTTAGTGAGGTCGCGGACGATCTTGCCATGTTTGTCGCGAACCGTGACAGGCAGCGTGACCACTTTGACGTCAACGGCGATGGTGGCTGCGGGTTCCTGAGCCTGCATCGACGGGCCGACGCCGGGAAGAGCGACCAGCGCGACGATCATCGCAAAGGCAACCGGCTTCCACCAGGATGAGGATGCGCGCCCTGATGATCTCTTCGCAATCGTTTCTTTGCCTTTATCTCTACTTGGACGGGGATTACCAGGCCGGGACTCATTCACCGTACATCCTCCGTTTAACATGCTCCGTTATCGTTTATCTCAGACGAATCTTAGAGCGCTGAATCTGCACAAGAAAAAGAATACACCGCTAGGATCGCACCTGCCCAACTCGGGAAGGCGACCTCAGCCGGATACTTATAACTGGATGCGCGGCGACGGAGTTGCAGTTGCCAAACATCCTGTAAAAGCAACGTCAATGCCGGGTAAAATTTCGTAAAGGCTACATCTCGCGCATTTGACGATGCTAGAGTTAGATCATGCGATGTTTCCGGCAGAGACCCGCGCGCGTGTGTCCTCTAAAGACGTGCCTTCTAAACACGCGCCTTCTTGCGACCTGCCTGCTCGCGGCGTTGGCAGCTCTGATTCTGGCGCAACCGAGCTACCTTCTGGCGCAGGACAAACCACAGGACAAACCAACGCCCGCTTCCGGCAGCCCACAAGTCGCCAAGGCTGTGGGGACGATCAAGAGCATCCAGGCGGATTCCATTACGGTGGCTGAGTCCGGTGGCGAAGTAACGGCACGCCTGCTGCCCGCGACCAAGATCCTGCGCGTGCTGCCGGGAGAAAAGGACCTGAAGAACGCGACCACTCTGCAGCCGCAAGACCTGCAGCCTGGAGATGGCGTACGCGTTCGCGGATGGGCAGCGGCGGGTGCACACACCATCGACGCCTTGGAAGTGCTTGTGGTGAAGCCGGCCGATTTGGCTGCCAAACAGCAGCACGACCGCGACGACTGGCAAAAACGAGGGGTGGACGGCATCGTCACCAATGTGGACGCGGCCACGGACATCATCACCATCAAGCCCGGTGCAATGGGCGCGATCCGGAGTATCGCCATCCACGTTGCCCAGGATACGATCCTGCGCCGCTACGCGCCCGACTCGGTGAAGTTCGAAGACGCGAAACCGGCGCCCATCGATCAAATCAAGGCGGGAGATCAGTTGAACGCGCGCGGAGATCGCAGCCCGGATGGCAGCGAGGTGCAGGCGGAGGAAGTTGTCTCCGGCACATTTCGCTATATTGAGGGGACCATCAAGGCCATCGACTCCGCCAACAATACGATGACGGTGCAGGATGTGATCGCCAAGAGCGCGGTGGTGGTGAGGGTCTCTCCCGACTCGCAAATGTGGAAGCTGCCGGCCGAAATGGCGCAACGCATCGCGATTTTCCTGAAAGGCGCGGCAGGCGGCGCGAGCGGTGATCAACCCGGCGCCAACGGCCAAGGCCAAACTATGCGCAGCGGCCAGGGTTCTGCGCCCGGCGCTGGTGGGGCGCAATCGCAAACCGGGCACGGGCCGGGCGGCGCACCAGGCGGAAATGGTCCGTCGAATTTGCAGCGCATGCTGAGCCGCTCGCCCAGCATTAAGCTGGCGGACCTGCAGAAGGGCGACGCCGTGGTGATCCTGACGGCAGCGGGCGGAAAATCGGACGCGGTTACAGCGAGTAAGCTGCTGGCTGGAGTGGAGGCCATCCTGACGGCGGCGCCAAATCGCAGCGCATCCTCGCTGCTTTCCCCCTGGTCGCTGGGCGCGCCCGGCGGAGAAGGTGAAGCCGCCCAGTAGCCAACAAATCTCAACCCATGTTCTTAATCAATGTGATCTGCCTGGAAAGAAAGGGTGCGCGTTTGAAGCTTTTATCAGTCTTCGTTCTGGCAAATCTCACTTTGGCGATTCTGATTCCGGTGACGCTGGTCGGGCTGGCCGCGCCTGCATCGGCGCAGTCGCCGGCCCAGTCACCAGCCCAGTCACCTACAACGACGGGAACCTTGCGCGGGCAAGTGACCGATCCTTCGGGGGCGGTGGTTACGAACGCCACGGTTGCGGTCCTGGTATCCGGGGGACAAACGCATTCGGTCACCACCAGCAAAACCGGCGGTTACGAAATCGGAAATCTGGCGCCGGGCAAGTACACAGTCACGGCCAATGCCCAGGGATTTGCCGTCTTTGTGCAAAACGACGTGGCCGTAGCCGCGGGCCAAGTCGCGCAATTCAACATTTCGCTCGACATCAACGTGCAGCAGGAAAAGGTCAACGTCCAGGAAGAGACCCCTCAAGTCGACGTCAACCCCGCGAATAATGCGAGTGCGATCGTGCTGAGCGGCAAGGATCTGGAAGCGCTTCCCGACGATCCCGATGAATTGCAGTCTGACCTGGAAGCGCTGGCCGGACCTTCGGCCGGTCCCAATGGCGGTCAGCTTTACATCGATGGATTCACTGCGGGACAGCTCCCGCCGAAATCCTCGATCCGCGAGATTCGCATCAATCAGAATCCGTTCTCGGCCGAATACGACAAGCTCGGCTACGGGCGAATCGAAATCTTCACCAAGCCGGGCACCGACAAGTTCCATGGACAGTTCTCAGTCGTAGGAAATAGCTCAGGACTAAACACGCGCAATCCTTTCCTCGGCGACGCTACGCAGGAGCCATACGACTCCGTAATCTATATGGGAAACATCGGCGGTCCCATCAACAAGAAGGCATCTTTCTTCCTCGACGTGCAGCGGCGCAACATCGACGAGATCGCGATCGTAGACGCGCCGGCTTTGGACCTGAACGAGAGCGTTCCCAACCCGCGCACCCGCACCAACATCAGCCCACGTATCGACTACCAACTCACCCCCAACAACACGCTCAGCGCCCGCTACCAGTATTACCGTGACACATGGGAGAACAACGGTGTCGGCGGGTTCGTGCTGCCGGAGGCTGGCTACGACACCAAGTCCACCGAACACACCGTGCAGATCACCGATACGCAGATCCTGGGAACGAAGGCGGTCAATGAGACGCGCTTCCAATACCTGCGCGACAACAGCGGACAGACCCCGGTAACGACTCCGTTTCAGACGTTTCCGAGCGGGTTCACGACGACGGCATCCATGATCGTGCTCGGGGCTTTCACGGCCGGGCGCGCCAGTTCGGGAGCGCAGACGGATTACCAGAATCATTATGAACTGCAGAATTACACTTCGATATCGCAGGGCAAGCACTTCCTGAAATTCGGGGGACGTTTGCGGGCAGTTCACGAAGTCAATACATCCAGCGCCTTCTTCAATGGCATCTTCACCTTCCCGGACCTGACGACTTACGAGAATGCGCTCCAGGGTCTCGCTAACGGTACTCCGACCCAGCTTAAGCTCGATGCGACGACGACGCCCGGCGGTCCGGCTCCCACCGTGCCCGTCACCGTCGTGGATGCCGGGCTGTACGTGCAGGATGACTGGAAGGTGCGTCCCACCTTCACGCTGAGCGGCGGGCTGCGCTTTGAAACGCAGAACGCGATTCACGATCATGCGGACTGGGCGCCACGGCTCGGTTTTGCGTGGGGCATCGGCGGAGGGGGGAAAAACGCGCCGAAGACCGTATTGCGCGGAGGTTTTGGCCTGTTCTACGACCGCTTCACCCAGGACCTGGTCCTCAATGCGGACCGTTTGAACGGAAAAACGCAGCAGCAGTACATTGTGCCATCGCCCACCGACTGTTTTCCGAACGCTCTAACCTGCACAACGCAGACGCAGGCTGCTTCCTCGATCTACCAGATCAGTCCGAACCTGCACGCGCCCTACATCATGCAGACCGCATTCAGCCTGGAGAGACAGGTCACAAAGATCGCCAACGTCACGGTCTCCTATCTGAATTCCCGCGGCGTGCACCAATTCGTGTCGCTCAACATCGCCGCTCCACCCCCGGGCACCCCCGGCTCGCCCGCAACGGGCGAGGCCCCGATCTATCAATACTCATCGGATGGAGTCTTCCGTCAAAATCAGCTGATCACGAATTTCAACATCCGAGCGGGCACCAAGCTGTCGCTCTTCGGCTACTACACTCTGAACTATGCCAACAGCGACGCGTCGGGCGCTTCGAATTTCCCCATGGATTCGCGCCATCTCGGCGCGGACTTCGGACGCGCTTCCTTTGATATCCGGCACAGGCTGTTCGTCGGCGGCACAATCGGTCTCCCTGATGCGTTCCGCCTAAGCCCGTTCATGATCTTTAACTCGGGAACGCCCTATAACGTCACCGTGGGACAGGACTTGAATAACGACAGCGTGTTCAACGATCGCCCCGCATTCTCAAATAATCCTGCGTATCCTTCGTTGACTGAGGCGGGCCACTACAACCAATCCCCCACGGCGTCGGATGTTCTAGTCCCCATCAACTATCTGACTGGCCCGGCCCACTTCACGCTCAACCTGCGGCTGGCGAAAACGTTCGGCTTCGGGCCCGAGATTGGTGGAAAAAGCGGAACGCAGCCGGTCGGTAGCCCCGGCGGCGGTGGGGGCGGAGGTGGTCCGCGCGGCGGCGGCGGGGGAGGCGGCGGCTTAGGACGAGGGCCCGGTGGTGGCGGCGGCGGTTTCGGCGGCATGGGACCGGCGACCACTCGACGCTACAACCTAACCTTCAGCGTAAATGCACGCAACGTTCTGAACAAGGTGAACGCGGCGACTCCCATCGGCGTCCTGCCCCCACCCAATTCAACCACCCCATCCAATTTCGGAAAGTCAATTGCTCTGGCAGGTGGGCCGTTCTCAAGCGCGTCGGCCAATCGGAAAATTGAATTGCAGGCGATGTTCAGCTTCTAGCGCCTGCACCCGCGACCATTCTCAGGCGGAGCCCCACCGGCGCGGTCATTGTGTCCCGAAAAACGTGTCCCGAAAAACATTTCCCCCAAAAGGTAGTGGTGCAGTTTGCATTTTAAAGGAAGTCGAAGTGGCAATGTGATTGCCGTAAGTGTCGTGGTATTGTGTTGATGCAAAATGCAAAAGCCCCGGTGCCAGCCGGAGCTTTCGCTAATGGAAGTACCTTCGACTAAAGCTGCGATCACTGCGGCGCGTTTTTCAATGGCTAGCCGATTCACGGAACACTATAATACAATAATTGTGTATTGACAACATAATTATTATATATTATTATCATATTGATATAAAAGGACAATATGCTATTCAAGACTCCAAAAATGCTTCCGACCGAGATGGAAGTCCTGCAAAAGATCAACGCCATGCGGCAGTCCTTAAAGAATTCCATTAGCACGCCTGGCCGCTGGTATGGGGTGTTGCGTAGGGCTACTTTTGCGAGAAACATCCGATATTCAAACAGCATTGAAGGGATCAACGTCACTAGAGATGATGTGATGGCGGCAATCCAAGACGATGAGCCATTGACTGCCGAAAAGAAGGAATGGCTTGCCACTCTCGGGTACAGAAATGCGATGACGTATGTCCTTCAACTTGCGAATGATCCACACTTTTCCTATAGCGAAGGACTGATCCGTAGTCTGCACTTCATGATGATGCAGCATGAGTTGGAGAAACACCCAGGGCGCTATCGGCCAGGGGTTATCTTCGTCCGCGATGAAAAGAAACAAGAAAATGTTTACGAAGGCCCTGACGCAGAACTTGTTCCGAAGTTGATGGTCGAGCTTCTGGAGTCTCTTAACGAGAGAACAGGAGTTCCGGCAATGATTCGAGCAGCGTTGGGCCATCTTAATCTTGTAATGATTCATCCATTTTTCGATGGAAACGGGCGAATGGCGCGGTGTCTGCAAACCTTGATACTGGCTCGGGAAGAGATTATTCAACCTCCATTTTGCAGCGTCGAAGAGTACTTGGGCAGATTTACTGACGAGTACTATGACGTCTTGGCAAATGTGGGCAAGGGCAAATTCCATCCAGAAAATGATTGCCGAGCTTGGATCAGATTCAATCTTGTGGCTCACTACCGACAAGGGGCATGGTTGTTGCAGCGCAGCCGCATAACACAGCGCGTCTGGAATGAAGTGGAAGCACTACTGCAACGCAAGAAGGTGAACGAAAGAGCATTGCCAGCCCTTGTTGATGCCGCCTTTGGTTATCGCATCAGGAGATCGCACTATATGACTTCCGCCGAGGTATCGGAACAAGTGGCTAGCATTGAACTACGCATGCTGGTTGATCTCGGTTTCTTGGTTGCCGAGGGCGAAACGCGAGGCAGGCTTTATCGGGCTTCCGACAAGCTCAGTCAAATTTATCGCCGCAACCACGAGCCGAGAAGCAATGTTGACCCATTCACACAGGAAGCCCTGCCATTCCCAGCCGAAGGTCTCACGGTGAAATGAGCCTATTTGTTTTCGGTCGCTTCTCGCACGATCCGGGCAGCCGCTTGGCTGAAATCCTTTGCACCACTACCACACCCAAAAAACACTTTGACAAAAATAAGATTCTTATGCTATTCTGATGTCAAGATTTTGCCTGTAAGTGGTTTAAAGTCAAAGATTTTGCGGGAATTTCCTCGCAAAGGTACGAATATCTATGACTAACCTAATCATCCTCAACTCATGCCTAAAATCGGCGCATGAATGCCAACTTAGCTACCGGCTCACTCCGTAAGCGTCGGGAGCATCTTGAATGCATCAATCGTGCGCGTCACGCTTTCGGCAATTTCGTGCAGCGCCTGAATGACCGATTGACCTTCGTAAGGCACTCCTATGTCGAACAGTATTGCCGTGGCCGCATGGCCCTTGTCCTTCACTGTGAAGTTTCCTTTCCGCTCGAATTTAATGTGATGGCAGGATTCATCCATGATGAAAAATCTATTGTCAATGAACGAGTCGTTTTTATCGTCCTGAAAGCAGATATCAGAAAACCGCATCATACTGACCTGATCCCCTCTTTCCGCACGAAGCTGAGTATGATTTCGGACGAAGGGAAGGGGAAGAGGTATGTCGAGGAGCAGGCACACGGAAGCGCAGATGATTGGGGCGCTGAAGCAACTGGAGGTA
>Ga0316363_10001446_pt1 | contig 20911 bp, 16 predicted proteins | sample Sb_taG_3_FD_200459 | JGI IMG/M metagenome (GOLD analysis project Ga0316363, IMG submission 200459) | Peat soil microbial communities from Weissenstadt, Germany - Sb_50d_a_PC metaG (v2) (version 2) | ecosystem: Environmental > Terrestrial > Soil > Wetlands > Peat | place: Germany: Weissenstadt...
GACCCGGGCCTTACTGGAACTGCGTTGCGCACGGCTCAACGTGGCCGTGAAGCGCGTGAAGGCTTCGATCAGGGCTTCGCGGCTGGCGGCATGATCCAGAAACTCACGCGCCCCGGCTCGCATGGCGGAAACAATGTTCGTGGGCTGGTTCATTTCGCCCACGGCAAAAATCGTGACTTCGGGAATGCTGGCGTGGATCAGTTCGATGGTGCGGATGGCTCGCTGCGGATTCTGAGGATCAATGTTCACCAGGACAACTTCGGTGCGCTGATCCTGCAATTGACGCAAAACGGCGTCGGTCGGTCCCGCCGGCAAACCGACATGGCTCAATACCGTACGGGCCAAATTGGTGCTCTCCACCCGGCTATTCAGTACGACGGATTGTTCGCGGTCTTCGGTAAGGAGGGCGACGGCGATTCCGGGCATAGCTCGTTTCTCTGTGTTCATTGTCATGCTACGGACTTCCAGCGTCGGGGCCAAATGACCTTCGTAATCGAAGGCTACCTCAGACGAAGCGGCAGGTCGCCAGCGGGTTCCTCAATCAGTGGGAAACAACCCTCTAGACTACCGGGTTACGTAATTGTAAGGCAAAGGCCAGCGATTGAAAAGCAGGCAACGAAGGCGCGTTGGGCGAGACCTGGGGAATAGGGCGCTACCACGTCTGGCAACCAAATCCTACAGAAAGCCCGCCCAGCGCGGTTTCTTCACATTACACCTCGAATACCAATACCGAAAAATCAGAAGTACATGGGTCTCTCAAGTGGATAATTCCGACAGAAATTCAAAGCAGCCCACTACCGAAGCTTTGGGTAGTGGGTTAGTTCCAAGTTCCCGACTACGCCCAATGGTGCGGTCAGGCTTGCGAGTTTCTCTTCTTTTGAAGAGCCGCCGAGGATACCCAGAACCAGGCCAGGCTTGCCCCCAGTATCGCGAAAAATAGCGCCAGTTTTGGAGTTATGGCAAAGGCAGCAAGCGCCACCGCGAATCCCCAATACCAGGATTCCGCCTTAAATCCTTCAGTCCATCTGGCTGGGCGTCCGGCGGAAGGGATGCGCGGCCGCAGAGCGGGCCACAGGCGCGGCACCGCTTTTCGGTAGCCTTCATACTGTTCGCCCTGATGCGCTTGCAGTTCGTCTTCTTCTCGCAGGATCAGACGGTAGCAGAACACCAGCATGGCCAGCACGGCTACGAAAAACCCGGTCCGGCTCATCATGGAACCCATGGCGATGGCCATTAGCACATTGGCGAAGTAAAGCGGATTGCGGACCTGCCGATAAGGCCCATCGGCAACCAGCAACTCGGTCTTCACTTCGGCCCCATACACAACCCCCGCGTGAAGATATGACGAGCTCCAGGTGCGGATGAGAGCAGCCACAAACAGCAAAAGTGCGGCCAAAGCAAAAAGGAGACGAGCGACCAGATCCGCATCCATCCGCAACTTGGGCCCAATCCAGTTGGCCAATGCCGCGGTCGAATTTTGAGGGTCCAAGAAGTAGAGCGGAAACGAGAACCCAAGGATCAGCCCGAAGACCAGCGCTCGGTTCGTGAATTCCCAATTCGTCGCCTTCATAGACGGATTGAAGAAAGATAGATTGAAGAAACATTGATGGAAAAATATTCCCGCCGGCGATGAATCTAAAGCCCTCCTCCCCTGGCTCACGGGGCCCGATATGACGGCGCACTCGGAATCTGACCCGCTACCAAGGCCTCGGAAAGGCCTCAGCGCGGTGCCAAGCCGAAGGTCGCTCCGGCGGCACTTGCGGCCGAAACTCGCACGAATTGAGAGATTGGCTCGTCGGAGGGCAAGTACTGGTAGGAATCGAGTTGCACGGCGATCCCGTTAAGTTGACCGGCCGGGGAAGCCGAGGCGCGCAACACCCGCCCACGACACCGAACAGGCATGTTTTCCCCCAAGGTGATTTCCGAGGGCATGGTAAAAGTCAACTCCACCACCGCCCCTTCCGGGAGCGCCGTCTCGGTGTAAAAGAAAATTCCACGACCACTTAAATTCTGAGTAAATCCGGGCACCGTCCGTCCCTCGAAGTGAACCGCCAACGGCAGGTGCAGTTCGAAACGCTGCGCGCCTCGGCGTTCAAGACGATTAGGATCTGTGCTCATCGTTCATCCTTCCCGTATCCGATGCTCTCGAATCGGTGAACCTTCACTCTATCGCGGATCGAACCGGCGGGGAAGTTCCAAGTCGGTGCCTGAGCTGTGGAAATCTCCGCCTAAAGTAAACAGCCATAGCCCGGCAGCGGACCGAATGATCCGGTCGGCTTCCTCCCGGCATCTTCCGGGCGGTTGCCGTCATCCGAAAGATGTGAAAAAGTTCTAAAAGCGTGACTCGGTCGCCAAATTCCGCCACGGCTGAAGAAGCGGCTGCGAAAACGGCGCGCCTGCCGAAATGGGCCACAACCCTGCGCGCCTTGCGCCACCGCAATTTTCAGCTCTTCTTCGGCGGACAACTTATTTCTCTCACCGGCACCTGGATGCAGACCGTGGCCCAGGCGTGGCTCGTCTACCAAATGACGAAATCTGCCCTGCTGCTCGGCTCGGTCGGTTTTGCCAGCCAGATTCCCGTCTTCCTCATCGCGCCTTTCGGAGGCATTACCGCCGACCGCGTCAATCGCCAGCGCCTGGTGATCGCCACCCAGACCGCTGCCATGACCCTGGCGGGGATTCTGGCTTTCCTCACGCTAAGCGGACGCGTCCATGTGTGGCACATCTTCGTGCTCGCGGCCCTGCTCGGGGTGGTGAACGCGTTTGATATTCCCTGCCGGCAAGCCTTCCTCGTCGACATGGTCGGCAAGGAGGACTTGATGAACGCCATCGCGCTGAATTCCTCGATGTTCAATGGCGCGCGCGTAATCGGCCCAGCCATAGCCGGAATCTTGGTGGCGAAAATCGGCGAAGGCTGGTGCTTTGCCGCCAATTCAATCAGTTACATCGCCGTGATCGTCGGCCTGTCGCTGATGCACGTGCACTGCGCCCCGCGCGCCAGCAAACATTCGCCGATTGAAGACATCATCGAAGGCTTTCGCTGGGTCAACCACACGCGGATCATTCGTGCGCTGCTTTTGCTGATTGGCATGGTGAGCCTGGTCGGCATGCCTTACACCGTGCTGATGCCGGTCTTCGCCGACAGAATCCTACACGGCGGCGCGCGTGGCCTCGGCATCCTGATGGGCGCCACCGGCGTAGGCGCGCTGTTCGGCGCCTTGACGCTGGCCGCTAAGACTGGAATAAAAGGGCTCGGGCGTTGGGTGGCAATCAGCTGTGCGAGCCTGGGGATCAGCCTGTTTCTTTTTTCGTTCTCGACTTCATTCTGGTTGTCAGCCGCGCTCCTGTTGCCCGCCGGTTATTCGATGATGTTGCAGATGGCTTGCTCGAACACGCTGATCCAGACTATGGTCCCCGACCAGCTACGCGGCCGCGTCATGTCCGTTTATTCGATGATGTTCATGGGGATGGCGCCCTTCGGAGCTTTCTTTGGAGGAGCCTTGGCCCACCGCATCGGCGCGCCCATCACGGTCGCCACCGGAGGAGCGGCCTGCGTCCTCGGCGCCATCTGGTTCGGACGCGCCCTGCCCGAACTCCGCATCGAAGCCCGGCGCCTCATCATCGCCCAGGGCCTGGCCGGAGGCGAACCCGCTCAGGAACTGAACGCCCAGCCGGTGGAAGAGTGAAGTACAGCGTGTTTTAATCGGTTCCTCGAAGGGGTGCGGCATCACAGGACGCAGAAAAACTCGTGCTTCGTATCAGGGTATGCCTTCAGGCATACCGCGAGCCGCTGGAAATGATTCCGGCTTTAGCCGCTGCGGTCAGACGGCAGCGCGGAAGGCTGGAGGCTATCAAACCCGTCTCATAATGGCGTGCGGGATAGTTGGTGTAATCGCCCGATTGCAGCAACTATCGGTAGACAGTAAGCGACGAGGAAGGCTTTTTCCTGAAACTGGCAGCTTCGTGTACCCAGACTGGAGTTCTTTCACAAAGAAGCCGCTTCCCTCCGATTGGGAATGACTACCTTGCCAAGGGTACGAAGTGTGCCATTGGCCAACCCCGATCAGCAGTGTCTGACTCGGGGCATTCTTGATGTATTCTGCCGTGGTGAAGAAGGTTGGCCGAACGTCGTCCACTTCGTCTGGCTCCTGTTGAAGGAGCGGCGGCGAGGAAGATGACACTGTAGGACGAAGGCCACTGGGAGGGAGCGTGGAACATGCCTCGATTGCGCAAAGGGAAACGGCGGTCGAAGAGAACCAAAGCGGTCTTGCCAGTGCGACTCTTGATCGCTGGGAGCGAAGATATTCATCTCGCGCATACTCTCGATGTCAGCAACCATGGTGTGCAGTTGGGTGGTTATCAAGGCGAGATGAAGGTTGGAGACGAGATTGTAATTCAATACCGCCGTACGCAAGCGCAATTCCGAGTCGCTTGGATCACCGCTCGCGAGAACTCCTCGGAGAAGCAAATCGGGGCTGAGTGCTTGGAGCCCGGAAGGCAGGTCTGGGGTGAGCTGTTTCTTGAGCAATCGGATGAATACGAAGAAAAAGAATGACCGAAATTGGGAACTGAATGACTAAGAGCCTACGAAAGTTCCTGTGAGCATCTTTGTCTCCCCCCATTTTCTTAGACAGCACGGGCTGCACTGTGGGGCCACGTGGCCTAGGGGTCAACCATGCCGCTTTTGAGATTGGCATACTCGTGGAGGGCTTTCTTGAGACGCAACCCAAGCACGTCGCGTTGCTTTCTCTCGTCCTCCGTGGACGAAGGGTTTGCGTTAATTTCCTGAGTGCGTTTTCGGAGAACCGCTATTTCAGCATCTAACTGGTGGAGCTTTACATTCCGTTTTTCCCGCTTTTCGTTTTGATCCATCGTCAGTTCTCCGAAAGCGTTGCCAGCGTCCCGTTTTGGTTCCTGGCTCGCCGCAGAAAGGCCGCCCCTGGCCACGCACTTGTGCTCGCGAAACTTCACAGCGGCTAGGCGGTTGTAAGCGACTATAGCCTCTTCTCCGCTAAGCAGCGTGGGGATGGGGAATCTCCATTGACAATTCGAGCAGGCCCATCCGTTTGCATCGCCCTCGGTCCAGATCAACAAGCGCTCCATAATCACGGTTCCCCGGAACGACGTCGTCATTTTCCTGTTCAGGGTTCTGTTTGGTCCTGCGATTCATGTAGGGAATGTGGACTTTCTCCTCTCCCTAACAATTTGTCTGATCGAAATGCGTTTCCCGAGAATTCGGGGCATTCGCCTCAGGGGGTGCTGCGTCTCAACGGGCGGGAACTGCTCTTCGGAGAGGCGGGACGATTAGTCGCAAATAAGGTTACTCCTTTGGCTAATCTTTGCAATATGCAGGCATCACCGTTCGCTGTGATGTGATTCCGCACGCGGTGAGAGGCTCTTAGCATCGATTGTTGTCGCAAAATCCCGATTACACTCATTGATGGATCGTGATAACGAGTCGGTGCCCCGTCCAAGCTCTCGCTTGGGCGGGTCCTTTGACTTTTTTCATCACAAACAACCCGTACCGCCATCACAGACTTCCCAACCACCCCGTGCGAAAATTCTGTTGATTAGGGCAGGTTCGAGCTGTGCCCGTCTCCAGAGACGGCACGAGAAGCCGTACGGCCCGGTTCGCTAGTGGCTCTTTGATAACTAAATTTGCGGCGACAAGACTGGCATCATCACCCCCAAAGACCGCCCCAAAACAGGAATTTAGGCCAAGAATCGAGCTAAGTCCTTATTCCGGAATACTTTACTCTAAGTCCTTTAGAATCAAAGACCGGACGGAATTTTTCGCGCTAACCCGATGATTCCACTAGGCAGGGGGGGAGGGGGGTATCGGTACCAAATGGTTAACACCCCCGGAATATTGCCAGGGATACCAGCGTACGCCGCACGCGATGGCCGCTGCGCCGCCGCGAGGAGAGATCATGGGCCTACGTCTTATACGCGCCGTCTGGCAGCCCCGTGATCCGTATTCCACCGTGCCCTTTGTGCCGGACGTTGAGACCGATCAGCAGCGCGGTGATCTGCTCGACAATGCGCGCGTTCTCAAGCTTTCCGCCGTCAATCGCCCGCACGCCCGCGATCTTCGCCGCGAGTTCCATCGCAATCTGCGTGGCGTTGGGATCATCGCTGCATACGATGACGTCGCAATCGACATCATCGTCGCCATTGAGTACTTCCGCCGAAACGTTCTGGAATGCTGCCGCGACGGAAACGCCCTCCGGAACCAGTTCAGCCGTCTGTTGCGCAGCCGAACCTTGCCACACGCCGATGGTGCGGCTGGCGCGTCCGCCCACGCTCGCAGCCAGCGGAACGGTGGCATCAATCAAGACGCTGCCCGGACGGATCGCAGGCTTCAACTGCTTCAGCAGCGCTGCCTGCCCTGCGAACGGAACGGTGAGCACCAGCAGATTGCTGGCCGCGCAGGCGGCCGAATTTTCCAGACCGGAAACTTGACTGTTTGCGCCCGCCCGCTTGCGGATTGCTTCTGCCGTTTGCTGTGCCCGCGCGGCATCACGCGAGCCGATGATGACGGTCTCTCCCGCGCGCGCCCAGCGCAGCGCCAGCCCCATACCAGCCGGGCCGGTGCCCCCGATAACTGCGATGGCGCGGCTCATGCGATCTTTCATGCGAGATCCGGCGCCATCGCCTGTTCGGAAGCAGCCGATGGCACCGGCAGCTTGATCTTCATGCGCGAATATTTTGTGTTGCGCTCCGCCGGAATGCGCCCGATCTCCAGAATCAACGCCTGGAAATCTTCCGGACTGGTGTACTCGCCCGCGGTCGCTCCGGCCTCACGCGAGATGCTTTCTTCCATCAGCGTTCCGCCGTAGTCGTTGGCGCCGGCGTGCAGGCAAAGCTGCGAAAGTTTCCGGTCCAGCTTCACCCATGAGACCTGGATGTTATGGATCGAGCCGGCGAGCAGTATTCTGGCCAGCGCGTGAATTTTGAGATGTTCGGCGAGCGTCGGCCCCGTGCGCGCCAGTCCCTGCTGGAACAAAAGCGTATTCTGGTGCACGAAGCCAAGCGGCACGAACTCGGTGAAGCCGCCGGTTTCACCCTGAATCTGCCGGAACAAGCACAATTGCCTTACCCAGTGGTCGGGTGTTTCCCTGTGCCCGTACATCAGCGTCGAAGTGCTCGGAATGCCACAAGCGTGCGCCGTGCGGATCACCTCTTGCCATTGTGCCGACGAAAGTTTGTTGCGCGACAGTACATGACGCACTTCGTCATCCAGGATCTCAGCCGCCGTACCCGGCAGCGTGTCCAGTCCGTTATCGCGCAGCATCATCAGATAGTCGCGCAGTGTCATGCCGGTCAGTTCCACGCCGTACACAATTTCCATCGGAGAAAAGGCGTGGATGTGCATACCCGGCACGGCATTCTTCACGGCGCGCAGAATGTCGCGATAATAAAACGGCGGCAGATCGCGCGGCAGCCCGCCTTGAATGCAGACTTCGGTAGCGCCCAGTTCCCACGCCTCTTTCGCTTTGCGGACCATGACTTCCAGCGAATGAAAGTAGGAGTCGGCTTCGCGCGGCCCGCGGCTGAACGCGCAAAACTTGCACCCCACGAAACAGACGTTCGTGAAATTGATATTGCGGTTTACCACGTAGCTGACGATGTTGCCGACCAGTTCGCGCCGAAGAGTATCCGCGGCCACCAGCAACGCGAGTAAATCCGCACTCTCGCAGTTCGCCAAGGCGTAGCGCTCCGCGTCCGTCAGACATGCTCCGTCTTGTGTTGCCAGCACGCGCTCCAGGGCGCTGCGAATTGGCGCGGAAGCTTGTGGTGCGATCTGATCCCAGGTCAGTGCGGGGAATTGCTCGAGTTCTGAAGCCTGCCATGCCATAACACTCTCCTATCGGTTCGCAGCGAAGGCGCGGACCAGCCTACAACTCCACCAGATTTTGTCATCCCGAGCGAAGCGAGGGATCTGCAGTCCGCCGCAAAATGCAGATCCCTCGCTTCGCTCGGGATGACAATTCATAGAAAGTTCTAGCGAAAAAGATCGTTCTTCGCGGGCCGGATCAATTCCCGCGCTCCGCCGCTTCCTCCGCGGTTTTCACGGAAGTAAGAGTAGCCGCGAATGATGCACGCTGGAGTGCCTGCCAGCTTGCCGCAGACCAGTCCCGCCGCACAAGTCAGCTCGTCCGCTACCGCGTCCACCGTCGCATGCAGCGAGTACCCGTGCGGATCGCGGCGTCCGCGGTAGTCGACCAGAGGCCGCATCCCGGCGACGCCAATCGCCACTTCCGTCAAGCCTTCCCGCCACGGACGCCCGAAACTGTCGCTGACGATGACCGCGATCTCGATCCCAAGCTGCTGCTTCAACTCCCGCCGCAACCTCGCCGCGGAACGATCAGGATTCACCGGCAGCAACACCGCGTGCCGCCCACCATCCACGTTCGAAACATCCACGCCGCTGTTCGCACAAACGAAGCCGTGCTTCGTCTCGGTGATCAGCACGCCGCGCTTTCGCCGCACGATCCGACGACTCTCACGCAGCGCCAATTCACAGACGCGTGCATCGATCCCATAGCGTCGAGCCCAAACCCGCGAAGCCGCCGAGGGCCGGATCTCATCCAGCGCGACCAGCGCGCCTTCCGCCTTCGAAACAACTTTGTGCTTCACCACCAGGATGTCGCCATTCTGAAAGCGCAGCCCCAGGCTGCGCGCCGCCGCCAACAACCGTGCGCACAGTGATTCTCCAGCGCGGATTTCTCCGGTGACGGCGACCGGAAGAATGCGAACTTCCCCAGCCGCGCGCTTACCCGCGTGCCTGGCGACGCCGGACCCCATGTTAGATCTGGCCATGTCAGGCCTGAATCCGCCCGCCGAGGTTCCAGCTTCGCACTAGCTTCTGCGATCGCCGCTCTCCGCTGGCAGCCGCCAGTTCGCGGAGATCTTCGGGACGATCGACATCCCGCGCGATCCCCGGCAGTTCGAGCACAACACAAGGCAGGCCCGTTGCCTTCGCCGCGGCCAGATGCGGCAGGAAGCTGTCGTTCCCGAAGCGAAGCGGAAACAAATCACCTGGAGATCGCCAGGCTGCATTCGTACCGCGCCCCGCCGCGTCCGGCACCAGCACCGCACCACCGGGAGGTGCGCTGTCCACGATCTTCTGCAGTTCCGAACTGTCAATCAAAGGAATATCGGCCGGAACCACCAGGGTGCTGTCTGCTCCACGCTTTCTGCACACCGCCGTTGCCATCTCGATGGCGCTGGTCTCTCCGGAGTTGTCGTCCGCAACGACTTCGAAATTGAAACGCGCCGCCAAGTCGCGCGCAAACGAATCCCTCGTCACCACCGCAACGGCGGGTCGGCTTTGCCACCGCGCCAGCGCTTGCAGCACGTCCTCGCACATCGCCTGCGCCAGCGCAAAACGTTCTCCCGGACTCAAAATAGGGGACAGCCGCTGCTTGGCGTCGACGAGGTTTTTTACGGGAACCAGAATCATGGCTGCTCCACCGCAGCCTGAGCCGACGGAGGTTGCATCGCCGCCTCCAGGACGCTCTTTGCCAGCGCGATTCTATCTTCATTTTTTCGCATGATGGTCGGAGTGCAATGCACGCGCATGCCGGTCTTGCGCAACTCTTCGGCAGCTGCCGCGTCCTCGGAATCAACCACCAGCAGATCAAGGAAGTCGTGATAGAAGTCGGCAATGCCGGCAATCGATACGGCGAAGCCTTGCGCCGCCATGAGGGCTCCTGCGGGTCCGGTGACCGCGGCTCCTCCCACAATCGGGCTCACGGCCGCAATGCGGGCGCGGCTTTCGCGCAGGGCTTCGCGAATTCCCGGCACGGCGAGAATCGGACCGATGCTGGATACCGGATTACTCGGCGCCAGTAGCACAAGATCTGCCGAGCGGATCGCCACGATCACTCCCGGCGCCGGCTCCGCATCCGAGGCGCCGGCGAACCGCACCGATTCCACTGGATCCTGGTACCAGCGCTGGACAAAATATTCTTCAAAGCTCAAGTCTCCCGCCGGAGTCAATACCCGCGTTTCCACGCGCGAATTGCTCATCGGCAGGATGCGTGCCTTGATTCCAAGTCTGGTCGCGATCTCGGACGTGGCGTCACTCAGCGTCTTGCCATCGGCAAGCAGCTTCGAGCGGAAAATGTGCGTGGCCAGATCGCGATCGCCGGTGTGAAGCCACGTCGGTTGTCCCAGCTGTCCCATGGCATTCAGGCAAAAGAAAGTGTCGCCCTTTACGCCCCACCCGCGCTCCGGGCTCAGTTTGCCAGCCAGCATGTAAGTGATGGAATCGAGATCGGGCGAAACGTACAGCCCCCACCACAGCAAGTCGTCGCCGGTATTTACGACGATCGTCAGTTCTTCCGGACGAACAATCTGCCGCAGTCCATCCACGAACTTGGCGCCGCCCGTGCCGCCGGTCAGAACCGTGATCATGCCGCCCTCCGAGCGTAGCCCGCAGCGTCCGCAGCGGCGCTCAATCGCCGCGCCAGCAAATCGCTCGGTGCCGCCGCTTGTTCTGCGAACTTTCTTGCGAACTGTTTTGCAAACTCAGGATAAACCGGCAACCTCTGGCGCAACTCGAATCCTTTTGCCTCGGTCCGACGTCGCAATTCGTCCAGATGCGGCCAGGGCTTTTCCGGATTGATGAAATCCGGCGTCAGCGGCGAAACTCCGCCCCAGTCATTGATGCCGCCATCGAGCAGATCGGCATAGTGCAAACCATCGCTCGGATCGGAGAGATTCGGCGGCGCTTGAATGTTCATCTTGGGCATCAGGAGGCGCGCCACGGCCAGCGTGCGCAGCATTTCCCCGCGGTCCGGTTCGGGCCAGTGTGCCATCGGCGTCCCACTCTTGGCGCGAAAGTTTTGCACGATCACTTCCTGAATGTGCCCGTACTTCTCATGCAAGTCGCGGATCGCGATCAGCGCATCCACGCGCTCTTCCGGCGTCTCGCCAATTCCAATCAGAATTCCAGTAGTAAAGGGAATTTTGCGCCGCCCCGCATCCTCAATTACTCGCAGGCGCTTCGCCGGTTCTTTGTCGGGAGCGTTGTCGTGAGCGCCGCCTTTCGCGAGCAGCCGCGCGCTGGTCGTTTCCAGCATGAGCCCGATGCTCGGAGCTACGCGTGACATCCGCTCCAGCCATTCCGCGCTCATCAGCCCGGGATTCGGATGCGGAAGCAGGCTCGACTCGCGAAGCACCTTCTCGCACATCGCTTCCAGATAATGAAGCGTGGATTTGTGTCCGAAGCGCCGCAGCGTATCGCGCATCTCAGAGAAAAGCAGCTCCGGCTTGTCTCCCAAGCTGAACAACGCCTCGGTACATCCCATGCGCTCTCCAGCGCGCACTACTTCCATCACCTCGTCTGGCGACATGGTGTGCGCACCAGGCTGGCCGGGATCGCGCCGGAATGTGCAGTAGCCGCAGTAGTCGCGACAAAGATTCGTCAGAGGAAGAAACACCTTGCGTGAATAGGTGATGATTCCCGGCTTGAATCTCGCACGGGCAAGTTGCGCCGCCGAGAGCAGGGAAGGTAGCATGTCGTCGTCCGTTCGCAGCAGCAGGCAAGCCGCTTCACGAGAGATCGGCTCCGCACCGGCGTTCGCCAACTCAGCCGCCGTAGCGGACAGCGTATCTGGGAGAAAGGTCGCCATACGTCTCGGCTTCAAACTCGTTTCATCCGAACCCGCCGCACATTCTGTCGGGCACTGGCGTCGGGCACTGGCAACGATGATAGCGGACGGGGCGAATCCCTGTCCCGTCGTGTCTGTCACGGAGCCACTCAACAGCAGGGCCCGCAGGTTTCCACATGAGCCTGAGCGCGAGCGATTTCCGCAAGGCCATGGGATGTTTCGCAACCGGGGTCACGGTCATCACCGTCGACCAGGACGGCGAAGTCCACGGCATGACGGCGAATGCTTTCACCTCGGTCTCGCTCGATCCGGCGCTGGTTCTGGTTTGCGTGGATCACCGGGCGCGAACGCACGCTCATCTGCACGCCCGCAAGCGATTTGGAGTGAACGTGCTGCGCAGCGATCAACAGGCCATCTCGGAATATTACGCGAGCGCGGCGGAAACTCCTCAGCATCCGGAAGCGGCGGGCGCCCGCTTCGATCGCACCGCGCACGGCACGCCTGTGCTGCAAGGAGCTCTCGCCTACCTCGAGTGCCGGTTACACTCGACGCAGACTGCGGGCGACCACACCATCTTCATCGCGGAAGTGGAAGAGGTCGTGGTTCGGGAAGGGGAGCCGCTGCTGTTTTTTCGCAGCCAGTATCGAGAGGTCAGAGGTTAGAGGTCAGATTGCAGAGGTTGAGAACCAGCGCATCGCGGTTTTCACTTCTGCAATCTGACCTCTAACCTCTGACCTTGTGTCACTTTCCCAGCACCAGCTTCGCGATCGTTGCCAGTTGCATGTTCGACGTGCCTTCGTAGATTTTTCCGATCTTCGCATCGCGCCAATACTTCTCTACCGGATAATCTTTTGTATAACCGTATCCGCCGTAGATTTCGATGGCGAGCGAGGTCACGCGCTCGGCCACCTGCGACGTGAACAGCTTGGTCATGGCGGCTTCTTTCACGAAATTTACGCCGGCGTCTTTCATGCGGGCGGAGTTATAAACCATCAGGCGCGCCGCCTCGATCTCGGTTGCCATCTGTGCGATCTGGAACTGGATCCCCTGAAATTCCGAAATCGGCTTCCCGAATTGCGTGCGCTCCTGCGCATACTTGGCGGCGCATTCCCACGCGCCGCTCGCCACGCCCAGCATCTGCGCGCCGATTCCGATGCGGCCTTCGTTCAGCGTCTCGATCGCGATTTTGTATCCCTTGCCGACCTCGCCGAGCACGTTTTCCCTGGGCACGCGGCAATCTTCCAGAATCAGTTCGCAAGTTGACGAAGCCCGAATCCCCAGCTTGTCTTCCTTTTTGCCGACGGTGAATCCGGGGGAATCTTTCTCGATCAGAAACGCCGTGATCCCCTTGTAGCCCTTCGTCGCATCCACGGTGGCAAACAGAATGAACAATCCCGCCTCTTTGCTATTCGTGATCCAGAGCTTGCGTCCGTTGAGAACGAACTCATTGCCTTTGAGCTCGGCCTTGGTTTGCAGCGCAAACGCGTCCGATCCCGATCCCGCTTCGCTCAACGCGTAGGCGCCAAGCGTGTCCGTCGTCAACCTCGGCAGGTAACGCTTCTTCTGGTCTTCACTGGCCCAGCGCAGAACCGCATTCGCGAACAGCGTGTTCTGCACGTCCACGATTACAGCGGCGGAAGCGTCGGCCCGCGCCAGTTCTTCCACGGCCAGGATCGACTCAAAAAACTTGCCGCCCGGTCCGCCGTACTGCTCGGGAATCTCGATGCCCATCAGCCCGAGCTGAAAGAACTGGTCGATCAGGCCGTGATCGAACACTGCCTTTTCGTCCATCTCTTTGGCCAGTGGACGAACCTTGTCCTCGGCGAACTGGCGGACGTTGTCGCGGAACAGAATCTCGTCTTCCGTAAGAGTGGTGAGCGGCGTGGGATTCGCGAGCTGCAAAGTTTCCGGCATGAAGACACCTCTTTTGTAGAGACGCGGCTTGCCGCGTCTGGGCAGGATGGCGTACCGGAAATTGTAGCAGCAGAAGGCTGTGACGGGAGCACAGCTCGGTTGCGATGAATGGAATTCAAAGGCCCGCCCAAGCGGAGCCTGGACAGTGCACGCATGAGAAGGGACTTTTGGCTCGGGCGAGCCGGCTGCGGCGGCACGTGTAAGCTCGATTGACGCCCGCCTTTAATAGCGAGAGAATCAGCGGTGGAAGGAGCTAGCGTGCCGATTAACTTCGGGAAAATCGCCGCTCCAAAACCTGCGAAACGCCCCACCGATCCGATCGAAATATTTCAGACCTTACGTGTAACTGATCGCGCCATAAACGACCTGTGGCTGGCGCAAGGTGATGCTCTTCGGACCTGGGACAAAGACCGCCTCCTCAAGGACACCGCTATCGTCCTAAACACGGGGGCTGGCAAGACCCTCGTGGGATTACTCATGGCCCAATCCCTCGTTAACGAGACGAATGGCCATGTAGTTTACGCTTGTAGCTCTATTCAACTTGTTGAACAAACCGCGGCGAAGGCTTTGGGCTATGGGTTGGAGGTGACTACCTACTTCAAGCAGCTCTTTGATAACCATCTTTATCAGCAAGGTCTTGCGCCTTGTGTGACAACCTACCAAGCGTTGTTCAACGGAAAATCCAAGTTCTTTCGGGAAAACCTTGCAGCCATCGTCTTTGATGATGCCCACGCGGCCGAGCATCTGATAAGAGATCACTTTACGCTCAGAATCTCACGAGGTGCTTTTCCCAACTTATTCGCCCGTGTCTATGAACTTTTCCGCTCATATTACGACCGAATAGGCAAAGGGGTCGGCTATTCTGAAATTCTTAGCAAGCAAGATTCCGGTACTTCATGGTTCCTGCCCCCGTTTGCGCTGAACGAACAGTTATCCGAGCTTCAAAGGCTATTGGTCTCGGCGAATTTGTCGGACTCAATCGAGACCCTCTTTGCCTGGGAGCATCTTAAGAACCACATCGATCTGTGTGCTTGCTTCATCGGGAGTACAGAGATTTCGTTTACGCCGCCCTTTATACCAATCGGCAACCTCCCATATTTTCAGCGCGACATGCGCAGGTTATATCTTTCCGCTACCTTGCCCGCCGGAGATGCCTTTCTCCGAACATTTGGCCGCAAGGTGGACAAGACGATTGCACCGAAGACAACGGCCGGGGAGTGTGAGCGACTAATTCTGCTCCCTGCCCTAAACAGGAGATGCGGCAAGCAAGAGGACGTTAGCATTGCCAAGCAGATTATTGCCAAACACAAGGCTTTGATTATTGTTCCTTCTTCCAGCAGGGCGCAGCAGTGGGCTGATGTTGTGAGCCCAGCGCAGACTGCCGACGTAACAGGCCAGGTCGAAGCATTCAAGCTGGCAAGCGCTCCCGAGAAGTTGCTTCTTGTTGGCAGATACGACGGAGTTGATTTGCCCGGCGACACGTGCAGGATGATGGTCATCGACAGTCTTCCTTCCGGGGTTGGGCCGCTGGAACGTTATTTGTGGGAACAGCTAGGCATGGCAAAGGTCCTTCGTTCCACTGTGGCGTCCCGTGTAATTCAGAGCTTCGGGCGCATATTCAGGGGCATGAGCGATCACGGGGTCGTGGTGGTGGTGGGCAACCTCGTCAACTGGTTGCTCACCCCGGCCAATCGGGACGTCTTGCCAGATTTTCTCAAACGACAGCTAGAACTCGGCATTGAGATTTCTCGCCAGGCCGAGACTATTCAGGAATTCGTGGATGCCGCGCAGCAGTCTCTCGGCCGAGATGCAGGATGGATCAAGTTCTACCAGGACAACATGTCGGTTTCCGCAGCGACGTGTAGCCGGGCCAATGACGACGAGTTGAAGATCGCAATGGCGCAAGTTGAATTTGGCCACCTGCTCTGGGCGCGCGATTATGGCAAGGCTGCGAAGCAATTGGAACCTGTGTTGGACGAGGTGTTCCAGTTGAGCGCCAGTGCTGGGGCATGGGCAGCTCTATGGCTCGGTTATTCCTTTGAATTGATGGGCGACATGTCGAACAGCAGGTTCCTGTATCGGCGGGCGCACAGTGCCGCAACGAACATTCCTGCGTTTGAGGTCCAGGCCCCAACGAGGACTCATCACTATTCGGAGCAGATTTCCGACGTGGCGAGATACCTCGATTGCGGACCACCGGGATCTGGTCAAATCCTTAGGCGATTTGATGCCGATCTCTCCGCGCTAAGGGCACCCGGTAGCACAGTTCCGCAGATTGAGGAGTCAATCCGGAGCCTGGGCGGGTATCTCGGACTTTCCTCTACTAGACCAGACAAAGAGTATGGCACAGGGCCGGATACCCTCTGGCTGCTTTTGGGCGGATTGGCTCTCTGCATGGAAGTTAAGAGCGATAAAACGTCTGCGCAGCACTACTGGAAAAAGGATGTAAGTCAAATGCTCGACCACATCCAATGGGTGAAAGATCATTGCGATATCAGCAACATATTGCCAGCCTTTGTGGGTCCGGCCTTGCCGCCTGCTAGCGATGCAAACCCGTCACCGGAAATTGAGATTATAGAGTTGTCCGAGTTCTCGCTGCTGGCAGACCGGCTCCGCGGAGCGCTGTCGGATATCTGCAAAACCGCACTACCCTTAACTTTGCAGCAAGAAGTGGACGAAGTGTTTAAGGCCCGAAAGCTCACATGGCCGGATCTCCTGATGCAAGTGAAAAGGAAAAAAATGAAGACCAAGTGAGGCCCGGCGTCGAGCAACCACGTCTCCACGAGACCTGAATCCGGAGCGTTTCCGTCAAATGAGCCTCGGCTCAATCCCCATCGAAGGAGACACTCGCCCGGGGCGCCCGCCCACTAAATAATGGTTTTGTAATAATTACAGCGTAATAAGTACCCGCTAGTGTCTATTTAACCACACCCGACCCTGAGCATTATCAATGACTTACAACCACCCCAAGCGCAATAATTGTGACCGCGGATCACATCCGGTACCCAATGTACGTATGTGTATGTACGTACATTAGTACCTGCACAAAACGTTCCACGTGGAACATTGTACGTACAATCGGTGTGCCGGCGTCGACGGTTTCTGTCGGGGTATCGTCAGCGGCGGTTGATGAGCGCGGCTACGTAGCCGGCTCCGAAGCCGTTATCGATGTTGACTACGCTGACGTTCGAGGCGCAGGAGTTCATCATTCCGAGCAAAGCGGCCAGGCCTTCGAAGGCTGCGCCATAACCAACGCTGGTCGGAACGGCAATCACCGGAACTCCTACCAGGCCTCCGACTACGCTGGGGAGAGCGCCTTCCATTCCGGCGCAGACTACGATTACGCGGGCTTTGGCTAGGGCCTCGCGATGGGCTAGCAGGCGGTGAATGCCGGCGACTCCGACGTCGTAGATGTGCTGGACGTTATTGCCCATCAATTCCGCGGTTACGACTGCTTCTTCGGCTACCGGGATGTCACTGGTTCCGGCGGACACGACCACGATCACGCCCTTGCCGCGCGGCTTGCGATCGCGCTGGAGGACGATGGCGCGCGCGAGTGGACGATAGTCGGGTTGGGGCACATGGTCAGCGAATGCGGCGGCTACGGCGGCGTACTGTTCTTCGGTGGCTCGCGTCGCCAGCACGTTGCCGCCGTGGGCGGCGAGGCGGTGGAAGATTTCGGCGACCTGGCGGGGCGTTTTGCCCTGGGCAAAGATCACCTCGGGCATGCCCTGGCGCAGGGCGCGATGATGGTCGAGCTTGGCGAAACCCAGATCCTCAAAAGGCAGGTGACGCAGGCGCTCTACGGCCTCGTCGGGGGATAGGCGCTTTTTTCGAACCTGCTCGAAGAGTCTGCGAAGGGCTTGGGAGTTCATAGATGCAGACGCCATTGTAGATTGTTGGGGGCATGGCCGGAGGCTAGCGGTGCAAGATCCAACCACAGGGGGCACAGGGGCAGGCGTTCAGTTCTCAGCAAAACCAAGTCCTTTCAGTCACTTGCGTAGATTACTCCAGTGGTTCAACGACCTTCGGAGAGATTGCCCCTTCCCCCCGGTGCGCCCTATAATCGCCATACTCTGGTTCTGGGATTCTCCGGCAGGTTCGCGGGTAGGTAGGCCTGGGGAGTAAGTGTGTTTTTTGGCCGATCCTTTAATTGGGACGAGATTTTGTCCGAGGTTTTGGCCGAGCCGAACCCGTATGCTTAGACGCCTGCAAATCACGCTGATGGCTAGCCTGGCCGCGATCTCCTTTCTTTCCACGATGTTTTCGACGATGCCGGCGCAGGCGCAGTCCGGTGCGTCGTCAGGCGCGCGGGCGGGAGCCATTACTCCGACTACTGACGAATCCGGCCGCAAGATTTACGTTAACGAGGATGAGCCTTCCGCGGGTTCGCGGTCGCGGGCTTCGACGCCTGCGCCGTCTCGGCTGGTTTATTGGAGTTCGACCGAGCACCGCTTCAAGCCGGTTCCGACGAGCGGGGCTGTGATGCGTGCGGCGCGCTCGGCGGCTTCGGAAGTCAACAGCTACCTTGACGGCAAAGCGCAGGCTCACCAGACTCTAAACCGCGCCTTTACGCAGCAGGATATCGACGCTGCGATTGACGCGGCGGCCGTCCGGCACCACGTCGATCCTAGCCTGGTGCGGTCGGTGGTCAAGGTGGAATCGAATTTCAATCCCAATGCGGTGTCGCGCAAAGGCGCCATGGGGCTAATGCAGTTGATGCCTTCGACGGCGCGTTCGCTCAATGTTGCCAATCCTTTCGACCCGGCGCAGAACGTGGATGCCGGGGTTCGGCATCTAAGGCAACTGTTGGACAGCTACGGCGGCAACGTTCGGCTCAGTCTGGCAGCCTATAACGCTGGAGCGGGAGCGGTGGCGCGGAGTGCGGGCGTTCCGCATTTCAGGGAAACGCAGGACTACGTTCGCCGGATCACGAACTTGTATAACGGCGGCAGCGAACCGGGCGCGCACATTTTCGGCAGCCCGGTGCATGAGCCGGTCCACATAGAGCGCGATGCTCGGGGCGTGCTGTACATCAGCAACACGGAATGAGCGGCGTCTTTCGCGTGGTAGCGGGGGCGTTTTGCGATTGTTTGAAGCGGTAGGGTGGTGTCCAACAACTTTGCGACATAATTTGGGTTGTCATCTTGAGCCAGGCGACGGACCCATGCATTCTGGCGCGGCGAGCAAATGCAAAGGTCCTTCGCTTCGCCTAGGATGACACGGCTGGATTTATAGCAGGATTTAGTGAAGACCCAGGCTTCTACGACCCTAACTCGTACGACCCTGACTCGAGGCGGCCGCGCCTTTCGCCTTGGCGCAGCGCTGTTGCTCTTGCTGCTGCCGCTGGTTTCCGCGTCGGCCCGCGTCCATCACAACGATGCCTGGGCCCGCCAGCAATTCGCCAAGGCGGAGCGCATGCGGGAGGCTCTCAACGGCCGTCCCGTTGGCGAGCGCACTCGCCGCGAATACCAGCGTGTCATCGACTCCTACCGCCGCGTCTACTTCGGGTCTCCGGCGTCATCGAAGGCGGACCCGAGCGTGGTGGCGACCGCCGAGCTTATGGTCGAGATGGGGCGGCGCTTTGACGACAACAAGATTCTGCGCGGCGCCATCGAACAGTACCGCTTCCTGCGCAAGGAATATCCCGGCAGCAAATACCGCTTCGCTGCCCTGTTTACGATCGGCGAGATCTACAAGGACGATCTCAACGATCCCGAAGAGGCGCGTACGACCTTCACAGACTTTGTGCATCGCTATCCGCGCAACCGGCTGGCCGGCGATGCCCGCGCCGCGGTGAAGGAAATCGATGCCGAGGCGGCGGAAAGGGAACACTCGGCCGAGAAGACGGCGCGTAAGCGGCGGTCTAACATCGGCACCAGCGTCGGTGCCAGCGGCGCCAGTGCCAGCGCTGGCTCCAGTTCCGACGACGCGGCCGAATCCGCGAACGCCCGCCGCAGCGCGTTGCCGCGCGTCACCGGCGTTCGCCACTGGTCCACGCCCGACTACACTCGCGTCGCTATTGACGTTGAGCAGGAGGTGAAGTTCGATTCCCAGCGTATCGCGCAGCCAGACCGCATTTTCTTCGACCTGCGCGACACCACACTGGCTTCGACCCTGGTCGGCAAGACCTTCGACGTCGACGATGGCTTCCTGAAGAAAATCCGGGTTGCCGAATTTCAGCCGGGGCGCACAAGGATTGTGCTGGAAGTGGACGACCTCGCGAGCTACGACGCTTTCCTGCTGCCGGACCCGTACCGGCTCATCATTGATATTCACGGCAAGGACATTCACGGGAAGCAGAAGCGGGTGACGGTGGCCAAGGCGGACACGGCCAGCGCCAAAGGTCATTCTGCTCCGGAGACGGACACGGCGGCTTCCGCGGAATCGGACGACGACTCCAGCGAGGCGGCAGCGTCGGCTGGCGGAGGCTTGAAATCCGATGGGCGGAAAGCTCAGCAGCTCTCTGAAAAGAATGCGGCCGGGTCTCGGAAACCGGGACTGGTCGAAACGGACTTACCACCCGAAGATGGCAGCGCGGATTCCAAAGCGCCCGACTCCGCGAACGGCAATGGAGTGATTAAGACCACGGTTGCGGTCAAAGGGTCGAACCGCAGGATCCCGAAGACGATTGTGGACGCGGACGTTGACGCGAACGTTGACGCGAACGACAGGGCTCCGTCGACAGTTGCCTCGCTGGAGCATGAAAAACTTCGCCCCGAAGTAGCGACGGGCCGGGGCGCTAATGTTTCCGGCGCAGACGAGGCGAAGCCGGCAAAGTCCGATTCACATTCGCCTTCCTCATCTTCGTCTTCTTCCTTGCACCGGAAAAAGTCACGTTATGCCGCAGCGGCGGCAGCTCCCGACACCGCTGATCTTCGCTCGGGTGATCTTCGTTCGGACACCCGCCTTAATTCGCGCGAAGCGCGTCCCACGGCCACTGGCGACCGGTCTTTGACCCGCGCACTCGGTCTGAAGATTGGCAAGATCGTCATTGACCCCGGTCATGGGGGCCATGACACCGGCACCATTGGTCCGAACGGCCTGCTGGAGAAGGACGTGGTGCTTGACGTGGCCAAGCGCCTCGGCCGTTTGCTCGAATCCCGGCTCGGCGCCGAAGTGATTTACACGCGCCGGGACGACACCTTCATTCCACTCGAAACCCGCACCGCGATTGCGAACCGGGAGCGGGCGGATTTGTTCATCTCGATCCACGCGAACTCGAGCCGCGATTCCGATGCACGCGGCGTCGAAACCTACTATTTGAATTTCACCTCATCGCCGGAAGCGCTGGAAGTTGCCGCGCGCGAAAACGCGGTATCGGAGAAATCGATTTACGAACTGCAGGATTTGGTGAAGAAGATTGCGCTGAAAGA
>Ga0316363_10001449_pt1 | contig 20902 bp, 14 predicted proteins | sample Sb_taG_3_FD_200459 | JGI IMG/M metagenome (GOLD analysis project Ga0316363, IMG submission 200459) | Peat soil microbial communities from Weissenstadt, Germany - Sb_50d_a_PC metaG (v2) (version 2) | ecosystem: Environmental > Terrestrial > Soil > Wetlands > Peat | place: Germany: Weissenstadt...
GCCGAGTGGCGGAATTGCCGAATCGTTTCGGCGCCAATGTTTTCGCACTTTTCCTGAAGCGGCCGCTCCGGGCTTATTTCGCTGCGCCGGCGATTCGCAGGCCGCTGGTTCCGTGGGTTTGCTTGGAATCGACGCCGCTGCCCTCACGCACAACGTAGTACTGGTTGGCGGGCAGATCATGCAGCGTCTCCACAAGTCCGCTCGGCCAGCGAATCACGATCTTCTCCGCCTTCCTAGCCGTTCCCAGCCCAAAGTGCAGGCGCAGGTCGCTCTGTGAAATATAGCCGCTGCCGCTGCGCACCTCTTGCTCGCGTTTGTCGCTGCCTTGTTCGAGAGTGACCGTTGCTCCCAGAGCCGCCCGATTTGATTTGCTGCCGACCAACTGCAAGCTCACAAAGTTTCCGACTGCTGCCGTGTTGCGATAGAGCGATGGCGGCTCGTTCACGTTGTTCACCAGCGCTTCCTCGCGGCCGTCGTTGAACAGGTCCCCGAGCGCCATGCCGCGAGCCGAGTGCCTCTCGCTAAGCACTGCCCCCGCCTGGCTGGTGATGTTCGCGAACTTTCCATTCCGCAGGTTGTAAAAGGCCACCTTCGGCTCCCGGTAACTCGTGCCCAGCCCTTTACCGTCAAGTTCCGGATACACATGCCCGTTGGCGATCAGAATGTCCGGCCACCCGCTGTTGTCGAAATCATAGAACTGTACTCCCCATCCCAGCCAACTCGTGATTGAGCCCAGCCCTGCGCTATGTGTGACGTCATCGAAGGAATTGTTTCCGCGGTTGATGTACAGCGTCGGCGTGTCGTCGCTGAAATTCGTTTTAACGATGTCCTGCCTGCCTTCGTGCGTGAAGTCGTCGGCCGAGAGGCCCATTCCCGCTTGCAGCGTCCCATCCTCATTGAAGGCCACGCCTGCCGTACTCCCCAAATCCGTAAACGATCCGTCGTGATTGTTGTGGTAAAGAATGCTGGGCGTCGAATCGCAAGCCACGTAGATGTCGGGCCAACCGTCCTGGTCGTAGTCCCCCGGCAGCGAAGTGAATCCATAGCAACCGGAAGTCTTGGTAATTCCTGACTTTTCAGACACGTCGCTGAAGGTCCCGTCGCCATTGTTATGGTAGAGCGCGTTAACTCCCACCTTCAGGCCGCGCGGCCCGCACATCACGTCAATTCCCTTCCAATGGCACCACTGCCCCTGCCCGGGTTTCGGAACCGAGTCGTAAGTGAAATCCACATAGCGTGCAATGAAAATATCTGCCTTGCCGTCGCGGTCGTAGTCAATGAAGCTGCATCCCGTGCTCCACTGATCCTTGGGAGTTTCGAGCCCCGCTTTTTTCGTCACGTCGGTGAACGTGCCGTCGCCGTTGTTGTGATACAGCGAGTTCTGCCCCCAATACGTCACCATCAGGTCCAGGTAGCCGTCGTTGTCGTAATCTCCGACGCAGGCTCCTTGGCCCCAGCCCGCGCGTGCCAGCCCGGCCTTCGCCGTCACATCCGTGAACGTGCCGTCGCGATTGTTGTGATACAGGTGTCCTGTCGGGGCGGTGCCGGCAGGAAACCCCTCGACCGTCGAGCCGTTGGGAAGAAAAATGTCCGGCCAGCCGTCGTTGTCATAATCGAAGATCGCGGCGCCGTTTCCGGTGGTCTCGATGATGAATTCTTTGTGTTGATCGCCGCCGTAGACATTGAGCGCTGTGAGGCCGGATTGCCGGGCAATATCTTCGAAGTGGACCACGCCAGGTTTGACGCCTCGCGACGCAGGCGAATGCGCCCCGGGCATCTGCGCCGAAAGAAGTCCTGCAAGCACCAAGGAAGCTACTCGAAGGTCAGCATTGAAGGCGGCTGGAATTTTCATGCATTCCTTGGCGCGTGGTCGAGGGCGTTCATTGGCTTGCGGGCGTGATTGCCGCCGTTCATCAGATGTGTCATTGGCAGCGCATGCGGGAGGCCGATCGTGCCTGTTGGGTTTGCGGTCTGCATCGGCCGCTGCGAATCCTCACGACACGATAATAGCATCGCCGCTGAGATTCGAGAGCGAACCGCTCGCCCAGAACCACTGGCCCGCTCCGCCGTTCAGGTCACTCACACCATCTTTCGCTGGGCGGACAAAGCGCGCAGATCAACCCGCGTAAATTTTGATGCGACGTATCCAACCTTTCGATTGTACTTCCCGCACAGTCCTAGGGTAGTTACTTAACATGAGGGAAGTCGTCCCCAATCCGGGACTGGACCACGATGCCTGCGGTGTCGGGTTCATCGCGCGCCTGAGCGGCGAAAAATCGCGCGAAGTGGTCGAGCTTGCGCTTACTGCGCTCGACCGGCTTTCTCATCGCGGCGGAGTGGATTCGGATGGTTTGAGTGGTGATGGCGCGGGACTTCTGCTGCCAATACCCACCGAGTTTTTTCGAAGCCATGCGCGACGTGCAAATATTTGCTTGCCCGAGACTTTCGGTCTGGGCATGGTTTTTCTGCCAAAGAAAAAGGAAGCCGACGCGCGCAAAGCGATTGAATCGTTAGCGCAGCAGAGCGGCCTGCGCTGTTTGGGATGGCGAGATGTCCCGCTCGAGCGCACGAGTCTCGGTTCACGTGCCCTTTCCACTCAGCCTGCCATTCGCCAATGCTTTTTCAGCGCGGCCGAATCCGGCGCGGATCTCGAACGCTCGCTCTTCTCTTTCCGCAAGCTCGTGGAATTCGAAGGCGAGCCGGGCACTTACTTCTGCTCGCTATCATCCCGCACCGTAGTTTATAAAGGGCTGCTGACGCCCCGGCAATTCCGCCAGTTTTATCCCGATCTCTCGAACCCCGAATTCACGGCGAGCTTCGCGATTTTCCATCAGCGCTATTCCACAAACACGCAGCCGAGTTGGACGATGGCGCAGCCCTTCCGGCATGTCGCACACAATGGCGAGATCAATACCATCAGCTCGAATCGCCGCTGGGCGCTTGCAAGAGAAGAATCCATTCGCCAGGAACTCCGGTTTGGGCGCTTTTTTCACACGCTCGAAGAACGCGTCAGCGATTCGGCGAGCTTCGACAACGCGCTCGAAGTTTCCGTGCACCGCGGATACAACATTGCCGCGGCGATGCTGCGGATGGTACCGCCGGCATGGGAATCCAATCGCAATCTCGCTCCGAAGTTGCGCCGGTTTCTGCGCAGCGAATCTTTTGAGCAGGAGCCTTGGGACGGCCCAGCCGCCCTGGTTTTCAGCGATGGGCGAATCGTGGGCGCAAAACTCGACCGCAACGGCCTGCGCCCGCTGCGGTATTCCGTGACTTCGGATGGACTCGTCATCATGGGTTCCGAAGCAGGCCTCGTCGATCTCGATTCCAAGAAAGTGGTCGAGCGGCAGCGCCTCGGGCCGGGCGAAATGCTGCTCGTCGATACTGCGAAGAAAAAAATTCTTCGTGAGAGCGATCTTTCGGAGGAATTGTCCGTACCGAATGGTCGTTCGAAACCACGCCGCTGCACGCGCCTGAAGCGCCTGGCCGTCCCCGTGCCGCTGACCACCGAGCCGCGCAAAGTCGCCGCGGCACTCGGTTGGAGCGAGGATCAATTTCGCCTGCTTTTCCAGTCTTTGGCGCTCGATGCCAAAGAATCGATCTGGAGCATGGGCGACGATGCGCCTCCCGCATTTCTCTCCGCGATGCGGCGTCCGCTTTGGGATTATTGCAAGCAGCGCTTCGCTCAGGTAACGAACCCGCCGATCGATTCGCTGCGCGAAAGCCATGTGATGTCGCTCGACGTGCATCTCGGCAAAGCCGCGATCATCGGATCGCCGCTGCTCGATCCAGGCCAGCTCGCCGCTCTCGAGTCCCATCTGCAACCTCGGGTGAAGCGCATCGACCTGACTTACGAAGCCGCAGGAGGCGTCGAAAGCGCGTTGGCAGCGGTGCAGCGCGTTCGCGAAGAGGCAGGCGAGAGCCGCACAAATGTCCCGGATTTGGTCCTGCTGACCGACCGCAACGCAGGCCCGGCTCGCGCCGCGCTCCCTGCCTTGCTGGCCGTGGCCGCGGTCTGGAAGGAACTCGTCTGCGCCGGCGCTTACGAAGTTCCGCTTGTCGTCGAGACCGGGCAAGTCATCGAGACGCATCATCTCGCGATGCTGATTGCCACCGGAGCGAGCGCCGTCTTTCCGTATCTTGCTCTGGAGCTTTCCGAAATTCTCAAACCCGGCGGCAGCGCGCAATATCGCCAAGCCGTCGAAGTCGGGCTACGCAAAGTCCTTGCTCGCATGGGCATCTGCACGATAGCGAGTTATCGCAACAGCCAGCTTTTCGAAGTGGTTGGCCTGCATGAGGCCGTGCGCGAAGCGTTTTTTGAGGATGCCGGCGCCGCGCTCGGCGGCAAATCGCTGCAGGAAATATTGCAGGACGCTTTGGATCGCCATATCGCCGCGTACGCTCCGAATGCATCTCATCGCGGCGATGACGGTCTCTATCGTTTCCGCCAGGCCGGCGAACGCCATTCCAGCTCTCCCGAGCTGGTTCGTCGCATGCATCGCTACGTGAAGACTCCCACTCCCGAAAACTACCGCGCTTACGCCGATCTGGCCGAGAATCGCGAGCCGGTAGCTGTTCGCGACTTGCTCGAATTCGCTCCTGCCACTCCCATTCCGCTCGATGAAGTGGAAGACGAGAGCGAGATACTCCGGCGCTTCAGCACGCAAGCCATGTCCCTCGGCGCGCTCGGCCCGGAAGCTCATCGCACTCTGGCGATCGCCATGAATCGCGTCGGCGCGCAAAGCAACACCGGCGAAGGCGGCGAGGATCCGGACGTTTACCTTCGTGAGCCCGAAGCGGCCAACCGCGTGAAGCAAGTGGCTTCCGGCCGGTTTGGAGTGACCACGGAATATCTTGTCCGTGCCGATGAACTTGAAATCAAAATGGCGCAGGGCTCAAAGCCCGGCGAAGGCGGACAGCTTCCCGCCACAAAGGTCACTCCGCTGATCGCGCGGCTGCGTCACGCTGTTCCAGGCATGTCGCTGATCTCGCCGCCTCCGCATCACGATATCTACAGCATCGAAGATCTCGAGCAACTCATCCACGATCTCCGCGCCGTCAATCCACGCGCAAAAATCGGAGTCAAACTTGTTTCCAGCTCCGGAATCGGAATCATTGCCGCAGGAGTTGCCAAGGCCGGCGCACAAGTCATCACCATTTCCGGATTCGACGGCGGCACCGGCGCTTCGCCGCTTACGTCGATCAAAAATACCGGGCTGCCGTGGGAAATTGGTCTGCGCAAGGTCCACACGACTCTGCTGCAGATGGGATTTCGCGATCGCGTACGCCTTCGAGTTGACGGCGGATTCAAGTTTGCGCGCGACGTGATCATCGCCGCGCTCCTTGGCGCCGACGAATTTGGCTTCGGCACTTCGGCGCTGCTTGCCATCGGCTGCGTGATGGCCCGTCAATGTCATCTGAACACTTGCCCTGCCGGCATCGCCACGCAGAATGAAGAACTTCGCGCGCGTTTCGACGGCAATCCTGAAATGGTGATGTCGTACTTCCGCGGCCTTGCCGGCGAAGTCCGCGAGCGGCTCGCTCTGCTCGGGGCACGCTCGCTGGCCGAACTTGTGGGCGAGGTGAACCAGCTTCGTCCGCGTGGCCCAAGTGCAGCGCGCGTTGTCGAGCACCTCTTGGAATCTCCCGCTGAGATTCCCGAAGATGCGCCGCGGGAAGTTGCAGAAATTCGCGCCGCCGAAGACTTCCTCGAAATCGAACTAGACCGAAGTCTCCAATTGCGCTCCTCTCTGCCGCTCTCGTTCCCAATTAAGAATTCCGATCGCAGCGTGGGAGCGCATTTGAGCGGCCACATTCTGCGCCGCTCCGGCTTCTCGGATTTGAGGCATGAACCGAGGCACTTCGAATTTCACGGCGCTGCGGGCCAGAGTTTTGGCGCGTTTCTCATTCATGGACTGCACTTTCGTCTGCATGGCGAAGCGAACGACTACGTCGCAAAAGGCCTGAGCGGAGGCACCATCGCCATCGAAGCGGGCGCCGCAGCCTCGCTGCGAGGCGATCTCCTCGCGGGCAATACCGCGCTCTACGGCGCAACCGCCGGGGAACTCTATATCGCGGGCCGCGCCGGCGAACGCTTTGCCGTTCGCAATAGCGGCGCGCTCGCCGTCGTCGAGGGCGTGGGCCAGCACGGCTGCGAGTACATGACCGCTGGGGTCGTTATAATTCTCGGCCCCACAGGAATCAATTTCGCTTCCGGCATGACCGGAGGTCTCGCCTATATTTCAAAACAGTTTCTGAGAGAAGACGCTTACAGCCATGAATTCGTGCACTGCGTAGATCGCTTCGGCGTGGAGGCCGCCGAAGAAACCCGGATTCGCCTCGCTCTCGAAGAGCATGTCCGCCGCACCAGCAGCCCGACGGCAGCGCAACTCCTGAAACTCAAAGGACCGCTCCCTCTTGTGCGCCTTGAACCCATTCACTTAGCGTGTTCGCTTGAGGAAACCTGGTCTCCGATTCTCGCACGCTGGAAAAAGCGCACCGTCACCAAGCGACTGGACCGCCAGATACGGCGGGTATGGGTGGAAGCCGCGGAGGAGCCAGTGGCGTGAATCGGAATGAACGATTACGAAACCTGCCGAGGCTATGCAGATGCTTCGCGACTAAGACTCTCTCCTGCTCTTTGTTATAATCCGCGAAATTAAACCTATGGATACCCTGGCGCGACAGAATGCCGTATCTCCGATTCAGCAAAAAAATCCCACCGGCCGTTGCCTCGCCGCCTCCGCCCGGGGGATCGCGAGAAACCACGAGGTTAAAATATGAGCAAGTCAGATTCTCATCGAGCGTTTCGCATCGGCATCGCCGGGCCCGTTGGCTCGGGGAAAACTGCGCTTGTCGATCGCCTGAGCCAAAGACTCTGGCCTAAATACTGCCTCGCGGTCGTCACGAATGACATCTACACGAAGGAAGACGCGGAATTTTTGCTGCGGCAGGGCACTTTGCCGGCGGAGCACATCCGCGGAGTGGAGACCGGCGCCTGCCCTCATTCGGCGATCCGTGAGGATGCCTCGATGAATCTCCAGGCGATCGCCGAGCTTGAGCGAAAACTTCCCGGCCTGGAATTGATTTTCGTCGAAAGCGGCGGCGATAACCTTTCTGCCGCGTTCAGTCCAGAGCTAGTGGACGTGTGGATCTATGTAATCGACGTGGCAGAGGGCGACAAAATTCCGCGAAAAGGCGGACCGGGGATCACTCGCTCGGATCTTTTGGTGATCAACAAAATCGATCTTGCGCCCTACGTCGGAGCTTCGCTCGAAGTGATGGAGCGCGACTCGCGCCGCATGCGGGGAGACCTTCCATTCTTTTTTACGAATTTGCGAGACGCCGTCGGACTCGATTCGCTCGTCGCGTGGGTCGAGCAGCATATTAATTCGCCGCTGGACATGCGCCGTGATCTCATTGATGCGCACGCTTCGTACAAAGGCGTTCCTCATTCACACGAGCACGGTCATGCCCACGCCCACGGGCACGATCATCAGCATTAGAGATGAGTCCCGTGGAAAGTGACCTGCCTTCATCGAGTTGTTCGGCGTCTCCAGAGCTCGCCTATCTCCAGCTTCTCCATCTGGCGGACAGCGCATTCCCAATCGGCGCTCTTGCTCACTCGTTTGGAATCGAATCGATGGTCTCAGCGGGCCTGCTCGGCACGCCCGATTTGCAAATCTTTCTACGCGGTTACCTGGAAGAGGCAGGAGTAGTCGAAGCGGTTTTCTGTCGGGAGGCGGTTCGGCTTGCTCATGAAGCTCGATCGGATTTCCCCAGCGCGCGTTGGCGGGAGCTGAATGACCAGCTAGCCGCGCTCAAGCCCGCGCGCGAAGCCCGAGTCGGCAGCGCGGCCCTCGGACGCAATTTCCTGCGAGCTGTCCTCGCCCTCGGCGAATGCAATGTTGTGTGTCTAGCTCTGGAAGCGACGGAGGAACCGTCCCCGCCAGATTCATTTGACCGCTGCTCGGGAATAATCGAGCACTCTACCGCTTTCGGTCTTGTGGGTGGCTCTCTTCATTTCGATGAGGATTCGGTTGTTCTCGCCTACCTGCATCAATTCGTCGCCAGTTCTGTTTCGGCCTTTCAGCGCCTGTTGCCGCTGGGCCAAACTCAGGCCACTCGAATATTGTGGAATCTCAAACCGGTAATAATTGAAGCCGCGAGCCATAGCGCGGCGCTGTCGCTGGACAATTTGTCCAGCTTTACTCCATTGCTAGATTGGGGAGCGATGGAACACCCGGCCCTTTCAACTCGTCTATTCATCAGTTGACGGAGGCCTTTAGCAGCGCCGATTCGTTGATCTTATGGCTCAATTGAAGGCAGCCAGTCCGGTGACGCAGCCCGCAATGCCCCGCCGCGTCGATTCGTCACTCGAGCTTCGTTTCGCATATGACGCGGCCACGCGAAGCACCTTGCTCTCCGAAAGCTTGTACGAGCCTCCGCTGAAAGTGGTTCGGGCTTTCACTTTGGCAGATGGCGCGGCGCTGAGTCATTTGCACAATGTCTCAGGAGGCTTGCTCGGCGACGATCGCCTCTCACTTTTCGTCCGTCTCGACGAAAATGCAAAAGTGCAGCTCACCACGACGGGAGCTACACGGATCTACCGGGCACGGGAAAAAGCTAGGCCAGCGATCCAAAGAACCGAAATTTCGCTCGCCGCAAAAGCGTTTCTCGAATACCTGCCCGATCCAATCATTCCTTTTGCGCACGCACGCTTCTTTCAACGGACTGAAATCCAGCTGGCTCCGGGAGCGGGACTATTTTGGTGGGAAATCCTTGCGCCTGGCAGAGAAGCCAGCGGAGAACAGTTTGCCTACGATTCGGTCGAGATGAAAACAGATTTGCGCGCGCAAGGCCGGCTCATCGCCGCTGAGCGCGTCAGGCTTGAGCCGCACAAATATTCTCTCTCCTCACCCGCGCGGCTCGGCGCGTATCGATATTGGGCTACGTTCTATATTTGCCGAGTGGGTCTGGACCCCGCCTCATGGCTCGAGCTGGAAGATCACTTGCGCGAAACTGCCGGCGATTTCAGCCGTCCCGGCAAAGCACTTTGGGGCATCAGCACTCTGTTGGGACATGGTTTGGTATGCCGCTGTGTAGCATTGCATGGCCGTGACGTAGTGTTTGGACTCAACCAGCTATGGCGAGAGGCGAAGCTCGCTCTCTATGGCACGGAAGCGGTGCCTCCGCGAAAAGTGAACTAAGGAGAACTGGTATGCACCTCACCCCGCGCGAACAAGAGAAGCTCATGGTCGCTTTCGCCGCCGACCTCGCTCGAAAACGGCAAGCCCGCGGCCTGAAACTCAACTACGTGGAAGCCGTCGCCATTCTATCAGCCGAAGTCATGGAAGCAGCCCGCGACGGAAGAACCGTCGCCGAAATCATGAGTTCCGGAGCGAAGATCCTGGATCGCTCTCACGTAATGGAAGGCGTGCCCGAAATGATTCACGAAGTTCAGGTGGAAGCTACATTTCCCGATGGCACGAAGCTCGTCACCATCCACGATCCCATTCGTTGAAATGGAGGCGCGATGAAGCCGGGTGAATATCTCCTCGATGAGTCGCAAGGTCCGGTGATCGCGAACGCCGGACGAAAAACGCACCGCCTCCTCGTGCGCAACACGGGTGACCGTCCCATCCAGGTCGGCAGCCACTATCATTTCTTCGAAACCAATCGCGCTCTCGCGTTCGATCGCGCCTCGGCTTACGGCTTGCGCCTCAACATCCCGGCCGGAACCGCGGTCCGCTTCGAGCCCGGCGAAGAAAAGGAAGTGGAGCTCACAGAATTCGCGGGCCGCCGCGCCATCCATGGCTTCAATAATCTGCTCGATCACTCGGCAAGCGGTGATCTCAGCGACGCTGACGCGCGCCAGCGTGCCCTCGCGCGAGCCCGCGCGGAAAGCTTTCAATTCAGCGACGAGGAAAATAAATAATGGCCCTGAACATTCCTCGCCGCACCTACGCGGACCTCTACGGCCCCACCAAAGGCGATCGCATTCGTCTCGCCGACACCGATCTACTCATTGAAATTGAAAAGGACTACACACACTACGGCGATGAAATCACCTTCGGTGGCGGCAAAGTAATTCGCGACGGAATGGGTCAAAGCAGCACCGCAATCCGTGATTCAAAATCAGGCGCCCTCGATCTCGTCATCACCAATGCCGTCATTCTCGATCATTGGGGCATCGTCAAAGCCGATATCGGAGTGAAGAACGGCCGCATCGTAAAGGCCGGCAAAGCCGGTAATCCCGACACGATGGAAGGTGTCGATTCGGACCTCGTCGTCGGTGCCTCAACCGAAGTCATCGCTGGTGAGAACCTGATCGTCACAGCCGGCGGCGTTGATAGCCACATCCATTTCATTTCCCCGCAGCAAATTTACGAAGCTATCTCGAGCGGCATCACCACCATGATCGGCGGAGGCACAGGTCCCGCCACAGGTACCGCCGCCACAACCTGCACGCCCGGCGCGTGGAATCTCGCGCGCATGTTGCAGGCCGCCGAAGCCTGGCCGGTGAATTTCGGATTTCTCGGCAAAGGAAATTCCGCAACGGGACGCCCTCTCGCCGAGCAGATCGAGGCCGGCGCCTGCGGCCTGAAACTCCACGAAGATTGGGGCACAACGCCCGCCGCGATCGACGCCTGCCTGAAAGTCGCTGACGAATTCGACATTCAAGTAGCGATCCACACCGACACAATCAATGAAGCCGGCTTCCTCGAAGCTACGGTGGCCGCGATCGCCGGCCGCACCATCCACACCTATCACACCGAAGGCGCCGGCGGCGGCCACGCTCCGGACATCATTCGCATCGCCTCGTTTTCCAATATCCTGCCATCTTCGACGAATCCCACTCGTCCGTACACGATCAATACGATCGCCGAGCATCTCGATATGCTCATGGTCTGCCATCATCTGAATCCGCAAGTCCCCGAAGATGTCGCGTTCGCCGAGAGCCGCATCCGCCCCGAAACCATCGCCGCGGAAGATATCCTGCACGATCTGGGCGTCCTCAGCATGATCTCGAGCGACTCGCAAGCCATGGGGCGCGTCGGCGAAGTCATCATCCGCACTTGGCAAACAGCTCATAAAATGAAAACGCAGCGCGGCGCATTGCCCGAAGACTCATCGCGCAACGACAACTACCGCGCCAAGCGCTACGTCGCGAAGTACACCATCAATCCCGCCATCACCCACGGCATGGCGGAAGAAATCGGGTCGATCGAGCCAGGCAAACTTGCGGACCTCGTGCTGTGGAAGCCCGCGTTTTTCGGAGTCAAGCCGGAACTAATCGTCAAAGGCGGTTTCATCGCTTGGGCCGCAATGGGCGATCCGAACGCTTCCATCCCCACTCCGCAGCCCGTTCTTTACCGCCCCATGTTCGGCAGTTTTGGCGCAGCCACCGCCGCCACGAGCATTACTTTTCTTTCCCAAGCGGCGATGTCAGCAGGACTCCCGCAGAAGCTGGGCTTGAAGAAGATCGTTCGCGCCGTGCGAAATTGCCGCAAGATCGGCAAAAAGGATCTGCTACACAACAACGCAACTCCGAAAATCGACGTCGACCCCGAAACCTACGAAGTCCGCGTTGACGGCACTTTGATCACCTGCGATCCGGCAACGGTTCTCCCGCTCGCGCAGCGTTACTTTCTGTTCTGATTTGTCCTCGCAGCAAGGCGGAATTTCCTGCGCGCTTGGCAACGCGAATCGTTTTGGCCTGTGCTGCGCAAGAAAGACCTAGCACGCACGCTTGCGACTGAGCCCCAGAATCGCCGCGGCCGCGCGGATCGTGCGGCGAGCGGGAATCACGCGGGGCGATGTTGAGCGCGGTACTCATCGAAGGCGGCTAGGAAGCGATCGACGTCCTTGTGCAGCAGGAAATAAGGCGTCGAGAGGCGCAGCTTGGACGGCTCGCCGCCGCGGATGCGGATCTTTTTGGTTTTCCAGAGCCATGTTTCCAAATCCATGCGCGCGTAGGGCGGGACGTTGACCGTGGCGATGGCGCAGCGCAGGGCCGCATCGGCCGACGTCCATGAGGCGCCGCCGCGGCGGACCATTTCCGCCAGAATGTAATCGGCCATTTGGCGATGGCGCCGCTCGATGCGTTCCATGCCGATTTGATTCGCTAGCTCAATCGCGGCGCGCAGGCCCCAGAGCGTGGGAACGTTGGAGCTGCCGATGCGCTGAAATCGCTCGGCGCGGAGTTTTGGATCGTCCCAGCCGGCGGTGGTGATGGTGCTCCAGAGGCGATCGATCATTTCATCGCGCACATAGAGGAAGCCGGTGCCCTTCGGGGCTTGCAGCCATTTGTGCGGGCTCGAGGTATAGAAATCGCAGCCGAGCTCGTGGACATTGAGGCGCATCATTCCGGTCACGTGCGCGCCATCAATGGCCGAGATGATGCCTTTCGCGCGGGCGAGGGCGCAGATTTCGCGGACCGGGAGAACGACGCCGGTGGCGGTGGTGATGTGGCTGAAAAAGAGGACGCGCGTGCGCGGCGAGATCCCGTCACTAAAAAGATTTAGAGCGGCGGCGGCATTCGGAACCGGCACGGGCAACGCGACGCGCTTGACCACGATGCCGTAACGCTTGGCGCGCAGCAGCCACGGCTGCTCGCCCCCGGGATGCTCCTGATCGGTCATGAGGACTTCATCGCCGGACTTGAGATCGAGGCCGTTGGCGATGTAGTTGTTGGCCTCGGTGGCGTTGCGGACGAGGGCGATCTCATCGCGCGTGCAACCGACAAAGGCGGCCAGCGGATCGCGGAATTCATTCCACGACGCGTAGCCCCAGATGGGATAGTCCTCGGGATCGGATTGCGCGAGTTTTTCGGTTTCGTTGTAGCCATCGAAGACGGCGCGCAGAATGGGGGCGGGCGAAGAGCCTACGGTGCCGTTGTTGAGATAGACCTCGTCTTCGGGAATCAGGAATTGTTTGCGCAGCTCGGTCCAGTAGGCTTCTTCGTTCGAATCGTAGAGCGAGGAATCGGGCAGGCGCGCGGGGGCCTGATCGAGAAGGCGCAACCAGCGATGCGAAGCGTGGAGCGCACCCGCGGCGCCCGCGATGGAGGTCAGGAAATCACGGCGATCGAGCATGATGTCCTCCGGAATTTAGAGCTGCGCGCATTCTACTCGCGTCGGGAGGAATTTGGTGCGCGGCCGTACCGGCAATCGCGAACGGCGCGCTAGAAGCGCAGAGAGAGGCAGCTCAGGCCGCCGTCCATTTTTTCGAATTCCGATATGTCGAGCGGAACGGTTTTGTAGCCGCGCTCTTTCAGCGCAGCTTCCACGTGCGGGCGCCCGGCCGGCAGCAATACGAAGTCGTTCACTCGCACGCAATTTGCGGCGTAGCTTTCTTCGGGTTTGACGCGGATGCGAACGTAATTGCGAAAATGCGGAAGATCCGCCATCGCTTCCATCGTGACGAGATGGTTTTCGCCGATGTAGGCGATTCCGCTCTTCAAGTGCAGCACGCTGCGGATTCCGCGGATGTCAACGATGGAAGAGGTGAATCCGTCGCGGGCGAGAAATTCCGCCAATTGCCGCGCGCCCTCTTCATTCGTGCGCTGCGAGAGGCCGATGAAGAAACGATTTTCGGCTTCGCAAATATCGCCGCCGTCGAGAGTGCCGGGCGGCTCGATCTGATGAAATTCGCGGAAGAATCGCGCGAGGGCCTCGCGGATGCCGGGCACTTCGCCCTGGCGGCTCGTGGCGCCGGGGCGCGTGAGGATCGCGGATCGCGATGTGACGATCGCTGGGTCTTCCACGAAGGTCGAGTCCGGATGCTGCGAATCGGGCGGAAGAGCGAGCAGCTCGAGGCCGCAGCGCTGGAGCGCGACGCTGTACGCGGCGTGTTGCTCGAGCGCTTTTCGATAAGTTGGCTTACCGAGCTTTCCGCTCGTCAAGCCGTCCGCGAAATTTTCGCTGGGGAGCCGGACGATTGCGTTTCGAAACAATCTCTCCTCCGGGAATTGGAATGGACGAACTCACTTCGAAAAAAGTTGCGTTTCGCCCTCCCAGCGGGCGATTACGACTGTTGCGAGACAATTTCCGAGGACGTTAACGCCGGTGCGGGCCATGTCCATGAGCTGGTCAATGCCAAACAAAAGGAAAACAGGTTCGAGCGGTAAATGGAATGACGTGGCCGCGGCCAGCACGATGACCAGCGACGCGCGCGCGACGCCCGCGACTCCTTTGCTGGTGACCAGCAGCGTTAGCAGCATCACGGCCTGCTGGCCGGCGCTCAAGTGAATTCCGGCCGCCTGGGCTACGAAAATCAGTGCGAGCGATTGATAGAGACTCGAGCCATCCAGATTGAAGCTGTAGCCGGTGGGAAGAACGAAAGCCACAATGTCGCGCGGCACGCCCAGCGCTTCAATTTTTTCCATGGCGCGCGGTAACGCAGCTTCCGAACTTGCTGTGGCAAACGCGATCGTGACGGGTTCGGCGGCGGCGCGCAGAAATCGCCGGATGGGAACGCCGACAATCAGCGCGATGGGAAGCAGCACGGCCAGAATGAACACGGTGAGCGCGACATACATCGTTGCCAGCAACCGCAGCAGCGGCATCAGGACGCCGAGGCCGAGATGCCCGACGGTGTAAGCGACCGCGCCGAAGACGCCTATCGGTGCGAACAGCATCACCAGGTTCGTAAACTTGAACATGGTCTCGGCGAGGCTCTCGGCGAATTTGAGGAACGGCCGCCGCTTTTCTTCGGGCACCATCGCCAGCGCGAGACCGAAAAGCACGCTGAAGATGACGACTTGCAGCACCTCGCCCTCATAAACGGACTTGGCGATGTTCTCCGGGAAAATGTTTACGATGAAATCGCTGGCGGAGCGCGGAGCGGCATTCAGCGCGAGCGTTGCGGTGGTGGGCGGAAGTTTGACGCCTTCGCCCGCGCGGCTGAGATTGATGGCGGCGAATCCGATCACCAACGCCAGCGTAGAGACGATTTCGAAATAGATCAGCGCCTTCACGCCCATGCGGCCAACTTTTTTCAAATCGGCGTGGCCCGCGATGCCCACCACCAGCGTGCTGAAAATCAGCGGCGCGATAATTACCTTTATGAGCCGGAGGAAAATCGTTCCGAGGAGCTGCAGATTCTGAGCCGCAGCCGGCCAATCGTGCCCGAACTCGACGCCGGCTGCCATGCCGATCAGTATCCATGCCGTGAGCGTGCGCTTTTGCACCGCGTAACCGGCGAACAGCGCGATCACAAGCCAGCGCAGCGCTTCGCCAAGCGCCGGCGAAAGATGCACCCAACCGAGACGCTGGCCCAGGCTCACAGGGGCCACCACGAGCAGGCCGATCAGAGCAGCGAGGAGAGTTCTAGATTTCAAGGGACTCCATGTTTTGTGGGCCAAACTCTACTGGAAGTTGCGTCTCCATGCTACCGTGAATCCCGGCGCGGAATGTTTTCGAGAGGGGCTGCGATGAATCCCTCGCACGCGGCAAGAACCGCCTCGATGGCGCGCCGGACTCCAATTCAAAGGGAGCTTTTTAGTGGCTGCAATTTCGTATCTTGAATGTACGAAATGTGGAAATCATATTTCGGCCGACGAGCCGCGCACCGTCTGCCCCGCCGACGGCGGTTCGCTCTATGCACGCTACGACTTGAAGCCGTATATCGGCAAACTGAAGCCGCAGGCGCTTGCGGGGCGCGTGCGCAGTATGTGGCGCTACGCTGAAGTTTTGCCCGACGTCGAACCCATCACGCTCGGCGAAGGATTCACGCCGATGATTCAGAGCCGCCACAACGCCAACCTCTTGATCAAAGATGAAGGGCTCAATCCCACCGGCTCATTCAAAGCGCGCGGCCTTTCAGCCGCCGTTACCATGTGCAAATTCTACGGGGTGAAAAAAATCGCCATTCCTTCGGCCGGTAACGCTGCGAGCGCCCTGGCCGCCTACGCCGCGGCAGCCGGGATCGAAGCTCATATCTTCATGCCCAAAGACGTGCCGCAATCCAATTTCATCGAATGCAAGCTCTACGGTGCGACGGTAACGCTGGTCGACGGACTGATCAGCGACTGCGCCAAAATGGTGAGCGAGCGCAAGAGCGCCGAAAACTGGTTCGATATTTCATCCTTGAAGGAACCGTTCCGCGTCGAAGGCAAGAAGACCATGGGATACGAAGTCGCGGAGCAGCTCGATTGGAAACTTCCGGATGCAATCTTTTATCCCACCGGCGGCGGAGTCGGCCTGATCGGAATGTGGAAGGCCTTTGACGAAATGGAATCGCTCGGCTGGATCGGACGCGAGCGGCCCAAGATGATCTGCGTCCAGGCAGAAGGCTGCGCGCCAATCATAAAAGCGTGGGAAGAACACAAACCTGTTTCGGAGTTCTATCCGAACGCGCACACCGTGGCCGCGGGCTTGCGCGTGCCGAAGGCTTACGCGGATTACATTATTCTCGACATCCTGAAGAAAAGCGGCGGCACCGCCGTTTCAGTGACGGACGATGAAATCGTGAAGGCCGTTCGTGAGTGGGCGTCCAGCGAAGGAATCTTCGCGGCGCCCGAAGGTGCAGCGACGCTCGTGGCGTACCGGAAATTGATCGCGTCAGGCTTTCTGAGCCCTGCCGACAAGGTGGTCCTATTCAATACCGGATCGGGCCTGAAATACGTCGATGTCTTCAAAGATTATTTTCCGCGCTCCAGTTAGGCGTACTCAATCTCCTCCGAATTCACCTCCACCCGTAATCTTTTCGCGCGCGAAGGCAAGCTTGGCGGGAATCGGCGGGCCGCGCGTGCGTTAAGCTCGATAGAAATGAGTTCCGAGGCCAATCCCTCTCGCTCGCTGTCCGTGTCGCTGGTCGCGCCGTGGCTGGTGATGGGCATTGGCTTCGCCGTGTTCTCGCTGCTGCTGCCGCGCGGCCACGCGCAGATGACTTTCGGCGACGTTTTTCTCTGCCTGCTGCCGCTGATCGCCAATGCAGCGCTGCTTGCGAACGCCGGCACTCCCTACCGGCGCACGAATTCGTTCTGGATTCTGATGGCCGCGGGTTGCGGGCTCTGGCTGGTCGGTTCGCTGATCTGGACGTATTGCGAACTCGTGCTGCATCGCCCCTCAGGCTACACATACGCGGGCAATGTCGCATACTTCCTGCATCCCGTGCCGTTCATGGCCGCGCTGGCTCTGCAGCCGCACGCGCGCGGCCTGCGCGAGACGCTGCGCTACGGCATCATCGACATCTCGCTGCTGGCCACCACGTGGCTTTATATCTATGCGTTCTCGACGCTGCCGTGGATTTACGTCGCGCCCAATACCCAGCTTTATCTGATCCGCGGCTGGCAAGCCTATATCGGCGAAAATATCGTCTACATCTGCGGTCTGGGCTTTCTTCTTTTCCAGACGCGCAGCGCGTGGCGAAAAATTTACGCGCACCTGCTCGCGATCGCCGTGGTGCACACGGCCGGATTCCTTCTTATTGCGTGGGCTTCGCTTGCAGGCTCGTACTCGTCGGGCAGCATCTATGATCTCTCCTACGTCATTACCTTTCTCTGGCTCGGCATGCTCGGCGTGATGGCCCGGCGCATGACGCTCGCCCCGGACCAAAATCCGGTGTGGGAGGAATTCGGGCGCCACTGGCCGCAATGGCTCGCGATGGCCGGCGTGCTGTTCATTCCATTTCTCGCGGCGTGGAGCGTATTTCTGAGCCGGGCGCCGTCTGCTGTGCGGGAATTCCGCCTGATGCTGACGCTCGTCGCCCTGATGGTCGGCATGGGCTTGGTGTTTTTCCGTCAGCAGCTCATCAATCAGGAACGCCAGCGCCTGGTGAAGTCGCTTCAGGACTCGCTCGACAACTTGAAGCGCCTGCAGAGCCAGTTCGTGCAATCGGAAAAGCTCGCATCGCTGGGGCAGCTCGCCGCGGGTGCGGCACATGAAATCAATAATCCGCTCACCGCCATTCTCGGCTATTCCGATTTATTGCTGGATGAAGAATCGGCCGGAGCGCGCGCCAAAAGTCTGGCGGAAAAAATTCGCGAGCAGGCGCGGCGCACCAGCGAGCTGATCACCAATCTCCTCAGCTTTGCGCGCCAAGTCCCGGCCGAGAAGCAGCTCCTCGATCTCACCGCTACTCTCAACGGCGCGATCCAGCTCCGCACTCTCGATCTGCGCAACAAGAACATCCGCATCGAAGTGCAGAATCGCGGAATTCTTCCCGCCGTTCGCGGCGACCCGAATCAATTGCTGCAGGTGTTTTTCCAGATCATCAGCAACGCAGTGGACGCGATGGAGGCAACCGGCGGCGGTGTCCTCACCCTACACACCGAACGCGAGCGCGCCAACGTGGTCATCGAGTTATCGGATACCGGTCCCGGGCTCGCGGAACCTGAGCGGGTTTTCGATCCGTTCTATACCACCAAGCCTGTGGGCAAAGGTTCCGGGCTTGGTCTGAGCATTTGCTACGGGATTATTCAAGAGCACGGCGGCACGATCACCGGCTTCAATCGAGTGGATGGAGGCGCGACATTCCGTATCGAACTGCCTGCCGTTCTCGCTCTGCTTCCGCAACTCGCCGCAGCGGGCTCTTCCGCGGCGCAATCGTACTGACCGTATCTCTTTGTGCTACATTTAGGCGCTCATGCCCGCGCCGGCAATCGCCACAGAAAATCTCACGCGCCGATTCGGCCAACTCCTCGCCGTTGACCACGTCAATCTGACCGTCGCGCCCGGACAATTCTTCGGCTTCCTCGGCCCCAATGGCGCAGGAAAATCCACCACTATTAAAATGCTCACAGGCCTTCTCGCGCCGAGCGAAGGCCGCATGACCATCCTCGGCACCGATTTGGTGCAGGATCCGGTAACCGTGAAGCGGCAGATCGGCGTAGTTCCTGAAGGGCTGGCGCTTTTCGGACGCCTCACCGGAGCGGAATATCTCAACTTCGTCGGCCGCATGTACGGTCTGGATCGCAAGACCGCCGCGCAGCGCGCCGGCGAACTGCTCGATTTCATGCAGCTGAGCGACCGGCCGAAAGCTCTGGTCACGGATTATTCGCACGGCATGCAAAAAAAGCTGGCCATGGCCGCGGCGGTGATTCATGGACCGAAAATATTGTTTCTCGATGAGCCATTTGAAGGGGTCGACGCCATTGCCTCGGGCACGCTGAAAGCCATGCTGCAGCGCATGATAGCGCGCGGCGCCACAATCTTCTTGACCTCGCACGTGCTTGAAATCGTCGAGCGCCTCTGCAGCCACGTCGCCATCATTCATCAAGGCCGCCTCGTCGCGCAGGGCTCCATCGACGAACTGCGCAGCGGCGTGGAAGCCCGAGTGGCAAGCGATGGCGCCAGCGATGCGTCGGCTGCCGCCCGGCCGCACGAAAAACTTACGCTCGAGCAGATCTTCCTCGAGATCGTCGGCGGCGCGCGCCTCACCGGCCAGGAACTCACATGGCTGGCGTGAGTCCGCTCCCCGCCGAAGTGTCCGATCGTCCGCGCGGCCCATCGAACTACGCGCTGTTCTCCGCCGTCACCGAGCTTCGCTGGCGCCTGCTCGTCAATTCCCTGCGCACAATCCGCGGCCGCCTCGAACTGGCCTCGCGCATCCTGGCCGGATTTTCCGTGACCATGCTGGCTCTCGGCGGCACTGCCTTTCTTGCTCTAGTCTCTTACTTTTCGATCGTCGAGCATCATCCTGTCTATCTGGCGATTGCGTTGTGGGGGATGTTCGCGTTCTGGCAGCTTTATCCCGTGATCGGTTCGATGGCATCCGTGCCGTTCGAATTCGCCACGCTGCTGCGCTTTCCGATGAGCTTCTCGACTTATTGGTGGCTGGCGTTTGTGTACGGGCTTGTGGATCCCGTCTGCATCGTGTGCCTGCTTTGGCTCTGCGGGATGCTCGCCGGCATCGGCGCGGCATCGCCGTCACTGCTGCCCGGCGCGGCGCTTGCTCTGCTTGGTTTTGCGCTCGTAAATATTTTCCTTTCTCGCGCGGTCTATCTATGGCTCGAGCGCTGGCTGGCGAAGCGCCGGTCACGCGAAATCATGGGCCTGATTTTTTTGTTCGCGATCGTCAGCTTCCAGTTTCTCGGGCCGATCGGAGCTCGCTTGGAGCTGCACCCACACCGTTCCGCTCGTTCGCTCACTTCCCTGTCCACAGTCTTGGAATTTTTCCCGCCAGGCCTCGCGGGCTTTTCGCTTCAGCAGCTTGAAGTAGGAGGCACGCTAGAGGCTTTAGCCGCCTGCGCCGGTCTCGCTGGCTACTCCGCGCTTCTCGCGCTGTTGCTCAATAGCCGGCTGCGCGCGCAATTCCTCGGCGAAAATCTCAGCGAAGCGGCGGCTCCGGTTGCGATCCAGAGCCCTGGAAAGTTGCGCGAGGGCTGGGATCTGCGCGGTCTTTCGGGGCCCGTCGCCGCCATCTTCGAAAAAGAAACGCGCTATCTCCTCCGCAGTGCTCCCGTTTTATTTATGTTCATCATGCCCATCGTGATCCTCGTTCTCTTCCGCGTTAGCCCAGGCAGATCGGGCGCAGGAAGCGCGCTCCTGCTCAAGGCGTCCGACTGGGCATTTCCCGTCGGCGCCGCCTACGCTCTCTTGATGCTCACCAATATTGTCTACAACTCCTTCGGCGCTGACGGCAGCGGCCTGCAATTTTTCCTTATCTCTCCGGTCCCCATGCGCGAAGTCCTGCTGGCAAAAAATCTCGCTCATACCGCCGTCCATGCCATTAATACGACGCTCGTTCTCATCGCCAGTTCATTTCTCTACCGTCCGCCGCGGCTTGATATCGCCTTCACCACCGGCGCTGCGCTGCTTTTTGCGTTCCCGCTCAATCTGGCTGCCGGGAATCTCATGTCCGTGTATTCGCCCAAGCGCTACGACCTCGCCGCGTTTGGCCGGCAACGCGCCAGCGCCGCAACCGGGCTCATCGGCATGTTGGTGCAGATGTTCGTCAT
>Ga0316363_10001464_pt1 | contig 20779 bp, 17 predicted proteins | sample Sb_taG_3_FD_200459 | JGI IMG/M metagenome (GOLD analysis project Ga0316363, IMG submission 200459) | Peat soil microbial communities from Weissenstadt, Germany - Sb_50d_a_PC metaG (v2) (version 2) | ecosystem: Environmental > Terrestrial > Soil > Wetlands > Peat | place: Germany: Weissenstadt...
ACTCGGTGACCGGATGTTCCACCTGCAGGCGCGTGTTCATTTCGAGGAAGTAAAAGTTTTTCTGCTGATCGACCAGGAATTCGACGGTGCCGGCATTGGTGTATTTGGCCGACTGCGCGGCTTTGACGGCCACTTCGCCCATGCGCCGGCGCATGTCGGGATCGACAATCGGCGAAGGCGCCTCCTCGAGAACTTTCTGGTGGCGGCGCTGGATGGAACATTCGCGCTCGCCGAGCCAGACGGTATTGCCGTGCTCGTCGGCCAGTATCTGCATCTCGATGTGACGGGGGTTGACGATCGCCTTTTCGATATAGACTTCGCTGTCGCCGAAAGAACGCTGCGCTTCGCTCTGCGCGGATTCGAGGGCGGAACGAAGTTCCTGGCGGGTGTGCACCAGGCGCATGCCTTTGCCACCGCCGCCGGCCGCGGCTTTCAGCATCACGGGGTAGCCGACGCGCTCGGCGACTTGTTCGCCTTCTTCGGGAGAGGTGAGGCCGCGCGAGGTTCCGGGAACAAAGGGCACGCCGGCTTTTTCCATCTCCTGACGGGCGCTGGTTTTCGAGCCCATCATTCTCATAGAGTGCGGAGTGGGCCCGATAAACTTCACGCCGGCATCGGCGCACGCCTGCGCGAACTTCGCGTTTTCCGAGAGGAAGCCGTATCCAGGATGGATGGCCTCAGCGCCAGAGCGTTTCGCGACGTCGAGAATCTTGTCCATCCGCAGATAAGACTCGGAGGCAGGAGCCGGGCCGATATGGTAGGCCTCGTCGGAGTGGCGGACATGGAGTGCAGCGCGGTCGACGTCGGAATAGACGGCAACGGTGGCAATGCCCATTTCGCGGCAGGCGCGTATGACGCGCACCGCGATTTCTCCTCGATTGGCGATCAGAATCTTCTTGAACATCTTAGGTTGAACACGTCTGATTGAACGCGCCGTGCCGCAACGATTCTACCTGTGGAAGCGGGAGATGTGTATGCCGCAAATCACTGCCGTTTTGCTTCCGCTCAAGGCAGGCTCGCGAGGGCTCCCGTCCTCACACCAGCGCCTTTACTTGTTCTGATCCATGACAATGCCGCCTGCGCCGGGCTGTTTTTCTGCCTTGGCTTTCTTGGTGGCCATGGTCTTGTCGACCCACTCGTCGGCGGTCTTCAGATCGGCAGAGCGGGCTGCCGGGTCATCGCACTGGATATCGGCGCGTTCCCGGTACATCAGGTTCATGTATGCCATGGCGTCGTCGTAATCAGGACGAAGCTGGAGCGCCTTATTCAGGTTATCGATACCTTCCTGAACGTTGGCGGTATTTGTTTCTTTCATCACGGCACAGACCTTCTTGTCCTTGGCCGGCAGAGAGTCATCGGGCTTCATGCCGAGCTTGGCGCGCTCTTCCTGACGCGGCACGTAGGTCTGCGTCCAGTCGATGACCGCGACCGAGTAATAAGGCTCGGGATCGTTGGGATCGACCTGGGAAGCTTTCTTGTAGTACTCCTTGGCCAGGTCGAATTTCTTCATCTGCAGGTAGAGATAGGCGATGCCCTTGATGCTGTTGATGTTCTTGGGATCGACCTGTAGCACTTGCTTGTACTGGTCAATCGCCTGCTCGCCATAGCGGTTGTTATCGGGAGTATCGGCGCCCGGAATGTACTGCTGGGCAAAAGCTGTCGCCAGATACAAGCGGGCATTGATAAGGGACGGGTCAAGGGCGACGGCTTGCTGGAAGTGGTCAATCGCCTGCTCGAACTTGGAGTTCTTGTAAGCCTGCACACCCTTGTTGAGGTGGTCACGCGCCTTAAGCTTGTTGCAGCCTGTGCCGGAGAGCAGTACCAACGCGGCGGCGAACACCACCAAGAGCTTTTGAGTAGTTTTCATTGCTTTATGAATCTCCCTTGCTGCGGAGTGTCGGAAAAAACCTGAGGCGGAACAACCAGCGAGGCGCAAGACCGGAATGCAAGTCTTTCGCTATCGGATTATCGGTTCTCGGATCATCCGATGATCCGATCGCCCGATTCTAGCCGCCCGCTTCTATTCTGGCTGTGATCAAGCCGACTTTGTCGACCCCGGCCGAATGCGCGATATCAATGACGCTGGCGACGTCGGCGAAGGGCACATTGTCATCGCCCTTCACGAACATGACCTTCTCGGCGCGGGTTTTGAAAATATCTTCCAAGCGGCCCTGCAGACTTTCCCAAGTGGCCTCGTCCTGATTGATCTTGAGACCCGGAGGGTTGCCGGCACCGCGATCGATCAACTGCACCACAATGGTGCGATCGGGGGTGGCCTGTTGTTTCTGATTGGGCGGCGGAGGCTGGGGCACCAACGCCTCCAAACCTTTGGGCGTCAGTGGCGTGATCACCATGAAAATGATCAGCAACACCAGCAAAACGTCAATCAGCGGCGTGACGTTCATGTTCGCGTTCTGACCACCCTTGGCGCCGACTACCATACTCATAATCGATCTCCTCTATTTGCGATTGCGTGCTATTGACCGCCTGTCGGCGCCGTGGCCCCTGGCGGCGGGGCAAGGGCTCCGGACTTTTTCTGATCCGTCAGAAGGCCGAGTTGGTCCACCCCGGCGGCGCGCACATTGTCGACGACTTCGACCACCCAGCCGAACTTCGCCCGCATGTCGGCCTTGAGAAAGACGCGCTTGTCGGTCCGGTTCGTCAACTTATCCTTGATCTTCTGGGTCAGATCCTCCGGTTTGATGAGATCGGTCCCGAAGAAGACCTTGTCATCGCGAGTGATGGCAATCTGCAGCGCGTCTTCCTTGTCGGCGTCGTGCATATCCGTGGGATTATTAACTTTGGCCATGTCCACGGGGACGCCGTGTTGCAACATGGGCGTGACCACCATGAAGATGATCAGCAGTACCAGCATCACGTCCACCATCGGCGTGACGTTGATGTCGGAGGTGACGTTGGCCCCTTCGTTTCGCTTTGCTAATGCCATGGAATTCTGTCTCCTGCGTACGCTTGCCCTGGTACCGCGACCATCCGATTCCTACTGCTCGCCCCAGGCTTGCTGATGGAGAGCCGAGCGTCCCCCGCCCGGCTGGACGGGCGAGACGCCCGTCCCTCCACTACTGCAGCAACTCACGGGTGCAGCTCGCGGCCTTAGGACCGGCGCATGCTCCGGCGCTTCAGGAAGTAATCGATCAGTTCGCTCGAGGAGTTATCCATCTCCACGTCGAACGCTTCCACGCGGCCGGTCAGATAGTTGAACATCATTACCGCCGGAATCGCCACGAACAGGCCGACGGCGGTGGTTACGAGCGCTTCGGAAATGCCGCCCGCGACCGCGGCCAAGCCGGTTGCCTTTTCCCTGGCGATACCGTTGAAGGCGTTTAGAATACCAACCACGGTTCCGAACAGTCCCACGAAGGGAGCCGTCGAACCGATGGTCGCCAAACCGCCCAAGCCGCGCTTGAGTTCGGCATGGACGATGGCTTCGGTGCGCTCCAATGCGCGCTTGGAAGCTTCAATGGTCTCGCCAGGAATTTCACCCGGGCTATCCTGGTGGGCCTTGAATTCCATCAGGCCCGCGGTGACCACCTTGGCCAAGTGACTCTTCTTGTTGCGCTCGGCGACTTTGATCGCTTCGTCAATCTTGCCTTCGCGCAGCGCTCCGGCAACCGCGGGAGCGAACGAGCGGGACTGATTGCGCGCGGCGTTGAAAGCCATCCAGCGGTCAATCATCACGCCGATCGACCACCCCGACATGATGAACAGAATGATAACCACGACTTTCGCCAGAATACCCATCTGCTTCCAGAGCGAAATCGGGTCCCAACCGACCGAGCCCTCGTCAAAGAGCCAAGCGGCGAAAAGATGGAAATTACACAGTGCGACTCCTGCCAGGTTCACTACCATGAGTTGCTTCTCCTCCTCAGAACGGTTTGGAACTCGCTTCTAACTCTTCTCCGCAAGCCCATCCACTATACAGCGATCCGGGGCCCTTGGTGCCAACAAGCGGGTCGCAGCATGATCAGAATCGTTTGATGCAAGAAAACCAAAGTGCGCGGAATTGCCCCGGGGTGCCAACAGCACCATGGCTTCCCGTCTCCGGAAAAGGTGGGACGGGGAGGGCTTTAAACCGCCACAAACTAAACCTTAAACCGGCACCAGCCGGCCCGGAGAGTCTAGCCTCCGGACAAGCTAGCCTCCGGACAAGCTAAAGACTACATCCACCTGGGTCTCCACCGCCACCGGCTCGCCATTGAGCAGATATGGCTTATATCGCCACTGCTTAACGGCTTCGATTGCTGCCGGCGCCAGCATGGGGTGCCCGCTAATCAACTGCAGGTTCTGGATCGTGCCGTCCTTGCTGATTTCCGCCTGCAGCAGGACATGCCCCTGAATGCGCGCCTGTTTTGCCAGCGCCGGATAATTGGGCGTAACCTTCTTGATCAAAAGACCGGTCGACACGCCCGACGAAACGCGGACGCGCTGCGGAGTTGCGATTCTTGGGACAGCAACCGGGGTCGAACTGATAATGCCCCCGATCACGCCACCCGCCGAGCCTCCGGGAATGCCCCCCGGGACACCACCCGGGACGCCGCCACCACCCAGATCCGGGGGCGCTTCCTCTTCTTTGATCATCTGAACTTTCTCTGGAATCTTGGTCGGAGTACGCAACTGGCCGTTGATGATTTCGCTCTGCATCTTCACCACCTTAACGGGAACGGCCGCCGGCGGGGGTGGCGGCGGCGGCGGCGGCGGGGGCGCTATCAGGAAGGTCATGAGCTGCGTCTTGGGCAACGCGTCGGTATAAATCAGGGGAATCAGGATCAGGATCCCGATGAGCCCGACCTGCAGCACGAAGGACAGGATTGTGGTGCTCAACCGCTTGGTACTGAGCTTATTCCCTGACTCAATAAGGCTGTCTTCAAACATGGAATTCTCCTACACACACCGGGCCGTACGAGAAGTTAGACACCGACCGCGTCCTCTTTGCTCCCACTCTTTCGAGCTTTTGCCCGTGCCAACTCCTGCCTCTCGGGGCAGACAAATGATTCTACGCCAGATGGCCCGGATCAGACCTTAACTTTTTCCTTCGGCTGCGCCGGGCCGCTGCCCGCCCGCAAGGGCATGGTAACCGGCTTCTTGCCCCGCCCGCCGCGCCAATCCTGGTACGCAACCAGAATCGGGGCGGCAATCGCGATCGAGGAATAAGTCCCGATCAGAATTCCGATAACCAGGGCGAAGCTGAACCCATGCAGCACCTCGCCGCCGAAAAGGAACAGCGCAAGCACGGTAAGGAAAGTCAGGCCCGCTGTCAAGATAGTTCGGCTTAAAGTCTGATTAATGCTCTTGTTGACAATGTCGGCCAGCTTTTCCCGTCGCAGCAGCTTGATGTTCTCCCGGATGCGGTCAAACACGACGATGGTGTCGTTATTGGAGTATCCGATCAGGGTCAAGATGGCGGCGATCACGGTCAGGGAAATTTCCCAGTTCAAGAGCGAGAAGGCGCCTACCGTAATCAGGGTGTCATGGAAAACCGTCAACACGGCGGCGACCCCGTAGATCCATTCGAAGCGGAACCCCAGGTAGATCAGCATTCCGCCCAGCGAATAAAGGGTGGCTAGGATAGCTTGCTTGCGAAGCTGCTGTCCCACTTGCGGGCCGACAATCTCGACGTTGCGGATACCAAAGTCCGAGACGTAGAAGTTGTCCTGGAGCGAGGCGACAACGGCGGCATCGGCCACACTCTTCAGCTCATCATTGGAAATGGAACCGAGCACGCCGCTTTTCGTCTTGTCGCGATAGTCGACAATCGCCTGCGCTATCGCCGTGTAGCGGGGGTTGGCGTCGGCGCCCGATCCAAGGTGGAGCGGGTCCTTCTCCAGAAGATAATTCGCGACGGTCAAGGAACTGGAGTTGTTGAGGTCCTGCTTGCCCGGGGTAGCGTGGCTTTCGAGCGCCTGAAGGATCTGGATTTTACCCTTGTCGAGAGCCTGTTCGCTGGTCTCCTGAATATCGAGGGCGATCAGCACTTCGTTATTGCCGGGCTGGCCGTACCTCTGAACGCGGGCGTTCTTCAAGCCGGCGCGCTCGATCTCCGAGTGGATGGCGGACGGATCGGGAGTATGCGCGTACTTCACATAGACCAGCGTGCCGCCGCGGAAGTCGACACCCAGCGGGATGCCATGCCAGAACGCCATGGAAAGCACTCCGGCCACGCTGAAGACCAGCGAGAAAACGAGAAAATACCACTTCTTCCCGAGGAAATCGATGTTCGTGTCTCGAAAAAATTCCAAGTTTCAAACTCCAAAGCTGCTCGCCACTGGCTGCTGGCTTCTAGCAATCGTGAATTGGCTTGCTAGTAGCTAGCGGCCAGAAGCCAGGAGCCGTTCTTCCTAAATACTCAGCGCTTCGCCGCGTTGCTTCCGGCCCAGCACCCAATCAAAAATCACGCGCGATACAAATACCGCCGTAAACAGGTTTGCGGCTAATCCAAATACCAGCGTCGTTGCAAAACCCTTTACCGGCCCGGTACCGAAGATGAACAGAATCGCGGCGGAGACGATGGTGGTGACGTGGGTATCGACGATGGTGATCCAGGCGTGGCCGAATCCCTGCTCCACGGCTGAGGGCGGCGTCTTGCCGTTCCTCAGCTCTTCCCGGATGCGCTCAAAAATCAGCACGTTTGAATCCACGCCCATGCCCACCGTCAAGATGACGCCGGCAATGCCCGGCAGCGTCAGCACCGCTCCGAAGTAGCCCATGAACCCGAGCAGAATGACCAGGTTCAGGATCAGCGCAATATCGGCATTCACGCCCGCCCAGCGGTAGTAAATCAGCATGAAGATGAGCACGGCAAGCATGCCGACCATGGCCGCGCGAACGCCGGAGCGAATCGAATCGGCGCCCAGCGACGGCCCCACCGTGCGCTCTTCCAGGTACTTGATGCCGGCCGGCAGAGCGCCGGAACGCAAAGTCATTGAAAGGTCCTGAGTCTCTTGCGGGGTGAACCGGCCGTTGATGACGCCGGTGTCATGAATGGCTTCTTTGATCACCGCCACTTCCTGCACCTTGTTGTCGAGAACGACCGCTAGGTAGTCGCCGACATGAGCGGAAGTGAAGGAGTAGAACTTGCGCCCACCCTCACTGGTAAGGATAAAGCGAACCGCCGGCTGCCCATTTTCGTCGGTGGACGGTTCCGCGGTTCGAAGATCGCGACCGGTCACGGCCGAGGCTCGAGAAATTATGTACCAGGCTTCGCCGCCTTCGGTGTTGCGTGAGCCGATGCTCCTGCCTTGCATCAGGACAGCGTCCGGTGGCAGCACGCCGCCGTGCTCCTGTAAGGCCGACTGCTCGCTCGAATACGGCCCGCCCAGCGATTGCTTGATTTCGAGCATCGCCGTGGACTGCATGATTTCCTTCACGCGCGCCGGATCGTCCACGCCCGGAAGTTGCACAAGAATCTGGTACTGGCCGAGGCCGTGCTCCTGGATCACCGGCTCGCTCACGCCGAGCTGGTCGATTCGGTTACGGATAGTCTCGATGGCCTGGGCGACCGCGCGGTTCTTCAAGTCGGCGAGGTTCTGCGCCTTCATCGAAACGGTCCAGGAATTTTCCGCGCCCGAGCTGGCGTCGTACTCCGGCAGCCGGTCGGCAATAATGTTCTTGAAATCGCTGGTCTGATCCGGAGGAACGCCTTTGACGACGATCATTTCGGGATGGTGCACCGGATCGGGCTTGGTGATCTCGGCGTAATTGATCTTGTGCGTCCGCAAGTCTTCCTTGAGGCGCGCAAGCGCGTTGTCGGAGTCGACGTTGACCGCGTCGTTGACCTGCACCTGGAGGATCAGGTGCGTCCCGCCACGGAGATCGAGGCCCAAATGAATGCGGTCGGCGATCGACGCCAGCATGCCTCTGCCCGACCAATCCTTCGGAATACCGAGGATGCCGAGCAGGAAGAAGATCAGGAGCCCGAAAATGACTACCAACTTCCAACTGAGGTTCTTATTCATGACTGAAATATCGCGACTCGCGCAGCGGAGCGGGCTCTGCGACTACGATTTCGTTCCTTCTTCCGCCGTCGTCACCGATACCACCGATGCGCGGCTGATTTCGAGCTTCAGATTGTCGGGCGGCACGCGCAAGACCAGCGCATCGTCCTTGAGGCTGATGATCGTCCCGCGCAGGCCGCCGCTGGTCACGATCTTGTCCCCGTTTTTCAACTCGCTCAGCATAGCCTGCCACTTTTTCTGCTTCCGCTGCTGCGGCATAATCAGCAGGAAGTAGAAAATGGCAAAGATGAACAGCAGCGGCGCAAGCCCGAGCAGACTCGTGCCACCGGGTAGTTGCAACCAAAACGCCAATCCGCCAGTCATACCAGACGACATGCCAGACAAAATGATTTCCACCGCCAAGTCGATCCTGTGTAACGAAATATGTGACGAAATACCTGATTAAAACCGCGCGGCAACCGGAAGCGCCCTCTTCGGCCAGCCGAGCGCAACTCGGCACAAGTTTGCTTCTTTCGCCGCTGAACCTTCTCTGCGTAGCTTCGGGAATTCTTTTCTTCTATGGCCGGAGGATCCTACAGCTTGCAGGCTAGAACCGGCGATGCCGCGCCCAGGTTTCGACCGGAACGGCACAGGAAGAAACGTACCTTATCCCCAAGTTAAATAGAATGCCGGACGGCTCGCAACGTGTCAAGGACAGGACGCCGAATTTACATGCGCGCCACGCCGCCGGTGGGCGCGTGGCCTGCCCGGATCCACGCCCGGACGGTTCGCATGGTGGCCAGGTAATAGTGCAGGTTGTGGACCGAATTCAAAACCTGGGCCAGCAGTTCGTTTGCGGCATAAAGATGGCGCAGGTAGGCCCGTGAATAACGCTGGCAAACGCGGCAGTCGCAGGCGGCATCGAGCGCGCTTTCGTCCTGCGCGTACTTGGCCTGCTTGATCGAAAGTTTGCCTTCGGAGGTGAACAGCAATCCATGTCGGGCGGCGCGTGTGGGGAGCACGCAATCCATCATATCGACGCCCGACTGGGCGTACTGGGCGATTTCTTCCGGAGTGCCGACCCCCATCAGATAACGCGCCTGGTTGGAGGGAAGGTGCTCGAGCGTAGATTCGACGATGTCGCGCGTGAGCTCGCGCGGCTCGCCCACGCTCAGGCCGCCGATGGCATATCCGGGGAAGCCAATGTCGATGATCCGGCCGGCCGACTCGCGGCGCAGCTCAGGGTCCATTCCGCCCTGCACAATGCCGAACAACGCCTGCGTAGCCCCAACTGCCGGCGTCGCCCATGCCCGCGTAGGGACGGCCGCCCTCGGCCGTCCAGCGGAGCGAAGCTCCCCAGACTCACGGCGCGCCCAAGGCACCTCGTGCTTGTGCTCCTCAAAATAATTCTTGCAGCGCCCAGCCCAGCGTAGTGTCATCTCCATCGACGCGCGCACGCGCTGGGCGTCGGCCGGATACTCGGTGCATTCGTCGAAAGCCATGATGATGTCGGCTCCCAGCCCGATCTGCGCCTCCATGGCTTTTTCGGGACTCAGAAAGTGCGGGGACCCGTCCAGATGCGAGCGGAACGCCACGCCTTCTTCGCTGACCTTGCGGAAATCGTTCAGGCTGAAAACCTGGAAGCCGCCCGAGTCGGTGAGGATAGCTCGATCCCACGACATGAACCGGTGCAGCCCGCCCATCTGGCGAATCGTTTCAACCCCAGGACGCAGACAAAGATGATAGGTATTGCCGAGCAGAATCTGGACGTCAAGTTCTTCGAGCACATCCTGCGAGACGCCCTTGACCGAAGCCAGCGTTCCGACCGGCATGAACACAGGCGTCTCCACCTCTCCGTGAGGAGTGATGAGTTTGCCGGCGCGGGCGGAGCCGCGGGTTGCTTCAATCTGCAGTCGAACAGGCACGGGTGGATTCTAACGGAAGATAGTCGTAAATCCTCTTTCGATCCCCTTGCGATCCTCCGCGTTCTCCGTCCTCAATGGCTTTCCCTTGTGTCCTCTGTGGTAAAAAGGGTAGCTGCTGTCGCCGACGATTCGCCGCGTAGCGGTCAGTAATATACAGTCGGTATTTGCTGGAAGGAGAAGTAAACGGGGCGAGAATCCCCGTTCCTATGTCGAAACCTCACATGCCGAAGCCCCGTCGCAAAACGGCCTTCCCACCAGACGACACTCTCTTTGCCGTCAGACAGCGGAAGCCGGTCCCGCATGAATTCGTGCTCGACGCGCTCGCTCCGCTGTCACCCCGGACGCGCCCCATGTTCGGCTGCCTCGCGATCTATGTGGAAGACAAAATTGTCCTCATCCTTAGGAACAAAGACAAACCTGACCAGACCACGGATAACGGGGTGTGGCTCGCCACCACCGAGGAGCACCACCAAAGTCTGCGGCGAGACTTCCCCAGCATGCGATCGATCAAGGTGCTGGGAAAGAAAGTGACGGGCTGGCAGGTCCTTCCGTCCGATGCGGAGGATTTCGAGGAAGCTGCGTTGCGTTCCTGCGAACTCGTTCTCGCAGGGGATCCTCGGATCGGAAAGGTGCCGGGGGCACGGCGCGCGAAGGCATCCATGAAGGCCGCGAAAAAGCGCGCGCGCTAGCGCGGACCGTCATCGCTGATTTTCTAGCGAGATTCGCTAACGTGACTACTAACGAAAGATGCGCGAAGTATCGGCGGGAAACTCGACGATCGTCATGCCCGCATTCCCGCGATCGAGATCTTCATCCTTGCCGAGAAAAGCATAGCGCTGGCGCAGATCCTGCGAGGCTAAGTCGAAGATGCTCCAGTTTTCGCCCGGCACCACCTTGAGCACCTTGCCTTCGCGCTGCCACGCGGCCATCTGTTCGCGGATCGCGGTGCGGATCGCTCCGCCCTTCCCCGAAGATCCGTAGCCGTGAATGATCTTCACCACCGGCCCACTCGCTCCCCGCGGCGCATACAACGACTCCAGCAATCGCCGCTTCGCCTGCTCGACCGTCGGCATCCCCGCCTTAAGGTTCAGCACAATCAGTTTTGTTTGTGAAGGCGCGGCCACAACCCTGTATTCTACGAGCCGCTCTTCGTTTAATAAATTGTCATCCCGAACCACACCTTTCATTGATTGTCATCCCGAACGAAGTGAGGGATCTGCAGTTCGCCGAAAGATGCAGATCCCTCACTTCGTTCGGGATGACAAAATCTGGTGAAACGAGACAATGACCGACAGCCCCGCCAACCCGATCCCGAACGGGGTGCGAGCCATAGCCGCCCTGTTCGCTCTCTGCGCGGTTTATCTAGCCGTCGCAGGCGGCTTGATGCTGCTTCGTCCAGGCACGGTATCGATGTCGGCTGGCGCGCCGCTGTTATTCGGCTTGGAATTGGCGGGGCCGTACATGTTCCTGCTCGTGTCCGTCGTAGGAGGCGGAGTCGCATGGGGTCTCGTGGAACTCAATAACATCGCGAGGCACGCCGCGTTGCTGATTGCCATCACAGGAATCGTAATGCTCGTCCCGTCAGTTTCAGCCGCAACCGTCATCGCTCAGCCCAAAGCGCTAGCCTTCGGCGGGCTGGGAATTATCGTGCGCGTGATAGTGGCGTGGTATTTGTCGCGCGGAGAAGTGGCGGACGCGTTTCACCGCTCCGCATAAATACCGCTTCGCATAAATAAAGACTGCCTCCAATAAATTACGCCAGCCCTCTCAACCGGCTCTTCAGTTCGTCTGGGTGCACCGCAAATTCGATGGCTTCCTCCCGCTCCAGGTGGCCGCCTTTCACGAGCCGTGCCAGCGATTCCTCCAAAGTGATCGATCCCTTCCCCTTGGTCATCGTGATTTCCTGGTTCAGGTGTTGCAGCGCGTTGTGGCGGATGTGCTGGCGCGCCCCGTATCCGATCATCAGCAGCTCAACCGCTGGAATGCGTCCGCCCTTGCGGCTCGGCAACAGCGTCTGCGTCAAGACCGCGGAGATCGCCATCGCCAGTTCCTGCCGAATCGTGCTCTGCCGTTCCACCGGGAACGAATCGGAGATGCGCGAGATCGCGGAGGCTACGTCGGTAGTGTGCAGAGTGGAGAGCACCAGATGTCCGGTTTCCGCAGCCGAAACGGCAATGGCCATACTCTCCGGATCGCGCATCTCGCCGACCACGAGCACGTCCGGCGCCTGGCGCAGGGCAGCCCGAAGAGCCGTGGGAAAGTCGGGTGCGTCGCTTCCGACCTCGACTTGCTCGATGACACTACGCATGTGCGCGTGCTCGTATTCAACAGGATCTTCGATGGTCACGATGTGGCGCGCATCGCGCTGGTTGATCTCGTTGACCAGCGCCGCCAGCGTAGTGGATTTCCCAGCGCCCGCCGCGCCTCCGATCAGCACCAGTCCGCGACGGAGGCCCGCCAGATTGCCGACCTCGACGGGAAGTCCCAGTTCGCCGAGCAACGGAACCTTCATCGGCAGCGCGCGGATCGTGGCCGCGGCGTGCCCGCGTTCGCGATGCAGGTTAATGCGGAACCGTCCCAGGCCAGCAATTCGATAAGAAGAATCGGCGATCTGCACAGCGCCATACTGTCCGGCGGCGACCGGCGTCAGAATCGGCTGGACAAGAGATTCGATTTCCGAGCCATCCAACGGATCGTCTCCGATCTTCTCGACCTCTCCGTTCTTGCGAATCGAGGCCGCAACTCCGTGAACCAGCAGCAGGTCGCTGCCCCCGCGCCGGAGCAGTTCCTGCAGGAATTTTTCTAGCTTTGTGTCGTCAGGCAATGCAGTCTTCCCTCCGGGCAGAGTTACCCGTCACTACTGATCGTACCCGAGAGAGATTCTTGCGTCAGGAAAAGACCACGTAGGGACGGCCGCCCTCGGCCGTCCAGCCGAGCGAAGCTCGGCAAAATCATCCCGCAGGGTCGGACGGTGCAGACTCGGAAGCAGATGCAGTATCCTTTCGTCACGGGCAGGAAACTAGTTATTATTAAGTAAATGTAATATATCCACCAGCGATAACAATTCGCAATTATGTTCCACGTGGAACACTTTTGATCGAAAACAAAGGACTTAGCCCAGTAAAGCCAGGCTCCGCCGAGACTGGTCAGACGCCCGCCCCACAAGAGCCGCATTATTTCTTCGCCCGCGCCCGCTCTTTCTCCCCCACCCGCCCACTAACCTTGAACGTCATCTTGCCCGCTTTCTTATCGGTGTCCACGATCACGTGGTCCCCGTGCAGCACCTCGCCGTCCAGAATTTTCAGCGCGAGCGGATCCTGCACCAGCTTTTGAATGGCGCGCTTCAGCGGACGCGCTCCGAAGTTTGGATCGTACCCTTCGGTAAAGAGCAACTCTTTCGCGGCGTCGGTCAGCTCCAGAGAAATTTTGCGGTCGGCAAGCAGGCGGCGCAGGTCTTCGAGGCGCAGCTCGACGATCTTCACCAGTTGTTCCTTGCCGAGCGGATGGAAGATGATAATGTCGTCCACGCGATTCAGGAACTCGGGTTTGAAATGCCCGTGCAGCGCCTCCAGCACCTGCTTCGAGGCGCGCTCGAAGCCATCGGCGGTACGAATGTTCTCCGACTGCAGGTAAGCCGAGCCCAGGTTCGAGGTCATGATGATGACCGTGTTCTTGAAGTCCACATGGCGCCCCTTGCCATCGGTGAGGCGGCCGTCGTCCATGATTTGCAGCAGGATGTTGAACACGTCGGGGTGCGCTTTTTCGATTTCGTCGAAGAGCACGACCGCGTAAGGATGCCGCCGCACCTGCTCGGTGAGCTGTCCGCCCTCTTCGTAGCCGACGTATCCCGGAGGCGCGCCGATCAGACGCGACACGGCATGCTTCTCCATGTATTCGGACATGTCGATGCGCACCATGGCGCGCTCGTCGTCGAAAAGAAATTCGGCGAGCGCGCGAGCGAGTTCGGTCTTGCCCACGCCAGTTGGCCCCAAGAAGATAAAAGACCCAATCGGCCGCTTGGGATCGCTCAGCCCGGCGCGCGAACGGCGGATGGCGTTGGCCACGCGTTCCAGCGCTTCGTCCTGTCCGATGACGCGCAGCCGCAGCCGGTCTTCCATGTTGATGAGCTTCTTGACCTCGCCTTCGAGCATCTTCGAAACCGGAATGCCAGTCCACTTGGAGACGATGCGGGCAACGTCTTCCTCGTCCACTTCTTCTTTCAACATGCGATGTCCGCCCTTGCCGTCGATCTGCGTGGTGACTTTCTTCAGTTCTTCTTCGGTGTTGCGGATGAGCCCGTAGCGGATCTGCGCCACGCGCTCCAGATTTCCTTTGCGCTCCTCGGCCGCTTCTTCGGTCTTGAGCTGCTCCAGTTTTTCTTTCAGGGCGCGGGCTTTCGCAATGACGTCCTTTTCCTGTTTCCACTTGGCTTTTAGGGCATTTGATTGTTCACGAATCCCGGCCAGTTCTTTCTCGACGTGAACGAGACGCTCCTTCGAGTTGGCGTCGTCTTCTTTCTTCAGCGCCTGCTTTTCGATTTCGAGTTGCGTGGCCCGCCGTTCGAGCTGATCGATTTCCGTGGGCATGGAATCGATCTGGATGCGCAGCGAACTGGCGGCCTCGTCGATCAGGTCGATCGCTTTGTCTGGCAGGAAACGGTCGGAAATGTAGCGATGCGAGAGCGTAGCAGCGGCGACAATAGCCGAGTCTTTAATGCGCACGCCGTGATGCACTTCGTATTTTTCCTTCAGGCCGCGAAGAATGGCGATCGTGTCCTCGACGTTCGGCTCGCCCACGAACACGATCTGGAAGCGGCGTTCCAGCGCAGCGTCTTTCTCTATGTACTTGCGATATTCGTTGAGCGTGGTGGCGCCGATGGCGCGCAGCTCTCCGCGAGCGAGCGCCGGCTTCAGCATGTTCGAAGCGTCGATTGCGCCCTCGGCGGCACCGGCGCCGACGAGCGTGTGCAACTCGTCGATGAAGAGGATAATCTTGCCCTGCGAGTCTTCGATTTCCTTCAGCACAGCCTTGAGGCGGTCTTCGAATTCGCCGCGATATTTCGCGCCGGCGAGCATCGCTCCCAAATCGAGCGCCACGACGCGCTTGTTCTTCAGCACTTCGGGCACGTCGCCGGAGACGATGCGCTGCGCGAGGCCCTCGACGATGGCAGTCTTGCCCACGCCCGGTTCGCCGATCAGCACAGGATTATTTTTTGTGCGCCGCGAAAGCACCTGCACGACGCGGCGAATTTCTTCGTCGCGGCCGATCACGGGATCGAGCTTGCCGCGTCGCGCCTGCTCGTTCAGGTCGCGGGCATAGCGATCGAGCGCCTGGTACTTCGCTTCGGGATTCTGGTCGGTGATGCGCTGCGATCCTCGGATAGCGGTTAAAGCTTTCAGGATGGCGTCGTGGGTCGCGCCGTGACGCGCCATCAGCTCTTGCGCCGGATCGCGCTTGAGATCGGTCAACGCCAGCAGCATGTGCTCGGTCGAGACGTATTCGTCCTTGAAGGTGTCGGCTTCTTTGAAAGACTTCTCCAGCAACTGGGTGACCTGCGACGACATGGCCGGCTGCTGCGCGCCGCCGCTGCCCGAGACTTTGGGCAGCTTCTCAATTTCTTTGTAGAGGTCGCTGAGCACCGCCTGCGGCCCGATGCCGATTTTTTCGAGCACGGGCGCAACGATGCCTTCTTTGTCTTCGACCAGCGCGGCCAGCAGATGGAGCGGCGCGAGCTCCGGATTGCCGTGCTCGGAGGCGAGCTCGTTTGCACGCTGGACGGCTTCCTGCGCCTTGACGGTGAATTTGTCCCAACGAATGGGCATGGCTTTTTATTCCTTCGTACTGCCATGTCATTCTGAGCGAAGCGAAGAACCTATGCAATTGGCAGGCAGCGAAGGAATGCAAAGGAATGCAGAGGTCCTTCGCTTCGCCCAGGATGACAGATCATTTCGATTTTCAAATTACCAATTACAAATTGCCAATTACAAATAAAGCGGGAGGCGCTGTTTCTCGCCTCCCGCTGAGTTTACAACCGCCGGGCTTCGCCCGGCTGGACGGGGCAGAGCCCCGTCCCCACACGAGCATCGCTTATGCGGCTTTGCTGGCGCTCTTGGGCTCTTTGCCTTCGAGCGTCTTCTGGCTGCCTACGTTTACCTTGATCTGCTTCGGCTTGGCTTCGGCTTTCTTGGCCAGCTTGATCTTCAACACGCCCTTGTCGTAGTCGGCCTGAACGTTGTCATGGTTGACTGTGCTGGGGAGGGTGAAGGTGCGGGTGAAGCTGCCATACTGACGCTCCACGCGCCGGTAGTTCTCTTCTTTTTCTTCCTTCTCGAACTTACGTTCGCCGTGCACGGTCAGTGTGTTGTTCTCGATGCGGACGTCGATGTCCTTCTCGTCGATTCCGGGCACTTCGATCTTCAAGGTGACGTTGTGCTCGTCTTCGTAGACGTCCACGGGCGGAGCAAATGCGGTCGTGGTTAGAGATTCATCCTGCCCTTCCGGCCCACGGGGGAACAAACGGTTCATGCGGTCTTGCAGGGTTACAAACTCACGGAACGGATCCCAACGGGTAATCATGGTCATAGCTTAACTCCTCCTACCTGAAGTTCATTCGGGGAGCTTTCGGAAGCTCCCGGGTTGTTAATTAGTGTCACCAAATCATAAAATCTTAGCGTATTGTTGTCAAGTATTTTAATCTATTTATTTTTCAATTGCTTACACTCAATATCAGGCACTGGAGGTAGCTGGTTTCGGGCACGTTTAGTAGTATTGGGTGGTCCTTCGCCGCTCCGCGGTTCTCGATTACGCGCAGGGACTTGTGGGCATCTTGGGCGGCGTCGGCCACCACTCCCAGGAAGTCCGAGGCGCCGACGTGGAAGGAGCAGGAGCAGGTGACAAGAATCCCTCCCGGCCGCAGCATCTTCAGGGCACGCAGGTTGAGCTCCTTGTAGCCGCCGAGGGCTTTTTCGAGGTCGCGCTTGGTCTTGGCAAATGCCGGCGGATCGAGAACGATGGTGTCGTAGCGCCGGTTCGCGGCGGCGTACTCCCTCAGGAGGTCGAAGGCGTTGCCTTCGATCCATTCCAGCTCGCGGCCGTTCAGAGCAGCGTTCTTCTCCGCCATTTCTAGCGCCGGACGCGAGCTGTCCACTCCGGTGACGCTGGAACACTTCGCTGCTGGGTGCAGAGCAAGGTGCAGCGCGAATCCGCCCTGGTAGCAGAAAGCGTCTAGGGCTTCGCCGTGCGCGTATTCGGCCGCGGCGGCGTAGTTTTCCCTCTGATCGAGAAACGCTCCGGTCTTCTGGCCTTCGAGGCCGTCGTAGTGAAAGCGGATGCCGCTGGTTTCGTCGCCGTTCATGCAGATGACCGACGAACTCTTCTCCCCCCAAAGCAGACCGGACTGCCGCGGTGGCAATTGCTCCAGTTCTCGAATGCGCGGATCTACGCGCTCGACGATTCCCGCTGGTTGCAGTGCTTCTTTTAACGTTTGCAGGACGGCTTCGCGCGCGGGAGCGGCGTCCATGGCTTGGGTGAGGATTTGCAGCGAAATCACGTCGTTATAGCGATCGACGATGAGGCCCGGCAGAAAATCGGCTTCGCTGAATACGATGCGGTAGGCGTCGGTATTCCGGACGAGTTCCTTGCGGTAAGCGATGGCGGCGCGAATGCGCTCCGCGACCAGGGCAGGCAGATCGGGCACGGAACCGTGAGAGATCATGCGGATCGCGATCTGCGACGAAGAACTGTAGAGCGCGGTTCCTAGGAATTTTCCGCGCGGATCGTGGACGCGGACTAGCGCGCCGGGAGGAACAGCGTTCGCCTCGGTGACATCGGAGCGGTAGACCCATGGATGCCGGGCCTGAAGGCGGGTAGCTCCCCGGGTGGAGAGTTTTACGGAGAGCTCCGCGCGCTTGGCGGAGGAGGCAGACTTTTTCGGCATGAATAGATGTTATCGCGTGGCGACAGGAGATGTGCGGAGGCGGGACTCTGCCCCGTCTGGACTGGGCGAAGCCCCGTCCCCACACCAGCCCTTAAGCTCGGATCACGATGCCATCCAGATTCCGTTTGCGCGATCCTAGTTCTCCCCAGCTCGGAATCCCGCCGACGCTGGCCGTCACCGCGCCTGACATCACCTTCTGCCACGCCGCCTGGAACTGCTCCATCTCGGACGCGGTTCCAATCGTGATGCGCGCGTAGGTCGGCCACGCGGGCCAGATGCGTCCGATAAATACATTTTGCTTGGCCATGGCATCGATCGCTGCCTTCGCCGGCCGTTTCGTGTCGAGCATGAAGCAGTTCGATTCCGAGGGTACGTAGGAGTATCCGTTGCGGTCGAGCCAGGCAAAGACCTGGCGGCGGATGGTGGCGTTGATGCGCTTGCGCTCGGGCACCAGTTGCGCGTCTTTCAGGCTGGCCGTTGCCGCGACTAGCGCGGTGATCGGCATGGCATTCCAGCCGCTATAGTTCTCGATTTTCTCCAGCAGGTCGGGGCGACCGAATACGGCGCCGCAGCGCAGGCCCGCCATCCCGTAAATCTTCGAGAACGTGCGCAGCAGGATCACGTCCTTATCGGCTTTCACCAGATCCATCACCGAAATCGCGTCGGCAAAATGAATGTAAGCTTCATCCACGAGCACGACCGAACCCTTGGGCTTGTTCTCGACCAGGTATTCGATATCGGAATGGCTGGTCAGCGTGCCGGTGGGATTGTTGGGTGTGCAGACGTAAAACACGCCCGCATCGGGAGCCGCGGCCAGCATCGCCTTCACATCGTGCGCGTAGCTTTTCGTCAGCGGAACTTTCACCACCTTCGCACCGGCGGCATGGGCGGCGATCATTCCAGCTTCGTATCCTGGATCGGCGGTCACATAGCTGCGCTGCGGTGAGGTGAAAACCGCGACCGCGTGATGCAGAGGCTCGCTCGATCCGGGGTAGAGGCGAATCTGTTCCGGCTTGAGGCCTTCCATTTCCGCCAGCGTCTTCACCAGCTCGTCATTCAGCCAGAAGGAATAGCGCCCGCCCTGCGGGAGGATGGCGGCCAGCGCCTCGCGCGCCGAAGCCGCGGGCCCGAGCGGGTTTTCGTTGGCGTCAATCTTGACGCCACCCGCCGGCAAGCTCTGCCGCGCGGCGTGAGCGAGCATCGGTTCGGTGACGATGCGCAATGCCAGCGCGGCCGAAGCGGCGGCAGACAAGCTGAGAAACGAACGGCGGGATGTGGAAGGAAGGCTGACACGGTTAGCCATCACTCACCTCGTGGGCGCAATCTTACCGCGGGCTCGGATTCGGCTGCAAATTATGACCGGACGACGCAAAATGCGCCCCATGGTCTAGCAGCCGATGGCGCAAGTCCGATTCGTATCAGGGCATGCCTTCAGGCATGCCGTAAGCCCTGCTTTATGAGTGCGCCTTTAGGCGCTGGATTTGGGCGCTTGAGTTTCACCACAGGCTGCTAGCTGGCGGCCGGTTGTCCCGCCCCGAGAGGTGAGATCCACTAATTTGCCAACAACTGCTTCACGGTAGCGATGTCGTCGTTGAGATCTTGAGTCATGCGGGCGGCTTGGGACTGCGCTGCGCGGGCCGCCTCTGCCTGCCCGCCGATCTCGAGGGCCTGCGCCAGAAGCAGATAACCCACCGGCGATGGCTGAAGCTCGGCCGACCGTTCGTAATCCTTCGTAGCCTGGATGATGTCGCCCGCTCTCTGTTCCAGCAAGCCCAGTCCGCGATAGGCCGCGGAATTCGCCGGCTGCTCGTTCAGAGCGGCTTCGAAGTCTTGTTGCGCGTTGCCGTACTGTTTCAGCGAGTAGTGCGCATATCCGCTGTTGGCTCGCGCTGTGGCCAGCAAAGAGGAAGCCTTGGTGAGTTGAACTACTGTCGCATAGCCAACCAGAGCGGTCTGATACTTGCCGTGCATTTGCTCGTAGGTTGCGAGATTGAGCGCGGACAGTGGGTCGTCGGGCCGCAACCATCGTGCCCGCAGAAGGTGCGGCAAGGCTTCCTCTACCCTGCCTTGGGTAATCAGCGCGGTAGCGAGGTTATCTTCGGCGGTGAAGTTTGCTTCGGTGATTTCCAGAGTGTGGGTCCAGAGGGTGACATTGTCGCTCCAAAAACTCACCTGCCGATAAAGCGCAATTCCCAGTGTCAGCAGGATGGCGGCAGTGCCGGCCGCCGCCACCGCCGTGGGAACATGCCAACGTTTTATTAGATCCGCCGCGCCCCAGCAGACGATTACGAAAATTCCCAGCAGAGGAATATAGGCGTAGCGGTCGGCCATGGCGTGAACCCCAATCTGCACCAGTCCGATCATCGGCACCAGTGTTCCCAGGAACCAAAACCACCCCACCAGGAAAGGGCGGCGCTGCCGAAAGATCACGGCAAGAGTGCTGACGGCGATGATTTCAAAGGCCGAAAGCACGGCCGCCGGGATGCTGATCGCAGGCCCCAGATGCGGATACACGATTGCCAGATGGACCGGCCAGAAGGCCTTTCCGAGATATTTCATATAGGAGATAGCCGCATTCCCCAGACGTAGCCAGAGCGAGAGTTTCGATCGGGTTGCGTCCGTCATCACCATATAGTTGAACGCCGCTCCCCCCGTCTTCATGGTGATGACCGCGCTCACGGCCGACAGCGCAAACCAAGGCACCTTCTCCCCAATCAATTTCCAGAAAGAGGGGCCGCGGGCGGGTGCGACTGCCGGCTCGCCTCCAACTCCGTTCGGTCGCGCCAGACGTTGCTCGATACGACACAAGGGCCAGTAATCCAGCAGCAGAAGAGCAAACGGGAACGTAATGACCTGCGCCTTGCTCATCAGGCCCAACGCATAGGCAACAGTGACGGCCAGGTATCGTCCGACGCCGGGCCGGCGCGTATACCAGCCATAGGCAGCCAGCGCGAGGAGAAAGAAAAGCA